>ERZ808042.881-NODE-881-length-12202-cov-2.935505_pt1 | contig 12202 bp, 9 predicted proteins | sample MGYA00380193_ERZ808042 | MGnify/ENA primary metagenome ERZ808042 (study PRJEB31490, sample SAMN06133401) | mouse gut metagenome | isolation source: M1_2 | host: mice | place: China: Chengdu | collected 2015-05 ...
AATCGGTGACGACCGAATCATTATTGTATATACAGACATTAAGCACTTCAAGTATATCAACGATACTTACGGTTATAAAGTGGGAGATTCGCTTCTGCAGGATTTTGTCGAGGAGTTTATTGGGAAAACGGATATCATTATCTGTGCGTCCAGAGTGTATTCCGACAATTTTGTCGTGGCGAACAGGGTTCCGCCCGATTACTATACCAACGAAGAGTTCCGCGATTTGGTTCTTCGGCTGAATCAGGAGCGTGAGGCGAAGTTCCGTGAGAAATATCTGAACAGCAGGCTGCAGTTTTGCACGGGTATCAGCGTGATCGACAAAAACAGCCGCAGCCTGGACGCGGAGACCGCAGTTTCCAATGCGAATCTGGCGAGAAAAGTGGCCAAAGAGATGGAGAACGACAGCTGTGTGCTCTTTGACCAGAGTATGATGGAGGGAATCAAGCGGGAGGTGGAGATCACGTCCTCGATTCCCAAAGCGTTGGAGCAGAAGGAGTTCCAGGTGTATTTCCAGCCGAAGATCGATACGGAGACCCTTGATCTGATCGGGGCGGAGGCATTGGTGCGCTGGCAGAAGCCGGACGGCAGTTTCGTCTACCCGGACGAGTTTATTCCCCTGATCGAGCGGAGCGGACAGGTGATCGACGTGGACTACTATGTGTACAGGGAGGTCTTCCGTTTCCTTGCCGAACGATTGAAGGAGGGGAAAAAGGTGGTGCCGATTTCCCTGAACGTCTCAAGAGTCCATCTGCAGAAAATGCATATTTTGGAGTATGTGAAAGAGCTGCTTGACGAGTTTCGGATTCCCTGCTCGCTGGTGGAATTTGAACTGACAGAAAGCATTTATCTGGAAAACACCGAGCAGGCGCTGGAACTGATTAAAGGTTTACATAAAATGGGAATCAAGGTGTCCATGGATGACTTCGGTTCCGGCTATTCATCCCTGAACCTGTTAAGCAAACTGCCCATTGACATTATCAAGCTGGACAGGGTCTTCCTGAAAGAGGGCGAGATGCAGGAGAGCGACAGGATCATTATTTCCTGCGTGGTGGATATGGCTAAAAAGCTGAAGATCACTTCCCTGTGCGAAGGGGTGGAGACGCAGGAGCAGAGCGATTACCTGAAGGAAGTGGGCTGTCAGATGCAGCAGGGCTTCTATTTTTCCCGGCCGATTCCGCAGGCGGTTTTTGAGAATCTGATGGAAAAGGATTGACAGAAAAAAGTTTTGCAATAAGGCTTGCATTTCTTTGTATAATTCGATATAATAGTAAAGGTTTTTCGGGGTGTGGCTCAGGTGGTAGAGCGCTACTTTAGGGAAGTAGAGGTCGCAAGTTCAAGTCTTGTCACTCCGATAATGAAAAAACCTGATAATCACTGGATACGGTGGTTATCAGGTTTTTTTAATTGTGCCTAAAAAGCGTTTCTCGGGAAAGGCGGCCTGTTATCTCGTCAGATCCTGTACCCATTTATATTTCCGAACACGCGCCATAACCCATGGAATTTTACCAACTTCGTCCAGACAGGTGCAGGCATAAACCGCAAGGGGATGCCAGTGAAAGACAAAAGCCCCGGCAAGTGCCAAAGGAATGGCAATGATCCACATGCAGACAATCAGGCTGTATAAATCAAAGATGGTGTCGCCGCCGCCGTCCAGAACGCCGTTTATGGTAACGGTATTTACACATCTTCCGATCATGTAGAAGGACATAATGACCATCATTCCCGTAAGATATTCTCTCGCCTGATCGGTCAGGACCACCATATTCAGGATAAAAGGCGTTACGGCAAGCACTAATGCGGTGGAAAGAAGGCCAATGATGTAGGAAATATTTTTGAGCTTGATTCCGAACGCTTTTCCCAGATCAAGACGTCCTGCGCCGAGCTCGTTTCCGACCATAATGCCGGCTGCGCTGCCGATGCCGTTACACATGCAGCAGATCAGATCCCGCACAACCGCAGCTACAGAGTTTGCCGCCGCGGCGTCGGTTCCCATATGTCCCATGATTGCGGTATAGGAAGTAAACCCGACGCCCCAACACAAGGAACCGCCCAAAAGAGGCAGGCACTGTCTCAGAAAATCGATTTTCAACTGTTTCGATTGATTTATAAATCTGCTCAATACCGGGCGAATATAGGATGCTTTGGAGGAAACGGCAATGCACAGAGCCAATTCAACCATGCGGGAAATCGTGGTGGCAAGCGCGGCTCCCTTTGCCTGCATTCGCGGTGCGCCCAATAGCCCGAATATGAACACTGCATTCAGGGCGATATTCAGGAGTACAGCGCAGGAACTGATGAGGGCCCCTGGTTTGACATGATCCGATACCTTCATCATAGTAAGATAGCATTGAGAGACCCCCGTGAGCAGATAAGACCAGCCTGCAATCCGCAGATAAGAACTGCCAATGGAGATCAGGGAGGCATCGTTTGCAAAAATGCGCATGAGCTGTCCGGGCATAAGCTCGCAGGCGAGGAAGAATATTACGGACACGATGCCGCAAAACCGGAGTATCATATTAAAAATATTTTCCAGCGTCCGCCTGTCGCCCTTCCCCCAATACTGTGCGCCGAGGATGGCGCCGGCGGTGGCGATGGCGCCAAGAAACATATTTTGGACAAATTGAATCTGAGTTGCCAGAGAGACGGCAGTCATTTCATCCTGTGCAATTTTTCCAAGCATCAATGCGTCGCCTGCCGCTACCGATGCCAGCATCAGGCTCTGCAGCGCGATGGGCAGGGCAAGGCGTGTCAGATTTCTGTAGAAGTCTTTTTTGTTGATCTGTATTTCTGTTTTTTTGTCTTTCATGTATAAGTCCTCATCGTATAAATAATCGTTTAAATACCGGTGGTTTGAATACATTAGTTTTCATCATACTATATTCGCGGCAGAATTACCAGCATGAGTTCCGGACCTGTCCGGGAAAGACGTTGCCATAAATAGATGGGCGGACTGAAAAAGCGTTGAAGGGATGAATTTTTTATGATAAGGTAACCATGATACATGCTGATTGAGAAGGAGACCAAACATGAAGATCGATCGTGAAGATATGCTGGAACTTACCAGACGGATGACAGTTTCGAGGAATTGTTTCAGCAGGATAGCGGGAGCCTATATGGATGAGGAAGGATTTATAGACGGCACCTTTCATACGAATTTTTTAAAGCTGTCAGCTTCGGAAAAGGCAAAGAATCTGGAGATAGCGAAGGCCGTCCCGTTTTCCGAGACGAATGTGCAGCTGGCAGATCATCGTCTGGGAGCGGGAGCGAGAAAGCCGGGCGGTGTCTGGCAGTTGTTGATGGCGCTGCGGGAATGTGAGATGAAGAATGATGCGCTGTTGCTTTCTCTCTACGAGTACATAGGAGAGCGGCATCACTCGGACCATCCCTACGGCATCTATGTGTTTTACGGGAATTATGACGTTCCGGTCAAGGGAAAGGACAAGGCGAGTCAGTGGGAGTCGGAAGAAGTGTATCGCTTCCTGATCTGCGCGGTCTGTCCGGTGAGCGGAGACTACGAGGCGGGAAAACCGGAGTGCGGCTTTCTGTTCCCGGCTTTTCATAATCGAAGTACAGATCTGGACGGGGTCTGCCTTTATGACGCGAACGGCAGACATGAGGAGATGGCAGCGCTGTTTGCATGAGCAGACAGACGTGGCAGGTAGATTCGGTGTTTTGTCTGGTCGTGACAGGGTGAAGAGAGCGACAGGAAAAGGAAAGGGGGAAAGGTGAATGTGGACATGTCCGGAATGCGGGCGCAGCTTTAAGCGGCAGGGGCAGGATCATTACTGCGGGAAAGCGCCGGAGACGATCGACGAATATATAGAAAAGCAGCCTGAGGAGATAAGGCAGTATCTGCGGGCGGTACGGGAAGCGATACATGGGGCGCTGCCGGAGGCGGAGGAGCGCATCTCATGGAGTATGCCGACTTTCTGGAAACAGCATAATATCATACATTTTGCGGGCTTTAAGAAGCACATCGGCCTCTATCCGGGACCGGATGCGGTCATGGAGTTTGCAGAAAAACTACAGGAGTATAAGACCAGCAAAGGCACGATCCAGTTTCCGTACAGTAAACCGCTTCCGCTTTCGCTGATCGCGGAGATTGCCGGCTGGTGTTACAAAACGGGCAAACATCCGTAAGGCGGCCCTTTTTAGGAGAAGCGAAAAAAAGAAAACAAAGGCAGAAGGGAAAGGAAGAAAAGCGATGGTAGAATTTTTTTCAGAAAAGTGTTCGGAACATGTGACGAGGATCTATGGACTGGCCGGGGAGCAGATGTATCTGGTGGAGGGGACGCAGAAGGCAGCGCTTGTCGATACGGGCAGCGGAGCGGGCAGCCTTCGGCAATATGTGGAAACCCTGACAGAGCGGCCGGTGATCGTGCTTTTGACCCACGGACATGTGGATCACGCCATGGGAGCGCCGGAATTCGATACGGTTTACATGAGCAGGAAAGACGATTATATCTATATGCAGCACCGTGAGCTGGAGGTAAGAAAAAGATTCCTTTCACAATCGCCCAAATTCGCAGAGGTGGCAGAGGAGGATTATATCCCTGTGACCGCGCCTGACGGATTTCTGGACATGGAAGAAGGGGATGTGTTTGATCTGGGCGGCGTATCAATCGAGATCTATGCCTGTGCGGGGCATACGAGAGGCAGTGTCTGTATGCTGATCAGAGAGGAGCGGACGCTGATCACCGGAGACGCCTGCAATGCGTTTACCTTTTTGTTTGATGCCTATTCGACAGGCCTCAGTACCTATGAAAAGAATCTGACGGAGCTGAAAGCGAAGACGGCGGGGAAATTCGACCGTGTTTATCTGTCCCACGGGCCGGGAAGAGACTATCCGGCGGTATTGCTGGAGGAAGTGCTGGAGGTCTGCGAAGATATTAAGAGCGGCAATGCGGACGACGTACCGTTTGAATCCAGAGGAAGGAAGGCACATATCGCCAAGGCATTGACAAAGGAAGGCGGACGCCCGGACGGGAAACTCGGCAATATTGTGTATGATAAGGCGAGGATCGAAGAATAGAAGAATAGAAGAAGATAAAGAACAACGTGGCAATGCCTTTTTTCCATGGATTCCCTAGACAAAACCGTATAAAAAAGTTATACTGATTTATAGCATACCGCAGGGTATTTTTACAGGGAATAAGACAGGAGAGGTTACAGAATATGGATTACAAGGCAATTCCTTTTGAGAAGAGGATCAAAAGCAATATCAGAAATTATGCGCTGGATAATTTGTACGCCATCGACACGCTGAGAGAATACTGCAAGGCGCTGCATGCACTGACAGGGGTTGATATTCTGCTCACGGAGAGACACGGGGAGAAAGTGGTATCGGTCGGCGGATTTGCCGGATTTACGCCGGATGTGGTCGGGGAACCGGGGCGTAAAGTGCGGGTTTACGGCCGCACGATCGCGCATCTGTACGCGGAGATGGATAAGGTGCCGGATACCATGCGCCGGGAAGTGGGCAATCTTCTGGATGAATTTACGAAGATGCTTTCCCAGTGGGGCGAGGAGGCATATTTACATAAGGAATCTTCTATCTATATGGACGAGCTGGAAGAGAAAGTGGGCGTGCAGCACGTTCAGACGGCCAGAGGCGAGAAGGAAGATGTCCTGACAGGCGTTTACCACAAGCATTATTTTGAGGAGCAGATGCAGCGGCTTGATGATCTGAGCGTGGCACCGGTGGCGGTAGTCAATGCCAATATCAATGACTGGAAGTTTGTCAACGATCATTTCGGGGACGAGGAGAGCGACAGACTGATCCGGACCATCGCCGATATCCTCAAGCAGGAGGCGAAGCCGGATTATGTGATCGGACGTGTGGACGGGGACGTGTTCATCATCCTTATTCCCATGGCGGAAGACGGTGAAGCGGAGGAGTACTGCGCGCATGTGCAGCAGGCATGTATGGAGTATGAGGACCAGATTCTGGCGCCTTCCGTGGCCTGCGGCGTTGTCTACAAGACGAACGTGGAAGAGCAGCTGAAAGATAAGCTGCCGGATGCGGAGTACGAGATGTTCAATAACAAGTTCGAGATCAAGAATGCGCCCGGCTATCGCGAGAGGCTGGAGCATGGAGTTCAGTAAATAACAGCGTACTTACAAAGTAGCAGTGTACTTACAAAGCTGCTGCAGAACAGTCAGTCAACGTTCTGCAGCAGCTTTTTGATGCGGTATGCGGGAGCCGTCCGGGGCCGAATTATAAAATAAATATTAAATTCCATATGATGGCATAAAACGAGATAAAAAGAGAAAAATAAAGAAAAGAAGAGATAATAAAAGGAAAATATATTGTAAATCTTCATAAATCAATTTGCCAACGCGCACATATGAAGCTAATATATGTTTCAGCAGTTAGCACTCGACATGAATGAGTGCTAATAACAAAGGGTATACTAAGATTTATTTATAAGGAGGCAACAGATATGAAATTAACACCACTTGGCGACAGAGTTGTATTGAAACAGTTGGTTGCAGAGGAGACGACGAAGTCCGGTATTGTGTTACCGGGACAGAGCAAAGAGAAACCGCAGCAGGCAGAAGTGATCGCGGTAGGCCCCGGCGGCGTAGTGGACGGCAAGGAAGTGAAGATGGAAGTAAAGGTTGGCGATCAGGTGATCTATTCCAAATATGCCGGCACAGAAGTGAAGCTGGACGAGGAAGAGTATATCATCGTAAAGCAGAACGACATTCTTGCAGTGATCGAATAAGTGCTTCCCATTTTGAAGGAAGAACAGAGTTTGGAATGTGAGGCCGGCGCAGGATAACGGCGCGGCAGGACAGCTTAAAGCAAGCGATTATTATTTAGGAGGACATGAATCATGGCAAAGGAAATCAAATATGGTGCAGAGGCCAGAGCGGCCCTGGAATCAGGTGTAAATCAGCTGGCGGATACCGTCAGAGTAACTCTTGGACCGAAAGGCAGAAACGTAGTACTGGATAAATCTTACGGTGCTCCGTTGATCACAAACGACGGTGTGACGATCGCCAAAGAGATCGAGCTGGAAGACGCATTCGAGAACATGGGTGCTCAGCTTGTAAAGGAAGTAGCTACCAAGACCAACGACGTGGCAGGTGACGGTACAACAACAGCTACCGTTCTGGCACAGGCAATGGTAAATGCCGGTATGAAGAATCTGGCAGCAGGCGCTAACCCGATCATCCTGAGAAAGGGTATGAAGAAGGCTACCGACTGTGCAGTAGAGGCAATCGCGAAGATGAGCTCCAAAGTAAAAGGCAAGGAGCATATCGCAAGAGTGGCAGCGGTTTCTTCCGGTGATGAGGAAGTAGGACAGCTGGTTGCAGACGCTATGGAGAAGGTATCCGGCGACGGCGTTATCACGATTGAAGAGAGCAAGACCATGCTGACAGAACTGGATCTGGTTGAAGGTATGCAGTTCGACAGAGGTTATATCTCCGCATATATGGCAACAGATATGGATAAGATGGAAGCGGTTCTTGAGAATCCCTATATCCTGATCACAGACAAGAAGATTTCCAATATTCAGGAGATTCTGCCGATTCTGGAGCAGATCGTACAGTCCGGCGCGAAGCTGCTGATCATCGCTGAGGACGTGGAGGGTGAGGCGCTCACCACACTGATCGTCAACAAGCTGCGCGGCACCTTCAATGTTGTAGCTGTGAAGGCACCCGGCTACGGCGACAGAAGAAAAGCAATGTTAGAGGATATCGCAATCCTGACAGGCGGACAGGTGATCAGTTCCGAGCTTGGCCTGGAGCTGAAAGAAGCTACCATGGATCAGCTTGGCCGTGCAAAATCCGTTAAGGTGCAGAAAGAGAATACAGTCATCGTTGACGGTGAGGGCGACAAGGATGCGATCCAGGCAAGGATCAGCCAGATCAAGATGCAGATCGAGGAGACCACATCTGATTTCGACAGAGAGAAACTGCAGGAGCGTCTTGCAAAGCTGGCAGGCGGCGTAGCAGTGATTCGTGTCGGTGCGGCTACCGAGACAGAGATGAAGGAAGCAAAGCTTCGTCTGGAGGATGCTCTGGCAGCGACGAGAGCAGCCGTGGAAGAAGGTATCATCGCAGGCGGCGGTTCCGCATATATCCACGCATCCAAGGAAGTTGCCAAGCTGGCAGAGAAGATGGACGGCGACGAGAAGACAGGCGCGCAGCTTGTGCTGAAAGCACTGGAAGCTCCTTTGTATCACATCGTAGCCAACGCCGGACTGGAAGGTTCCGTGATCATCAATAAGGTAATGGAATCCGAAGTTGGCGTAGGTTTCGACGCTCTGAAAGAAGAGTATGTGAATATGGTAGAAGCTGGTATTCTTGATCCTGCGAAGGTGACAAGAAGCGCACTGCAGAACGCTACCAGCGTAGCATCTACACTGCTTACCACAGAGTCTGTTGTGGCAAATATCAAGGAAGCAGAGCCTGCAATGCCTGCAGGTGGCGGCGGAATGGGCATGATGTAAGCCTGATACGATCAACAGAGTCGTTTAACGAAAAAGTAAGATCCCCAGGTCCGGAGTTTTCCGGATCCGGGGATTTTTGATATAAATTCGGCTGTTTATACCGCAAAAAAGTGATCTGCAAAAAGAATATTTTGACTTGCTTATGATTTGCGATTATAATAGGGAATAATGATATCAGAACTGACTGTTATGTCAGGTCATAAATAAGGCAGAATGGCTGGAGAGGCTATGGCGACAGAAGAAAAGAAAGAAGTCATCATTGATGACGGCAGAATTGAATCGATCGAGGAATTTCAGTCTCCCGAGGCTTTGTACGAGGAGCTTATTAACCGTGTGCGCAAATATCACCCTTCCGATGATATCTCGCTGATCGAGAAGGCATATCAGACGGCTTACGACGCGCACCGGGGGCAGGTACGTAAATCGGGAGAACCCTATATCATACACCCGCTCTATGTGTCGATCATACTGGCGGATCTGGAGCTTGACAAGGAGACGATCGTAGCGGGGCTTCTGCATGATGTGGTGGAAGACACCATCATGACGGACGAAGAGATCAAGGAACAGTTCGGCGCGGATGTGGCGCTTCTGGTGGACGGGGTCACGAAACTGGAGAAGATCAACTTCCACGGGGAGAACAGTGACGACAGGGACCGTGATGCGGAGAAGCTGGAGCGGCAGGCGGAGAACCTGCGCAAGATGTTTCTGGCCATGGCCAGAGATATCCGGGTCATCTTGATCAAGCTGGCGGACAGACTGCACAACATGCGGACGTTGCAGCACATGCGGCCGCAGAAGCAGCAGGAGATCGCCAGAGAGACATTGGATATCTATTCCCCCATCGCCCAGCGTCTGGGCATTTCGAGGATCAAGGTGGAGCTGGATGATCTGGCATTAAAATATCTGGAACCGGAAGCCTACTACGATCTGGTGGACAAGATCGCGATCCGCAAGAGCGATCGTGAGCAGTATATCCAGACGATCGTAGACGAAGTGACAGTACACATAGAGCATGCGGGTATCAAGGCACAGATCGACGGACGTATCAAACACTTTTTCAGCATTTACAAGAAGATGAAGAACCAGAATAAGACCATAGATCAGATCTATGATCTGTTCGCGGTGCGTATCATCGTGGATACGGTGCGGGACTGTTATGCGGCGCTGGGTGTGATCCATGAGATGTATAAGCCGATTCCGGGTCGTTTCAAGGATTATATATCCATGCCCAAGGCCAATATGTACCAGTCGCTGCACACGACGCTGATCGGCAGCACAGGGCAGCCTTTTGAGATCCAGATCAGAACCTATGAGATGCATAAGGCGGCAGAGTACGGTATCGCCGCTCATTGGAAATACAAGGAGGCTTCCGACGGCAAGAAAGTGGAAGCACAGGAGGAAGAGAAGCTGGTATGGCTGCGGCAGATCCTGGAGTGGCAGCGGGATATGTCGGACAATAAGGAGTTTTTGAATCTGCTGAAAAGTGACTTGAATCTCTTTTCCGACAGCGTATATTGTTTTACGCCCACGGGGGATGTGAAGAATCTGCCGGCCGGCTCTACGACCATCGACTTTGCCTACAGCATTCACAGCGCGGTGGGCAACCGGATGATCGGTGCCAGGGTCAACGGCAAGCTGGTGACCATTGATTATGAGATCAGGAACGGCGACCGGGTGGAGATCATGACCTCCCAGAACTCCAAGGGGCCAAGCCGTGACTGGCTGAACGTGGTAAAGAGTACGCAGGCCAAGAATAAAATCAATCAGTGGTTTAAAAATGAACTCAAGGAAGACAATATCGTCAAGGGCCGCGAGCTGATTCAGGCTTACTGTAAGGCGAAAACGATCAACGCGGCGGACGTCCTGACGCCCCAGTACGAGGAGGCTGTTATCAAAAAGTACGGGTTCCAGAACTGGGAATCGGTGCTGGCGGCGGTTGGACACGGTGCCCTCAAGGAGGGGCAGATCGTCAACCGGATGCAGGAGCTTTACGAGAAAGATCATAAGCGTGAGATGACTGACGCCGAGGTGATGGCGGAGATCGAGGAGAGCGTGCGGATCAACCGCAGTAAGCCGGGCAGGAGCAACAGCGCTATCGTGGTGAAGGGGATTCACGATGTAGCGGTTCGTTTTTCCAAGTGCTGCAGCCCTGTGCCGGGAGATGAGATCGTAGGGTTTGTCACCAGAGGAAGGGGTATTTCCATCCACCGCACGGACTGTGTGAATCTGCTGAACCTGCCGGAGATAGACCGAAACCGTCTGATCGACGCGGAGTGGCAGCAGCCGCAAGGGGCGGCAGCCGGTGAGAAGTATCTGGTGGAGATCAGTATTTACGCCAACAACAGAAACGGTCTTCTGGCGGATGTGTCCCGCGCGCTCACGGAGAAAGAGATTGATATCCAGGCTTTGAATACCAGAGTGAACAAGCAGGGAACGGCGACCATCATGGTCAGCTTTGAGGTGGGCAGCAAGGAAGAACTGCAGAGGATCATTGATAAGATCAGAACCATAGAGAGCATTATTGATATAGAGAGAACAACAGGCTAGGAGAGAGTGAAAATGTCTGATTTGAAAATAGGAAGGCTGATGCTTGGCATCTGCCAGACAAACTGCTATTTTGTGTACAAAGACGGTACGAAGGATGTGATTTTCTTCGATCCGGCAGACAAGGGCGATTATATCTATGAGACATTGCAGGAGAAAGGATTTCAGGTGAAGGGGATTCTTCTGACCCACGCCCATTTCGACCATATCTGGGGATGCAACAGGCTGCGGGAGCTTTCCGGCGCGCCGGTGTACGCCTATGAAGAGGAAAAGCCGCTCTGTGAGGATGCGGTCACCAATGTCTCCGACCAGGTGGGGCGTCCCTATACGGTGATTCCGGACAGATATCTGAGGGAGAATGAGGAGATCACGATCGCGGGCATGACCTGTAAACTGATTGCCACACCGGGACATACGGTGGGGAGCTGCTGTTATTATTTTGAGGAGGCGGGCATCCTCGTCGCGGGAGACACGCTCTTTCAGGAGTCGGTGGGCAGGACGGATCTGGCGACGGGCAGCATGAGCGCACTGACCAGATCGGTCAAGGACAAACTGTTTTTGCTGCCGGACGAGACGAAGGTTTATCCGGGGCACGGAGAATCCACGACCATCGGTCACGAGAAGGAATATAACCCGTTTGTACAGTGACGGAACAATGCCCAACGCTGCCGTGTTGTCGGCAGGGCGGGTGGATAAAAAGAGATAGAAATGAGCGAAGGATGGGCGACTGCAGGGACTGTGGATCGCCTATCTCGATGTAACGAGCATAAAATCGGAGAATGGAAGATGGAAGAAAAGACACAGACGCTGGCGTCAGGCGGGCTGCGCATCCTGAACCGGGACGTGATCAAGTATATTGCCATGTTTACCATGCTCCTCAATCACATCGGGCATATGTTCCTTACGCGGGGAACGCCAACTTATGAGATTTTGGAGGACATCGGTTTCTTTACGGCTCCGGTAATGTGCTATTTTCTGGTGGAGGGGTACGGCTATACACGTTCCAAGTTTCAATATGGGCTGAGACTGTTTTTGTTTGCGCTGCTTTCTCAGATTCCCTTTCAGCTTGCTTTTGGGCATAAGGGCCTGAATATGATTTTTACACTGTTTTGCTGTTTCCTGATCCTGGTGGTGCAGGAGAAGATTTTAAGCCCGCTGCTGCAGATCGCGCTCTGTGTGCTGCTCACCATGGC
>ERZ808042.883-NODE-883-length-12172-cov-3.353948_pt1 | contig 12172 bp, 10 predicted proteins | sample MGYA00380193_ERZ808042 | MGnify/ENA primary metagenome ERZ808042 (study PRJEB31490, sample SAMN06133401) | mouse gut metagenome | isolation source: M1_2 | host: mice | place: China: Chengdu | collected 2015-05 ...
CTGTGAAGCATTTATCTTTACCGTATGTCTGTCCACACGGTTGATCACTACGCCAATACTCTCCATCGCCTGCATCAGCACATTGGTATCCCTGACATCCGGTACGTTCTCTACCACAACGGTCTCATCCGTCATAATAGCCGCAGCAAGAACAGCCAGAGCCGCATTCTTGGCCCCGCCGATCTCCACCTCGCCGACTAACGGATTTCCACCTTTAATCGCATATTGTTCCATAAATAGTCCCCTGTATGATAAACGAAATAAACTCTGAATAATCTAAGCAAAAAATGTATCTCTGTTAAAGCAGTTATGATCTCAAGTTATAGGATAATTCAGGATTCCTGAATTCTTAAATTTTTATAAATAACTTTTACAGCAATTACTTAACAGTATACCATAATCTGCACATTTGTAAATGGGCAGTTTCACCATAAACAGGCACCGTATATCACCGCAGGATGTAGTTAGTGTAAAAACAGGCAGCGCAGCCATACCAGTACACTGTGCTAATTCAGATACTTGAGCGGATTTACCTGCGAACCGCCTATCAGCATCTCGAAGTGCACGTGAGGCCCCGTACTCACACCCGTGTTACCGCTCAAGGCGATCTTCTGCCCCTGTGCAACCTGCTGTCCCGGAGATACCAGGACCTTACTCAGATGACCGTATCTTGTCTGTCTGCCGTCCGCGTGGTTGATGTAGACCACATAACCATAGCCGCTTCCCCAGCCGGCCCTTACGACGGTTCCAGCCGAAGATGCCATAACGGCCGTACCTACCGGCGTCGCCCAGTCGATACCCTTGTGATAACTGCTTGCGCCTCTGGTGGGCGCCTTCCTCCTTCCGAAGCCGGAAGACTGCCGTCCGCCTGACAGCGGCTTGATATAAGTCGGCGGGATCTTCGTGCCGCGCTCCACGATCTTCGGCACTGCCTCGTAAGTGATCTCCTCTTTCAGTATCTCTCTGGCGGTCTCTTCATTGTTCCGATAGGAAACGTTGGCCACCACGATGCGGTGTCCCGCAGAAGGCTCCTGCAGCGTCTTCATCTCCGTGGTATACCAGTTATCATTATCTACATAGACGATCTCCGCCTCATAATCTTCCTCGTAATACACTTCTTCCACACGCTCTACTGACAGCTCCGGCTCCGGAACCGTGACAATCAGCTCGTCCCCTGCACGGATCATGGAATTCTCATTCTCGATCGTCTCATTCATGGCGATCAGATCCGCCAGCGGGATCTCATTCTTCTCCGCAATCTGGGACAGGGTGTCTCCCGGTACTACCTCATAGATCTGCTCCTTCTCCTGATCCTTCGTCACTTCCTCGATGGCGGTATCCAGGGAAGTCAGCTCATAATCCTGAAGGTAAGACTCCACCACCTCCACCGTATCGCCGAACTGCAGCGACATAAGGCCCAGTTCATAGTCGGAAAAGTCCTTCTCCATATCCGGCTCGATCTCCGCGAACATCTCGTCAAAAGCAGCGTCGATCCCCGAGCTGGTCATGACCTCCTCCGCAGCCTGCTCCTCTTCCTCCTGTTCGGCGGCCGAATAAATCTGCGTCGTCAGCACGTTCAGCTCCCGGTTGCCGTCCAGCACCAGATCCACGTAATACTCCTTCTCATGATCATACCGGTTGATGGAAGCCTGCAGCAGCGCAAGCACTTCCTGTGTGCTGGCAAGATTCACCGTATATTCGTTGATCTTGACCGTATAGGAACGGTTCAGCGTCTCCTTGACACTGTTTCTGAGTACGCCTGCCATACTGACGGTCAAATCCGCAGGGTCGTCCACTTTCCCCCAGAGCACCTCGCTTCCCTCATAGCGCAGCTCACTGTCCGCCAGCACCAACTCGTCACTGGTTCCCGCCAGTTTCCTGCGGGCGTCGATCAGGCAGCTCTCCACCTGCTCCAGGTTCCTCACGGTACCTACCTGTGTATCATTCAGATATACCGTGAAAATATTGTCCCCCGTACTTTCCAGCTTCTGCCAGGTCGGGAAAAAAAGTATGCCGGCAAACACTGCAAGTGCCGCAACCTTAATATATGCAATTTTCATTTTTTTATAATGTCTGCTGATTTTTTTCATCATAATTATTTATCTGTTGTCTGACGCGTCTTTAACGTCATTTATCCTTCATATTCTGTAACAAAAATGTAACATTTTATATTCTAGCAGTATTTCCCCAAAATGTAAAGTATTATGCATAATTGTACAATTTTACAATAAAGTCCGGCCGCGGGTTCTCTGCCACGAAATCTGCCCATTCCAAACGGTTTCTTTTCACAAACACCGTACAAACGTTCGTTTTGTAGAGACATGCAGGAATTTCTGTGGTAAAATAAGAATACAGCAAAGTAATCGACTCACCTTTTTTTGCAAAGCAGGAAACCGACATGGAAAGAATCATTTTTCATATAGACGTCAACTCCGCTTATTTAAGCTGGAGTGCACTGGAGAAGCTGCATAACGGATCTGATGTGGATCTGCGCACGATCCCGGCCATCATCGGCGGAGATATGGCCAAACGACACGGCGTTGTGCTGGCGAAGTCCATTCCGGCCAAAGCTTACGGCGTCGTGACCGGAGAACCCATCGTCAATGCACTGCGCAAATGCCCCGGGCTGACGCTGGAGCCGCCGGACCATAAACTGTACAGCCGCAGGAGCCGGGAACTTATGACACTTCTGTCGGATTTCAGCCCGGATCTCGAGCAGGTCAGTGTGGACGAGTGCTATCTGGATTATACGCCGCTTTGCAGGCAGTATCCCTCCCCGGAAGAGGCCGCTCATCTGATCAAAGACCGGGTCAGGCAGGAACTGGGCTTCACCGTAAATGTGGGCATATCCGACCGCAAGGTGCTGGCAAAGATGGCCTCCGATTTCAGGAAGCCGGATCTGGTGCACACACTCTACGCCAGCGAGATCCGGCAGAAGCTGTGGCCGCTGCCGGTGTCCTCGCTCTTTATGTGCGGCCATTCCAGCGTGGAGACGCTGCGCAAACTGGAGATCCTGACGATCGGCGACCTGGCCTGCGCAGACCGCAGCGTGATCTCAGGCCATCTAAAGAGTCACGGCGTACTGCTCTGGGAATATGCCAACGGCATTGACGACTCCGAAGTCGTGGTCGAACAGGCGGAGGCCAAAGGGATCGGCAACTCCACCACCTTAAGCCAGGACGCAGCAGACAGGGAGACCGCCCACCGGGTGCTGCTCTCTCTGGCCGAATCCGTGGCCGGACGGCTGCGCAGATCCGGGCAGTCTGCTTCCATGGTCAGCACAGAGATCAAATACAACACCTTTAAGAAAGTTTCCCACCAGACCACGCTGCTTTCGCCCACCAGCCAGACGGATATCATCTACCAGACCGCCTGCTGCCTTTTTGACGAGATCTGAGACGGCACACCGGTACGCTTGCTGGGCATCCGTTCCTCAAAGCTGACCGCCGAAGGCGAACCTGTGCAGCTTTCCCTGTTTGACCTGCCCGCCCCTGCACAGAACGGGCCGGCAGAGGCCGGTCTGTATGCCGGACGCCCCGCCTCACGTAGAAAAGAACAGCTCGACCAGGCGCTGGACGCCATCCGCAGCCGCTACGGCGCGGACGCCGTTGTCCGCGGCAGCCTGCTCTCCGGCCGGCACACCCCTGCACAGAAAGCAAAAAAAGAACAGCCGGAAGGAGACGGCTGAATCCAGACTGCCCGTCTGGTCATCGTTTCCCGGCTGTTTTCCTGCGCCTGTCTGTATGTTTATGATCGTTGTTCTTCGTGTGCTTCGGTTTCTTCCGCACGCTGTAGCCGAAGGTTCCCAGTTCCTTTCCGATACCCAGATAGCGTCCGTGGGAATAGACCAGGGGCCTGGCGGCGTTCAGGCGGAAGCTGCCGTTTTCGTCCATATAGGTTTCGTCCACATGCACCGCTAACACCTCTGCCAGAAACATGTGATGGGTGCCCAGTTCCAGCTTTCTGGTCACGCGGCACTCCAGATTGACGGGGCTCTCCGCCACCATGGGCGCCTGCACATGCTCTCCCTTAAGCGGCGTCAGCTTCATCGCACTCCATTTATCCACATCCCTGCCGCTTTTGACCCCGCAGTAGTCTGTGGCGCAGGCCAGCGCCTCCGTGGTCAGATTCACGACAAACTCCCCCGTCTCCTCTATCATATGATAGGAATACCGCTCCGGCCTGACCGAGATCGAAACCATGGGCGGATCCGAACAGACCGTGCCTGTCCATGCCACGGTAAAGAGATTGGCATTACCCTGCCTGTCCGCCACGCTGACCAGAACCGCCGGCAGGGGATAGAGCATATTGCCCGGTTTCCATACCTGTCTGCCCATAACTGCCTCCAATATTTATGCATATTTTATTCATCCGCATTCCTGTTACCCTCTCCTGCGTCATGCCGGCGTCAGCCGGGCACATCAGAAGAATTTAAAATTCATCATGGATAATACCTGCAGTACAATATCCGCGGCCACACCGATCAGGATCAGAACAGAGATCGGTATCAGCGCCCTGGGGCCGTTGCCGGACGGCTGGCTGCTCTTCAACTCTTCCGTCTGCTTCTTCAGCTCTTCCACAAGCGCCGCCTGCACATTTCGGTACACTTTGACATTCTCCTTGTGCATGAAATCCTCGGACTGCCGGAACTTCTCTTCCAGAAGGTTCTTGATCTCCGTCAGCGTCTCCTGTTCCTGCTCCGTCTGACTGCTGTCCGCCTGCAGGGCATCCAGTTTCTCAATGCAAGTCTCCAGCGCCTTCCGAATCTCCGCCACATTCTCGACCGTCTTCAGATTCACCTTCCGTATTTCCTGCATCAAACCGTCATTGGCCTGCATCTGGTTCTGGAGCTGTTCCATCTTCGCGGCCTCGGCCGTCATATTCGCTTTGATCATCTCCTGCGCATTTTTCTTCTGCGCCAGTTTATCTATAAAAGTATCCATCCTTTTTCCTCCGACTGTCATCCTTGTCCTCTCATCCCTGTCAACTGTTTCCCGCCGGCGGCGGTTGAATGTATTTTATCATCTTTCCACACTTCTGACAACAGAACCTTTTTTGCATAATAATTCACTTTTTATGCAATTCGTACAATCTTCGGTTTATTTCCCATCTTTCTTTGTAAATATTAACGATAACTTCACATGCCGTTCACAGTTTATTCATAATTTCATCGTATACTTTATTCATAGCAACAAGCAAGCATGTACTACCTGACAATACGCAGATAGATAAATTTTTTTCATAATAGCCCAGGCGCCGTAAGGTGTCTGGGCACTCCTCATTTTATGCGGGAAACTTAGTTAATAACATTACGCCACATACAAATACATGAACACGAAATGACAAATGCTCCCGCCCATCACAAACAGATGGAAGATCTCATGGGAACCGAAATATTTATGTCTGGCATTGAAGATCGGCAGTTTCAGTGCGTAGATGACGCCTCCTGCCGTATAGACGATCCCGCCTGCCAGCAGCCAGAGAAAAGCGCTGTGCGGCAGCGTATTCCACAGCGTGCCGAAAACCGCCAGGCACACCCAGCCCATGGCGATATAGATCAGGGACGAAAACCATTTCGGACAGGTGATCCAGCAGGCCTTGACCACCATACCGACAACGGCGATCCCCCACACCACCGCCAGCAGCGTATATCCTGTCCTGCCGCCCAGAACGACCAGACAGACCGGCGTATAAGAGCCGGCGATCAGCACGAAGATCATCATATGATCCAGCTTGCGGAACACTTTCAGAATATTCTCTTTGACCGTGACACTGTGATAGACAGCGCTGGCGCCGTAGAGAGACACCATACTGCCGATAAAAACCGTCATGGCGACAAGCGCCGTCATATCCGCATCAAGCGCCGCCTTTACCAGCAGCGGCGCGGCCGCCACAATGGCCATCATCATTCCGATAAAATGTGTGATCGCACTTCCGGGTTCCCGAATTGTAATTTGCATAGATAACTCCCTTCTTTCCGCCAAATACAGCGGAGCAGTGAAATTCATATTGCAGGCTTTATTATATAGTATTCATATTTCATCATGTAGTTTTCAATACTACATATAAGATATAACAATACTACTACGTATCATATGCCACGTCAATAGATTTATGCATTACAATTTGAGATTTTTATGGCGCCTGTCTGTCGTACTGGTTAGTCTTCTTCTATGACATGAATTTCCAGATAATCGAAATCAATGGTCTCGATAAAATTATCCTGCGTGAATCTGGTTTTATCATGGCGTTTGAAGTCCTGGACTGTAGCATCAAGCCAGATCGGCTTTCCCAGATCGAACCGGTAGCACACTTCATCCAGCGCGCGGAACACCTTGTGCGTCCGCGTATCCTCCCCGGGATCTTCGATGACGGTATCTCTGATCAGATGGTTATTTTCAAATACTTTTGCCCACAAACGGAACATGGCCGCACTCCTTTTTTGTATCACTTTTTTATCTGTAGTTATAGTAAACGACATCTGTTGCCTGCTATACTTATAGTTAACGACATTAGAAATTTCGTTTTCGGCCTTGCAGTAGCTACCGTATATGGCTTCTGCAAGAGCCGGAAACAGAAATTTGTTATGTCGTTTACTATAACTATACAAATCCCCTGTCGAAATGTAAACACTTTTCCCTTTTTCTTTCCCTGCCAAAATGATACACTGTAACTGTGATACCGGAAACCACAGGGAGAAATATTGATATGTACAATACCGAGACTACGCATAAAGAGCATAAAGAGTATAAAAATAAAGATTTCCGCAAAAAAAATCGGGAAAAATCCGCAAAAGCAGTCATATCTCTGGCACTGTCCGTCATAAATATAAATTTGGCGGCATCTTTGGCGCTGTGGACGAAGTCATGCGGACGGCTGCCGCTGATGCTGTTTTATGGCGCAGGCACTGTCGTATGCTTCCTGCTGCTGTGGCATTATCTGCAACTTACGGATCGGCGGCTTAAGGTGCATTCCCTGTTATGGGGCATCCCCGTAGCAACGTCCCATGTGCTGGGCTGCCTGCTGCGGCGGGACGGTACGGCCCTTCACAGTCTGTCACGGCTGCCCGGGCTGCTCATGCAGATCCTGTGCCTGGCGGTACTGGCGGCCGCCTGCATCGCACCCTGTCTGCTCTTCTGCCAAAATGCAGGCAGAAAACAGCAGACAAACCGGCAGCCTTCCGAAGATCACCGGCCGCAGCCGGACCGACAGCCGCGCACCGGCCGGCCCACATGGCAGATCTGGCTTTGTTCCACCGTCCTGATCCTGCTTGGCTGGATACCGGTCTTTCTGGCCTACTATCCTTCGGTGTTTGCCTACGACGCGGAAGGGCAGCTGTACCAGGTGCTGGCCCATGATTACAGCACACATCATCCGCTGCTGCATACACTGTTCTTAGGAGCTTTTTTCCGGCTGGGCGGCAGTCTGCCCGGCTCCTATCCGGCGGGCATGGCAATCCACTCCGTTGTGCAGATGCTCCTGATGGCGGCCGCCTTCGGCTATACGCTTGCGTGGCTGGCAAAAAGAAATGTACCCTTTGCCCTGCGGACCGGTCTTTTGCTCTTCTACGCCCTGTTCCCGACCAACTCGGTGCTGGCGCTGAGCACCACAAAGGATGTCCTGTTCTCCGCGCTTGTTCTGCTTGCCACTCTCTCAGTCTGCGAGATGGCAGACGGCACAAAAGACAGCTTTCAGCGCCGGGACTGGATCCGCTATGTCCTTTTTACCACAGGTATGCTGCTGTTTCGCAATAACGCTCTCTACGCACTGCTGCTCTCCCTTCCCGTCCTGTGCTTTCTGCTGCGTGCAAAAAAGAAGGCGGGACGTGTATCATGGCGCAGCTGTCTGGCGTTTACCGTCCTGGCGCTTGTTTTGTCCGTGGCCGGTAATCTTGCACTGAAAACTGCTCTGGACGCCCAAAACGGCAGTCCCAGAGAAATGCTGAGCATACCCTTACAGCAGATGGCCCGCACAAGAGTAAAAGCGGAAGAGTCGCTCCCGCCCGAAATGCGGCAGACGCTGGATCAATATATCCCTTCCGAATGGGTTTTTGCGGCCTACAATCCTTATCTGGCCGACCCCGTAAAAAACAGAGCGGTGATCCACGACGATCCCGCCGGCCTGATCAAAACATGGATCCGGCTGGGACTGGAACATCCGCAGATCTATATCGATGCTTTTCTGGACACCTCGGTCGGCTACTGGTTTCTGGAAGACCGAAGCCATGCGCAGATCTACGGTCTCGGCTCGGAAAGCGGCTTCGGCTATCTGTCCACCGATACCAGAACGATGCCCGCCGGCTGCGAGATCCCACAGCAAAGCCTTCTGCCCGGGCTGCGGGCCGTGATGGAGCAGATCGTATCGGACAACAGCTATCAGAGCATACCCATTCTGCGCCTTCTCTTCGCACCCGCTTTTTACTGGTGGCTTCTGTGTCTGTATATGGCCGCAGTGATCTACAAAAGACAGTATACGCTCCTGCTGCCGGCAGTTTTTTTGGTGTGCTACTATCTGACGCTGCTTCTGTCCCCGGCGGTGCTGGTCCGCTATATGTACCCATTTGTGGTGACGGCGCCGGTCCTCTTCTGCTGTCTCTTCCGCAGACCGTATACAGACAGCGACACTCATGAAAAAGTGTGAACGCAACGTCACAAAATATACAATAAAAATTAAATATTTATGAAGTTTTTGTGTAAAATATACGTTTTTTACAGGATATATGGTATACTTTATTCGATCCGTATTACCCGGTGGCACGATCATCAACAGCTGCCGGTATATGGGACCGCATCATCAATATTGTAAAGGCAGGTGGTCGCGGCACAGACCGGGACCCGGGGGAAAATAATGGAAGTAAGAATAGACCGAGACGGCGACATAGACAGTTGGAAAGAAGTGACACTGATCTATAATTCCGCGCTGAAACAGATCTCCACGAAGCTGGAGATCCTGAATGACGAATTTCAGCATGTACACAGATACAACCCGATCGAACACATCAAATCACGTATCAAGACACCGGAGAGCATCGTCAAGAAACTGAAGAAGCATGGTTATGAATCAACCATCAACAATATGGTCCGCTATGTCAACGATATAGCCGGCATCCGCGTTATCTGTTCCTTTTCATCGGATATCTATCAGATCGCGGAGATGATCAGCAACCAGAGTGATATCAAGGTCATCTCCGTTAAGGACTACATCGTCAACCCGAAGGCCAGCGGCTACAAGAGTTACCACATGCTGGTGACAGTGCCCGTATATCTGTCGGACCGCATTGCAGACACCAAGGTGGAGATCCAGATCAGGACTGTAGCCATGGATTTCTGGGCCAGCCTGGAGCACAAGATCCACTACAAATTCGAAGGCAATGCACCGGAGCATATCAAAGACGAGCTGGTGGAATGTGCGCAGATGGTATCGGATCTGGATGCCAGAATGCTGGCGCTCAATGATGAGATACAGCATATCGGACAGCAGCAGCTGGCATGATGCCGGCGCTCAAAAGCACTCAAAAAGGATGCAGCGTGAAATGCATTTCAACCTTTCACGCTGCACCCTTTCTTTATTTTATGCAGGAATCCGTCCCCTGCTTTCGCTCTCTGTCATGAATCCGCCGGCGGTCATCAGTCCTCATACCCGTTCGGATTATTGCTCTGCCATCTCCAGGAATCGGCACACATCTCCCGGATGCCGTACTGTGCTTCCCAGCCAAGCTCTCTCTTCGCCTTATCTGCGTTGGAGTAGCAGGTCGCGATATCGCCCTCACGTCTCGGTTTGATCACGTAAGGAACCTTCACGCCGTTGGCTTCCTCGAAGTTCTTCACCATATCCAGCACGCTATAGCCTGTGCCTGTGCCGAGGTTATAGATGCAGAGTCCCGCTTTCTCCTCGATCTTCTTAAGCGCCTTCACATGGCCGAGCGCCAGATCTACTACATGGATATAATCGCGGACGCCCGTGCCGTCATGGGTATCGTAATCATCGCCGAAGACACCCAGCTCTTTCAGCTTGCCCACTGCAACCTGTGTGATGTAAGGCATCAGATTGTTCGGGATACCGTTCGGATTCTCACCGATGGTACCGCTCTTGTGCGCGCCGATGGGGTTAAAATAACGAAGCAGGATCACATTCCATTCCGGATCAGCCTTCTGCATGTCGGAAAGCACCTGCTCCAGCATGGATTTCGTCCAGCCGTAAGGATTCGTACACTGTCCCTTCGGGCACTCCTCCGTGATCGGAATGATGGCCGGATCGCCGTACACGGTCGCCGAGGATGAGAAGATAATATTCTTCACGCCGTTCTTACGCATCACGTCCACCAGTGTCAATGTGCCTGCGATATTGTTCTCATAATACTCCCAGGGCTTCTGTACGGATTCGCCTACCGCCTTCAATCCTGCGAAATGAATACAGGAATCGATCTTCTCCTGTGCAAAGATCTTCTCAAGCGCTTCCCTGTCCAGAATGTCCGCCTTGTAAAATTTCACCGGCTTCCCTGTGATCTTCTCCACCCGCTCAAGAGATTTCTCACTGGAGTTCGACAGATTGTCCACGACCACCACTTCATACCCTGCGTTTTGTAACTCTACTACCGTGTGGGAACCGATATAACCGGCGCCGCCCGTTACCAAAATTGCCATTTTAATGTACCCGCCCTTTCTTTTTGTGCCGCCTTGTGAAAATGTTAGCCGACTGTGTCCGCAGACCGCATCTCCGTCACAGTTTAAAACCACTTATGCAGCCTCTTCCCTGTTGTCTGAATCCGGTTCTGTTCGGCATTTCAAGGCATTGTCTGTTCCTTATCCTACTGATAGTGTACACTTAAAAGTTTGGTTTATTCAATAGGAGAATGTTATTCAAACCTGTCAAAATGTTTACAGCTCGATTCCGTTCTCCTGACACAGCACTCTTGCGCTCTCCACCGAGTCAATCCCTGTCTCATTCTTGATCGGCGCAAACTCACGATTTCTGACTACCTCATAAGGCAGGCAGGAATCCATCTCATGCACAAGGTCAAGCGCCAGCTGCTCGAATTTATAGCCGTTGGGCTCCTCCGGCTTCACCGGCCGGCCCTGTTCATCCAGATGGGGAATCTTTTTCTCCACGATATGCAAAGGCAGCCGCCCCGCCGCGATCTCCCACAGATCCTTCTGTCTGAACAGATAATTCAGGATCACGCCATACTCATAAGCCGGTTCGCCCTGCTCATCGACAGCGTCCATCAGTTCCTGCGTCATATCATAATATTCCACGATGGAGGGCCTGCCGTCTTCTAAGCAGATCGCCCCTACCCGCTCGTCGGGAGCGTTCTTCTTCACTACTTTTGCCCCCGAAGCGCTGCCCGTGGCGATCGTCGCGCCTACGAAACAGGGATCGGCAATGCGCTGCAGCACGTTGTCCACCGCGAACACATTCAGCCACTCAACGCCCGCCTCCTTCACCTGGTCTGCCACACCCCATTTGATCATGGACAGAAACCACCCGGCGTTGCCGTTGGGAGACGTGGACATCTTATACTTCTCTTCCATATATACTTTGCCGTTATAATCGGAAGCAGGCGCCATATCCTGCATGAAAAAGGTCACATAGTCAGGATTGTAGCCGAAGTAATCCTTTTCTTTAAAAAAGGCCTGCGTCACCTCATGGTTCTTGTCACTGGTCATCACATAGAGCGGGATCCACGCCCCGGCCTGGTGTACCACATCCAGCAGATTCTCCACCTGCCGCTGGAAAATATAGACCTCTTTCGTCAGCCCGATGTTATAAGTTCCCTTGGGGACATCGGCCCCCAGTCTGGTGCCCATGCCGCCCGCCAGCATGACCGCTCCCACCTTGCCGGCGCGGATGGCCTCCAGTCCGGTCTGCACAAACTCCTCCCGCCGCTCTTCGATCTGGGACAGCTTCATCACCTCGATCGGTGTGATCTCCCCCCGCGGGTTCAACTCCTCCTTATGCAGACACTGCGCCAGCACAGCCAGATCCGTATCCATGATCTGCGCCAGCAGCGCCTCCTTCTGCGCGTCGCTCAATTCCTCGTAATACTGTAAGACATGCAGCTGTCCATACTTCTTCAGTTTGTCGTATGCCTCCTGATATCCCATGTTCTTCTCCCTTTTTACAGTTTTCTTGTTACCCTGCCGTTGACCGGTTCACGTTCTTTTCTTTTCCT
>ERZ808042.884-NODE-884-length-12154-cov-3.451851_pt1 | contig 12154 bp, 13 predicted proteins | sample MGYA00380193_ERZ808042 | MGnify/ENA primary metagenome ERZ808042 (study PRJEB31490, sample SAMN06133401) | mouse gut metagenome | isolation source: M1_2 | host: mice | place: China: Chengdu | collected 2015-05 ...
GTACGGTTTATTTCATAATTCTGCGTAACATCTACCCGCGAATCGCTTAATTTTCAGCATTAATCGGACAGTACACGCGGAATCGTCTCAACATCCTTATCTTGATTACGAATGTAGTCTTTATTGTACGGATAGCTGGCAACCTTCGCCCTTATTTTCATCTGGCGGGTGCCCGGTGTGCCCCAGAGGACCTCCAGTTCCCTTCCTTCTATGGCGTATTGCGGGTTAATAAAGCCTAAAGAAATCATGCTGTTATAGGTGTATGAAACGATACGCCCGGAGGACAGTCCGATCACTTCGTTTCCAAAGAAAACCTTATCCGCCCGATAAGTAAAGCCGGCGCCGTCAGCCTTTTCATTCCAGAAGGCGTCACTTTGTACAGAGATGTCTTCGCATGGCTCTTCGCCGGGACAAAGTCTTGTGGCAAAAACCTTCCCCACATCCTCCGCATTCCATTCAAGGGTAACCGGCGTGCGTCTGCGCTCCTTTGAAAGTTTCTCCAGTGCTTCCTTTCCGGTGAATTCATGATTGAATTTCACAAGGAAATCCCAGCCCACGTCATAGGGAGTCATAAATCTGGTCTCCAGATCATCTCCAACACTTCCCCGAAGCTCACGCTTGATATTATAGAAAGCGGTCATCGGATTCTGATAGAGATAATTGGCAAGCCCTTCGCCGGATTCAAACCAGGGAAGCGGATAATGCAGGTTGATATTTGCAAAGCCGGCCTCCGTATGATTAAAAAGATTGTAGGCATGAAGACCAAGCTTCTTCGCGCCAAACTTCCGGCCGCTCTCCCAGACCTTGTCATAAATGTATGTAAAGTCCGCCATATCGCCGTGAATCTCGTATGCAAGATTTCCGGACATACCAAGACGGACAATGTTGACGATTCTGCCGTCTACATCCTGATTTCTGTGTCTTGCAAATTTGATATCGTGCAAATCAGTCTGGAAGGCATCCTCAAGAATCTCCAGAGATTTTTCACCGTCAATCTGAATAAAATACTCTTTTCCCGTCATATTCTCTACCTGAATATCCATTCCGGACTGCTTGGCAAGATAAGCAAGCGGCGGATTCAGCCAATAGGTTCTGATCCGATCCTCCGCAACCTTGAATGCTACGCCGTCCGTTAAAATCTGACCCTTTTCATTACAGATCACCGCATGGCGAATCCCTGTCATACCAAGCCTGGTAAAATCATTTGTGCAAATGGAATTAAAAAATTTGATCACATCCGGGCCGTATACATCGAAAACAGGCGAGATCATTAAAGCTGTTCCAATCCACGCACTGGTTTGGTATGCACTGATTTCAGGCTGCACGCCAAGATATTCATATGGCACAAGCATTCCTGGCGCCGACTGAAACATTAATGTTGCACCTTCCATTGTTGGGTTCCTGTACTCGTTCATGTTATTTCCTCCTTATTTTTTATGTAAACCAATTTCTTTATTTATGGGCCATACGCTCTGCTTTGTATTTTTTTGCACACGGTACGCCAACTCCAAACACCGCCACAACACTTGCTATAAAACACACGATACCGTATACAATAAACGCTGTGCTGTAACTGCCATTGTTTGCGTCAGCAAGCAATCCGCCAATTGTGCCTGTTGTGGCAGACACTAAACCTGCAGCCGTAAGCACAACACCCTGAAGCGACGGGAATGATTCACGTCCAAAAATGTTGGCAAGCATTGTGGCGAGCACAGGTATCAGGCACGCAGAATAAATGGATGACAGGAATCTATAAGCATAGATAATCACAATGCTGCCGGACGGATTGGCAGACAAAAGCAGTGCGGCTCCGTATGCTGCAAGGCTTATACCAAATAAGAATCCCGGCTCAATCCTGTCAGATACTTTTGCAATGAGCAATATAAATACCAGGCGTACAATACTGCTCCAGGACATGGATGAAGTTACCACCGAAAGTTCATAACCTTTTTCCATAAAGTGAACGGATGAAAAGGCGAATCCAACCATTGATACCGCAAACCCCAGGCTGGCACAAATCATAATAGCCCAAAAGACAGGTTTTCTCAGAGCCTGCTTCACGGTTGTAGCTTCTACGTCAATACCAACTTTAAATATGGTGGATACTCGGCTTGACGCTTTGGTTTCAAGAATCTGCCCGGGTTCCACGCCATCCGGATGCTGTCCGATATCCTCCGGTCTGTCCTTGAGGAAGAAAACAAAGGGAAGCGAGAGGATTCCGAATACGCCAATACTGTACCATCCAAATTTAAAGCTTCCTCCCGCAAACCCGCTGTTGATTACCCCCTGTACAACGTAAGGGCTGATAAAGGAGAACACACAGGTTATTGCCGTCATAAGGTTCATTGCCTCTCCACGGCGCTGGATAAACCAGTTGTTTATGAGTGTTTGTGCAGCAATCTGTGAAGTGAGCATGTAGCTGAGTCCCCAAAATACGCCGAAAACCAATATGTAACTGATATCCGAATTGAGCAGATTAGAGAGTCCTAACGTAACCAGAATCAAAAATGGGATTCCCATCATGAATACCTTTCGGGCGCCCTGCTTATTAATCCAGGCTCCGATGAGAATCTGCGGGGGCCCCTGCATCAGCGAATATACGGTTGATCCCAATCCAAATGCCGTAGCTGTCATAGCCACCTGTGCGCCGTTTTGCATCACCGTATTGGAAAGGGAAACCGCAGCACCGCCATACTGGGCGGTCAATCCGGTGATGATGGAGATCATCAGCAGCTGTTTCCACCCGGAAAATTTTTTACTTTCCATAACACCTCCTACAATATGATAGATAGATGGATCAGATTTGTATCATTTATACAGTTGTCATATACATTATCTCAAAAAATCATTAATATTCAACAGCGCAGATGCATAAAAATACCCCAGCATCTTGTCATAATGCCAGGGTTTAAGTCATGCATGCACAAAAAGAACAGAGCGGTTGTCTATTGGCGCACATTTAAGCAATCATTTTTTGACAGATATCTGAGAAGGCGGCAGGAAATCAGACAATGCAGCAGATCATTTTTACTGAGTTCATCTAAGGGAACCAGTTCACACATTTTATCAATCCGGTATGCCAGAGAATTTCTGTGAATATGCAGTTCCTCCGCCGTACGTGCCCGGTTTCCCATGCTGAGAAAATAAGCTTCCAACGTTTTCATGTATTCAGTGCCGTTGGCACAGTCATACAAATACAGTCTTTTTACAGCAGGATGGCAAAAGACGTCTGATGAGGACTCTTTTAAAAACTCATCGATCATGTGCTCGACTGCATAATCCGCATATTTATAATAATCCGTTGACGGATTCAGGCGAGACCCGATAGACAGAGCCTCAATGGATTGGAAATATGCGGTTCGGATGCCTTCGAACTCATGGAACGGCCCGCTTATTCCTATCTTTGTATCGCCAAAGGGACTACGCAGTTTATTCCTCATACGATCGATATACTCGAGGTTTGAATCGTATATTTCCGACGCATGAATGATCAGCAGAATATAATCCTGATAGCATAAAACAATCTCCTGGGGTTGCTTCATTTCTGAAAGAATCTTTTCGGCGTATTGCAGGCGAGTCTCATTTTTCACAGGGATGTTTTGCTCTTGTGACATTAACTTAAAGCTTATGAGATGCAAAACAGTCTCTCTCTTTTTTCCAATCCATGCGGCACTTGATTTGACAGCATCTTCAGTAACCGGCTTGCCATCTATCAGATTGGTCACTAATTGTTTGATCGGCTCTTTCGATGCAATAATATTCCGCGAACAGCAAAACCAGTATGTTAATCTATTCGCAAAATGATCACACAAAAAAGTCTGTCCATATGTGATTGGCGCCCAAACCTCCGTCATTCCGATATTTCCCAGCCGGATGCCGTTCTTAAAAATATGGCGTATTAAAATATCAAAGGGTTTATTGGCTCCGCCGTCAAATTGTTTCAGCAGAATCGTTTCTTTGCTTTCGCTCAGCTGCTTTCCAAGCGCCTGCTTTAACCGGGTTTGAATATCGTAATTAATCACATATTTTGTTTTAGAAAGCGTATCCCAGATTGGATCTTTATATTGAAGAGACAAATCTCCGCTGGTCGCCAGACAATAAAAGGATGAATCAAATATTGCAATCGGATTAGAAAACACTTTGTTCCCAATGTCTGCAATATCATTGATGGAAGCTTGTGCCATGATAGCATTCGTCAGTTCCTCATCCCACTGATTATACTTTTCAAATATCAATTGCACACGCTCAAATATTTGATTGATATCACCATCTTTTACACATATGAGGTCGGTTCCTTCAAAAAAAATCTCTTCCTGAAGCGATGTCTTTCCAATACAAATTGCTGCGGAAAGGTTACGATCATTTGCGAATGGCAAAAAATCATTTTCAAATCCCAAATATACATATTTCGGCGACAGGCTGTGATTCCCCTGAAGAGTAATCATACGCACATTTACAAGAAGGTCTCCTGCCTTTTCCTTGAGCCGCCGTTCATAAACGATATCCTGCAATTCATCATTGATTACCTGCATTCCCAAACACATTGACAACATTATCACCTCTGTGTTATTATATCTCAATCCATCCGTGCTTTCAATAAGATTTGCTGAGTATTGGGAGCCTGGCTCCCCTCCGGCGCATTTTTCCAAAAACAGCCATGTGCTCCCTATCCTTCCAAAAACCCCTTCAGACTTACGCCCTCCGGAATGGCATATCCGCATGCGGTGCAGGTGCTTTCTCCTACCGTTACCCCATCCTTTAAAAACACTTCCAGTCCATCTTCCTCCTTACACTCTGGACAGTCGATTTCTATAATTGTTTTTTTATTTCTTTCGTCCTGACAGTCTGCAAATACACTCATTTTATTTACTCCTTTTCTACTCTTCTTCCAGTTGTCTGCACAGATAGGCTCCTGCAACACGGGAAAAATTACGGATATCCCTGATATAGGCGAAATCCTTTCCAAATATTCTCTTCTCTGCAGCGGTATCTTCATAGTTCCCGGCAAAAATACCAAGAACAGAGATGCCAAGCGTCCTTGCCCTTCGTACCTCAAATGCCGTATCTTTCACCGCCTTTTCTCCTGTGTAATCCGCAGGCCGCCGGATGCCCGGACGCCTGACACTGATGTCACAGGGTTTTCCGTCGCCAAGCAGGATCAGAATCTTGTGGTTCTCCGGTCGGTCCAACAGGGAATCATACGCAGCTTTTACTGCCAGTCCGTCCCGATTATCTCCCGATGCACGGAATTCAAAAATTCTCTCATTTTTTTCTTTTCCGTCATCATAATCCCGAAAGCGGTGCATGACGGTATGATTCCAGAAAGTACAGTAGCTCACTACCCGGTGGGGGATTCCCACAAAGCTTAACGCCTCGCTAAGGATATACCCCTGCACTGCCACCTGCGACTGCCTTACCGCCTGGGAACCGCTGGAATCCAGCAGAATATCAACTACAAATTCTGAGGAACCGGAGGAAATCTTTTTGACAAAAAGCTTTTCATCTTCTGTTCTTCCCAGCTTCCAGAGTCTCGCCGGCGCCAGCTGTCCGCTGGTAGAACGGCAAAAGTCCTCCTGGCTTCTAAGAACCAACGCCTTTTTCAGTGTGTCCGCCAAAGCCTTAATATTCCGTTTGATTACCCGGCTGTTGCTGTAATAATACATCCTGTTTTTTTCAAACTGAAGCTGGTTGAAGCGGTACTGATTATTTACGATTACCGGGTCCTGCAGGATCCCCTTTGTATCATGCAGCAGACAGTTGGCATGTATCCCGGTACAGAGCCGGTTCCGCCTCTTTTCCTGTTCCAACGGAGACAAATAATTTTTCCCGTAGTTTAACGCCACATATTCCTGCATCTTCTGCAGCGAAGCTTCCTCTTCGATTTCGGAGTCTTCCTCTTCCTGCCTTACGGATTCGGCCGTATGCGTTCGCTTTTTCGGCTGTTTATCCCTGATCTGCAGGCTCATCATATCCTTGCCAAGTCCGGCCAGATACTTTTTAAGGATTTCCTCCATCTGCTCATCGGTCAGACATTCCTGCCATGCCGCGCTTGCCAGAGCATTTGGCGGAACACGAAGCACCGTTTCCAGATTTCCATGCTGCTCTTCAAATTTTGTGTCAACGATCGTATTATAGATTTCTTCAATCTTGTTTATGATATCCGCCGTATCTTTGGCATGTTCCAGAACTGCAATCTCCTTTGCCGCCTGTCTGACCGCATCCGGTATCGGACCCGATTGCCTTCCCAGATAATCTTTCATGATAAAAACCTTGACCTGGCCAAAAAAAGTCTTACATAAAACACGTTCTTCCTGCCTTAACAGATCTTCAAAGGCATTTTTTCGAATGTCCGCTGTCCCCGGACGCTCCTTTGCAGTCCTTGGATAAACTGCGGCGTCCACACAGAGCTGGGCCAGTTCCATAAGAGGTCTCTCCTGTGCCGACAGACAGGTCTTTTTCATCATATACAGCGCCAGTTCTTCGGAGTTAAAATACCGGGCAAACGCTCCCTGCTTCATGGCATCGTAAAGCACTGCAGATCTGGATCTTACAAACGCCTTCACATCCGGTTTTACATCCAGCGTATAATCTCCGCTGATGGTCCAGAACAGATTCCGGATTCTGTTCTCAATCTCCAGACGGTGCTCTTCTGCCTCTTTCTCCGAAAACCGGTAAGATTGCTCTTTCATACCGTCACCCCTCGAAGATCTCCGCCCTGGTCCAGGAGGACGGAATCCGGGTCGCAATCACATCTTCCAGCATTTCTTTTTCAAATACGTCAAAGCTCTTATTCACAATTCCCATACGAATTGCCGAAAGGGGCGACAGATTGGAACGGATTGCTTTCATGGAAGCGATCAGGCCGCGCAGATCCAGCGACCGGGCGGAAGCCTCTCCATTGTAAACCTTTTCCTGCAGATCCAGAAACAACCCGGTGAACTGCTTAAGTGCCTGCTCCTTTACATCTGCAAAATGTTTTTTGAGCAGAAAGCGAATGGTCTCTTCCGAAAGCGGCGGCATATCCACTACCATAAAGCGGGATACCAGGGCTTCGTTCAGTTCTTTCGTTCCGGCATATCCGTAATTCATTGTCCCGATAAACCGCGTGGCCGGATGCAGCTTAACCCTTGCGTACCCTGGAACATCGATGCGTCTGCGGTGGTCCAGCGTGGCATGGAGCACAGAGACCGCATCATTTTTGGCCATGTTGACTTCATCCAGGATTCCAAAACCGCCAAATTCCGCACATTGATAAACCGGACCTTTGCGAAGCCGAACCTCGTTATGGATAAACGTATCGGTCCCAATTAAGGAAGCGCTGTCTGTATTGACATGAAAAGAAATATCATAGGAAGGTCTTCCAAAGATCCAGGCAAGCGTCTCGCACAGTACATTCTTTCCGGTTGCCTTCGCCCCGGAAAGCAGAAGATTTTCTCCCTGCAGAAGCGCTGCCGCCGACATTTCCAGAATGTCTTTTCCACAAAAAAGCATATCTGGAATATAGATCCGCTCCTGCACTTCCTCTGCTGTATCGTATTTCTCTCTGAATTCCACTATATCATAAATCAGGCTGTTATCCATTTTCTGCTGTTCCAGATAGGAAATCAGCAAACTTTTATCCTCTCTCATCTACAGTCCCATCCCTTCCAGAATCTTGTACAAAGCCTTTTTGACCGGCGTATCTTTCGGCAGTTCCACAAGCGGTTTTCCGTCGCAGTCATAACGGTAGACCATTTCATCTTGAGGAATCACTCCAAGCAGCGTCAGCCCCTGCTTCTCAATCTCTTTCTTTGTGCCCTCATCCAGCCTGCCCTCCGGAGCGCGGTTGATGATTACCCCTGTTTTTTCCGGCTTCATCCCCAGTTCCTTCATCAATTCTGCAATCCTTCCCGCTGCCTGTACGCCTCTTCTGGAACAGTCGCTGACCAGAATCGCTGTCTTCATGGAAGGAAGCAGGCCTCTGCTGACATGCTCCATGCCGGCCTCATTGTCCACCACCACGTAAGGGTAATGGCTCTGGAGCTTCTGAATCTGTGTCTGCACCAGGCCGTTGACAAAGCAGTAGCATCCCTGTCCCTGGGTGCGCCCCATAACCATAAAGTCAAAATCATCTTCTTCGACAATGGCGTCTGCCATCCGAATCTCCAGCCATGCCTGTTTTGTCATCCCGGACGGAATCTGATAGCGGTCATCCATTCCCGCCCGCTCAATTTCTTCCCGCAGCTCTCCAAGGGTAGCGCCGATTTCCACGCCGAGCACTTCATTCAGATTGGAATTGGCATCCGCATCCACAGCCAGCACCGGCTTTTTCCCATGCTCACACAGATACTGAATCATCAGTCCGCACAAAGTCGTCTTACCCACACCGCCTTTTCCGGCCACTGCAATAATATGTCCCATATTGTTACCTCCAATATTTTTTGAACAACGTGTTGATTATTTTTATACGATACAGTATAATGGCTCTTATCAAAAAGACAAGAAACAATATGGAAAATCTGTACGGTTACTGAACAGATCCGGGAAATTGTTGAGTGACAGAGGGGAAGATCATGGCTGAAAAAACCAAAAAAGAAGACCGGCGTATTCGATATACGAAGCAGGTCATAAAAGATACTTTATTACAACTGCTGGAAAAAAATCATTTTGCAAAAATTACGGTTACCGAGCTGTGCCGCAGGGCTGAGATCAACCGGGGTACTTTTTATCTGCATTATTATGATATGAATGATGTTCTGGATGATATACTGGATGACATGCTCTCTGACACCTCCAGCGTCATGGAGCATGTCCTGTCTCAGAAATGCGATTCTCCAAACTGTTCTTATCCGTTCTGTGATAAAATTCACAGCAATAACATGTTCCGTTATCTGCTCTTGGATGATACCATCTTTACGAGGATCATTGACAAAATGGCGGATCATAAGGAACACTATATTACCTGGCTCATGTCTCACAGCATCCTTACGTTTGAAGAGGCGGAATCCGTCTTCTACTTTCAGATGAACGGCTGCCTGGCAATCAATAAACTCATGTCCCGCAATCACTGCAGCGACTGGAAGAAAATACAGAAAACGATTGACGCCTTTATCAAGGCAGGGCTGGAGAGTTTCCTGATTCATGACCAGAGAAAATAAAAGCCTTTTCAGCTCCTGATTTGTTTTCATACGGTCATGCTCACTCTTTGTCGGTACTGCTAACAAGCTCACCCTTTTTTGCCGCCGCTTCTCTTATCCCCTTTCTGCGGTATACTTTCACATCCATCCGTTTTCTGGAATGTTGTAATTTGAAAATATCTGGTATGGATTAAGCTGAAGCAGAGAAAATTGCGGGATTTTCCCTGATGTCGCCATATTGAGCCAAAATGTAAAGATATGTTGATAGACAAAATAGCGGAAATTTTTTATACTCACGCTGAAAGGAGGGCAAGAAAAATGAAAATTGGAAATAAACTCAACCAATTAAGAAAACTTTCAGGAATGACACAGGAACAATTGGCAGAGAAAATTGACGTGTCCAGACAGACAATTTCCAAGTGGGAGTCAGACATCACTTCTCCCGATTTGGAAAGTATCGTTAAATTAAGCAGGATTTTTCATGTGTCGTTAGATGATTTACTGGGGGAGGCGGAAACAAGTGTGACAAACAGAAATGACGAACAAATCACTTTAGAAGATTTGATGAAAATAAATCTTCATAACAGGAGAATGACGCTGTTACTCATAGGCGGGCTGATTTTTGTCATGGTCAGTGTATTAAATTTCGCGTATGTGATTGCATTACAAAGCACAACGCTAAGTACTCAGTACATGCTGTACCGGTATATCGCAACAGGGCAATATGCAAATGCCCCTGTTGATTATCTGCGGTTAATGATACCATCCATGATTACAGGTGCGATCGGACTGGTATTGTTCATAAGTTATGTGATTAAAAACAGAAAAAAAGGAGACTGAAAATATGTATAAAGTCAAAAAGATTGTCTCATGTTTTATTTTTTGTACGCTCATTTTTTCGTTATGCGCATGTGGAAAAGAACGTAAAACAGGAAGTACAGATAATGAGGTTTATGAAGAAACTATTGGCAGCCTGGAGGATAATGAGCTCTTTGCAATGATTGATACGAATGCCCCTTTACCGGTTTTACTTGTTACGTCCCAAGTGTTTGATGACGGCACAGGGAAACAGGCCTCCATTGCATGTGATGTGTATTATCTGGTAGACAAAGAAGTTAAACATACAGGGACGATAGAGAGTATGGGAACAGCATATCCTGTTTCCTGTGATGAAACAGGCATCTATGCGGCTTCCGGTCACAGTATGCAGCGTTTTGAGGTTGATAAATCCGGTGCCCTTAAGCTGGCAGAAGGAATTTATGAGCAATTTGATGAAAATGGAAATGCTGCTTATACCATGGAAAAAGAGAATGAAACAAAGACTATTTCAGAAGAAGAATATTATGATGCTTTTGAAAAATACAACAATGCTGCAGTTGTAAGCTTTTCTTATGGTGCATCAGACGCGGCAAGATAATTCTTCTTCCGCTCAACAGAACGGCACGTCAGACGATTATTTTTCCATTCCTCCATCCGCATGGCCAGCCGCCGAGTTTATATGCCTTGAACAAGCTCTCGAAAAATGCGTTTTCCTTTCCGCAGATAAATCTGCTTTCTGCACACAGTACTATATCGTTGCGCATCTCTTCCTTTACGCTGATGTCATCTATCGGAAACGCAATATCATTTAACTCAGGAATTTTTATGTCATGTACAATTTTATCTAATTCCGCATAGTTGTCATGCTCATAAATTATCCCACGCACTTCTCCCATTTCATCCTCCAAAATATCGACCCATGTTTGTCCTTCAAGTTCTTCATACTCTCTGTCAAATGCATTTTCGTATGCTTCGTCATAATCATGTATGACTTCGTATTCCTCTGCATTTATCTCAACATCTTCTCTGAAAAACCGTATGTTCTTAATTTCTTTTCTTGTTTCTTCCAACAATTCATAATGAAAATCCATGTCTTTTCCTCCGCAATTCTTGATTTATACTGCACACCGCTTGAATTTGCAGTACGACCCGACTGCAGACCGCCAGCCAGGTATTTTCCCGAAAGCGTCAATGCAAATCCTGGCGGTCGGCAGTATATAAATTTCATATACCAGCCTTTCCGCTTCTGTCTGCAGATTGGTCTGCCATAATTCATCAACCCTTCCTTTCAATCATACCGCTTCCGGATAACGTTCTCCCTTTGCTGTATGTCATTCCTATCCTCCATATCCTATGATAAGCTGTTCATCCTCCCAGTTGTCGGGGATATTGTCAATCGCGCCGTACGTCCACAGGAAAAATTTATTCTCTTTATATTCAAAAACAACCTCAAGCTGTGAATTTTTTACTCTTTTTTCCGGTGAAACCGCTGTGCAGCATTGTCCAATTCGTAGATTTGAGTCGCCAAAAACGTGATAAATGGCTTCACTTCATCAAAGGAAGCATAACAGGTCTCTAAGTCCACTGCAATATCATAATCATTCGCATTAGAAATATAGATGCACTCATCCCCTGTGACCTGTAATAAATCCGGATCTGTTATAAATTTGGATAGATCTCCATAGCGGTTGAAGCTTGCGTAACGCTCATACATGTAAGCCCCATCCTTTCCATCTCTTCAATATCCAAATGAACTCAGGCACGCAAAAAAACTCAGGGAATACTTTACCTGTTTCCACAATTTATCGTCATTACAAGAAAAATCAATAGAATGGAAATCCTCTCTGATACATACTTTCAAACAGAATCTACCCGGCGATATAGGCGTCCTCCATCCCGCCGTCCACGCTGCCGTTTACAATAATCACATGGCCCCAGAACATATCATCATAGTAGACTTCATAATCGCCTTCTGCGTCTATGCTGAGTTCACTGATTACGATCCGCCCAGCGAAGGACTCTTCCGTAATTGCGGCTAAGTCTTCGCCGTCCTCGTCATCATACCCTTTGTCCTGCCAGTCGTTGGCAAGTTCTGTCAGCTTTTCGGCCGCAAATGCACGGAATTTGTTCTGAATTTTAGGCATTTACAAAACGCCTAAATCCGCATAAATTTATTGTTCAAAAATAAATTTCCCCGTGTCAATGCAAACGCCCTCATT
>ERZ808042.892-NODE-892-length-12053-cov-10.124081_pt1 | contig 12053 bp, 9 predicted proteins | sample MGYA00380193_ERZ808042 | MGnify/ENA primary metagenome ERZ808042 (study PRJEB31490, sample SAMN06133401) | mouse gut metagenome | isolation source: M1_2 | host: mice | place: China: Chengdu | collected 2015-05 ...
TCGCTTCTTTCACTGCCGCTGTCCAAATCCGCTGTATTGCTATTTGGCTCCTTATTTATTGACGACACCATCTAGGAAAGTTCGGAAAATCTGAAATCGGGTAACAGTTTTTTGCCAGGTCCTTTTCTGCCAATGGCCATCACATTCAAAATGAATACCACATCTCCCAACAGCAGCGCCCGTGTCGGCTCCCTCGCTCTTTGCCGTTTTTCTTGACAGGCTGGCGGGCTGAACTGTATAATGAACTGCATAATGAACAGGGAGTGGCCGATGATGAACAAAACTTTGAAGCAGGCGGGGAAGCTGCTGCTGTTCCTCCTTCCCCTGGTTCTGGGAATGCTGGGCCTGTGGGTCCTGGCTGGGGAGCCGGTGCAAGACGCTTTATTCAGCTGCGTCAGTATGTACGTCCTCAACTACGGCGACACGCCCCCCAACCTGCTGGTGGAGCTGGCCCGTTGGCTGGCCCCGCTCACCACCGTCAGTGGGATTTTGATGGCCCTGCGGGCCGCTCGGGACCAGCTCCATGGCCTGGTGCGCTGCCTGATGGGGGACGGCGTGGCCGTCTACGGCCCGGAGGCGGAGCAGGCCCAACTGCTGGATCGTCTGGGCGGGCGCGGGATCAAGGGGACGGACGAGGTGCTCCCCGCCCGCCAGTACATTCTCCTGGGGGAGGACGAGGACAGCTTTGCCCTATGCCGCAGAATCCTCCAGGAAAGGCCGAAGGCGGATGTGTTCCTGCGGTGCGCCGATTTGCGGCCCCAGTCAGTCATCTCTCCCCAGCTGCATTCCTCCAGCCCGAAGGAGACCGCCGCCCGGCTGCATCTGTTCAACCCGGAGGAGACCGCTGCCCGGCTGTTTTGGAAGGAGCAATGCCTCTACTCCGCATCCAAAAAGCAGGGCCACCGGCTGAGCATTGTCCTGCTGGGGGGCGGGGCGCTGGCGGAAAACCTGCTGTACTATGGCCTGCTGGACAATATTTTCGACCCCAAGCAGGCAATCGAATACCATGTTTTTGGCGACTGCACCCGGTTCGCCGCCGTCCACACCCAGCTGGACCAGATGGACGGCGACTCCGTCACCGTCCACCAGGAACCCTGGTGGGAAAGCCTAGACCTGCTGCGCACCGCCCATCTGGTGCTGCTCCTGCCCCAGGAGGGACAGGCTGCGGCGGCTCAAGACCTGCTGTTGGCCGCCCACGGACCCAGAGTGGTGGCATTTACCAGCGGCTCGGCTTTGACCCTGCTGGCCAGGGACGGAGAGCTGGAGGTATTCCCCTGGCTGGATCTGGCCCTGAAGCCGGAGCATATTTTGCGGGACGATCTCTTTGCCCAGGCCAAGCGCATCAACCTGCGCTATGCCCACCACTACAGGAAAGTGGAGGAAAACGAACAAAACCGGGAAATCGAGTGGACCGAGCTGGACGGTTTCACCCGCTACTCCAACATCAGCTGTGCCGACTACCACGATATACGCCTCAAGATGATGGCGGACCTGGGTCTGCCCACCGACGCGGGCCAGCTTTCGAAGGAGGATATGGAACTGCTGGCCGAGCTGGAGCACATCCGCTGGTGCCGCTACCACTATCTGAGTAACTGGAGGCGCGGCGCGGGCAAGGATGGCAAAAAAGACCCGGCGGCCCGCCTTCATCCCGACCTTGTCCCCTATGAAGAGCTGGATGATCCAGACAAGGAGAAGGACCGTGACAACATCCGAGTACTACTGGGCATCTCCCACTGACAAAACGAGAAAAACCATTGCGTGAAGCATTTTATACATGGAAAAAGCGCCCACCCCGTTTGAAACAGGTGGGCGCTTTTTCAGACCAAATATTCATCCACCCATGGCCCGGTGCAGGAACGTGACGATCTGCCCGCGGGTACATGTGTCGTTGGGGCTGAACGTGGCGGCGCTGGTGCCGTTGGTGACGTTCGCGCCCACGGCCCAGGACACCGCCTGGGCGTAAGAGGCGCTGCTACTCACGTCGGTGAACTGTGCCACCACCTGGGGCGCGGGGCATCCCATCGCCTGCCAGATATAGCTCACCGCCGTGGCGCGGGTACAGGGCTTGTCTGGGTCGAAAGCGGCGATGTTGAGCATGTGCTCCGACGCGGCCCAAAGGACGGCATCCTGATAGGCCTCGGCCACCCAGTCGGGGCGCACCCCGCCCCCGGTGCTGGGCTTCCCGGCAGCCCGCCACAAGAAGGTCAGGATCTGAGCCTGGGTGCACTTCGCCTCAGGGGAAAAGGTGGTGGCGCTGGTGCCGTTGGTAATCCCTTTAGACACCGCCCACTTCACCGGGTCGGCGTAGTAGGCGGCGGCGGAAACGTCAGAAAACGCAGTGGAGGAGGGAACGGAAGGGGTCGAAGGCGCGGATGCGGATCCATACGCCACAATATAGTCATCATAATAAGAATAGCCATCTCGATCGGCGCAGATCAGCAGGGGGCCGGTTTTCAGCTCGTTTTTCATGTCCGCTCCGTTGGACGAGAGGAAGGCCATGTTGAAATCGTCCCCATACAGCATATTCGCAGCCACAATATAGGTATATTTCCCGTCTCCGTCCTGAATCAAATTGTACTGGGCACCATTCGGCGTCCCTCCATCGCTGTAGCCGGCACTTGTGGAAACGGAAATGCTGCTTCCAGGTCTCAGCGTCACAAGGGTGACGCTCCGGTCCTGATAGGTGCCGACGGCTTCCTTGCCGTCCACGATCCATTTGTCCCTGTACTGTACCGTCGCTTTTTCCACCTTTGCCTGACCAAAGGTGACGGACCAGCCCCATTCCCCGCTACCGCCCCGAATGGTGTATGTCCCATAGGTCCCGGCGGCGGGAGACGGCGCTTCCGCCGCCTTAGCGCGGAGCAGATCCAGCACGACGCCATAGCTGGAGTCGTGGACCGGTTCCGGGCCCGCTGTCCAAATCGACCCCCAGGATAGCCCGCCGCCGCTGACGGCATAATCCTGCTCCGCGGTATACGCCTTGAGGCACTGTTCGTACTGGGCCCGCGTGACGCTAACCCAGGGACCGTTCAGCCTCCGCTCGTACTCATCCGCCTCGCCGGTGTTGCTATCCCCCCAATGGTTCAGGCTCTCGCAAAATCCGCCCGGACCAATGTAGTCGGTATCCTCGCCGTATACGCCCTGGCGCATAAAATAGCTGCACGCTTCCACGTATACCTTTCCGCCCTTGGCAGCATACCGCACGTAGCACTCCTGGTTTGCTTCCTTTTCGATGCTGGTCGTTTTGGCCGCAACGCCATTTTTCAGCTGCCAGATGTCTATGGTCAGGACCTGCATCCCCGGGTCGCTTTTCGGAAGCGTCATTGCGATCATCTCCGGGACCTTGTCGCCATCCATGTCCCGCAGGTCCGCATAGGCCACCCAGACGTCCTGTCTGCCATAGGCGTTCAGCGCGTCGTAGTACGACTGTGCGCCGCTGGCACTCAGCCCGGACACGTCCGCAGCAGCAGCGGGAACAGCCAGCCCTAGGCATAAGGCCAAAGCAAGCATCAGAGCAAGAAATCTTTTTTTCATGTTTTTTCTTCCTCTCTCAAGCAGTTTTCTGACAAAACTCCGCCGCATCTATATGTTTATTATAACGCCTCGGCCCTGAAGAAACAAGAGCGAGTTTACCCTTTGCAAAACGGCGCTTACCCTTTTGCCCAGACCTTTCTACAACAGTGCCAACCAGGGGCGTTTTAACGAAGCGCTCCACGTGACCCGGGTGGATATGGATGCGTTTTTGCGGCAGTTTCCCGACGGCACCTTCCGATCAACATGACCTTTGAGCAATTCATGATGTCCCGGCTGGGCGGGGGCCAGGGCATCGCGGCGCGGGCCAATGCACCTCAGGTCGGCGGGTTTCGGAGTGGCGGGCAGAGAAGGGCGGTCCCTAAGCGTCGCCAAGCTGCGTCCCGCCCGGCGCGAAAGCGGCTGGAGGATATGTCCTTGGAGGAGACCCAGTTGGTGATGCGGGAGTATCCCTGCGGCCAGGAAGAGGATTTTGCCTTCATCAGCTATTCCCACCGGGACAGAGGCCGGGTCTACCTCATGGAGCTTCACTGGATGCGGATGGGCTACAATACCCAGTTGGACCAGATGGACGGCGACTCCGTCACCGTCCACGAAGCGCCCTGGTTGGAGAGCCTGGACCTGCTGCGCGCCGCCCATCTGGTGCTGCTCCTGCCCAGGAGGGACAGGCTGCAGCGGCTCGCCTCCACCCCGATCTTATCCCCTATGAAGAACTGACCGAGCCGGTCCGGGAGAAGGACCGGGAGAACATCCAGGTGCTGCTGGGCGTCGCCCATTGACAAAAAACGGACCTCTCTTATGGCAGAGAGCGGTCCGTTTTTTGTTGGGAGACAGCCTATACGGCGCTGTCCGGACCTGCCGTCTTACGGGGACGGCCGCCCTTGCGCCTTGGAGCGGAAAGGTCGGGCAGCTCCACTTGTTTGGAGGAGAAAATGGAGGGGTCCTCTCCGCAGATGGACAGGAGCAGCGCCATTTTTTTCAGCTTGTCCGTGTTGTTATAGGCAGTACCGATGCACACAGACTCCCCGCCGGGAAAGGTGAAAAAACGGCACGCCTTAAAATAGGAGGGCATACCCGCCCCTTTGTTCTGGGGGTCCGCATAGTTGACGGCGGAGGCGCAGTTCATCCCCTGCTGCTCCGGCAGGCCCTGGACCTGCTCCGGATGCCGCCGCAGGACCTCACGGAAGAAGTTCCACATCATCTCCGCCTGACTGCCGGTGTGCTCCACGCCATACAGTGTATAGGTGATGTCGCCGGTCGCGGAAAAAAGCCGCTTTTCCTTTTTTGGTTCGTCGACAGGGCCGGCACCGCTTTCATGGGAGCCTTCTGTGGTGGGTACAGCGGGTCCGGAGACAGAGGGTTCGGAGACAGGGGGCTCAGAAATGGGAGGATCAGGGATGACCGGTTCAGAGACAGGAGGCGCAACAGAGGGCTCCGGCGGATTCAGCCGCGTTTTGTCTGGGAAGGAGTGTTCGATATCCTCATAGTAGTCGCCCTTCCGATTGGTCTCGTTCCGGGGATGGACCCGCACCCGGTCGTTGTTTCCCGAGAAAAACTCCGTTCGGAGGTCCTTGAGCGCCTGGGCCTTACGCTCAAATTCCTTCTCATCCTCGATCTCATCATCCAGGCGCATATGCACCTGACGACAGAAGTCGATGATGTTGCCGATGGGCTCCACATCGATGGCCACAAAGCTCAGCGGGTCCAGATGGTTGGTCAAGGTCCGCTCGGAGCGGGTCTCCCGCAGCTCCCCCAGGCAGGGTTCGCTGCACAGGGAGGTGGCGCTGACGTAGAACAGCACCAGCTGGCACCGCCTGCTGTTGATGGCCCGCAGCGCGTCCTCCTTCCAGGAGTTTTTCGTCTTGTCCAGATTTTTCTCGTCCAGCCAGACGTTATAGCCGTCGCACTGGAACCGCAGCACATCTGTCCACACGGTCTCCCAGTCACTGCTGGAATAGCTGACAAAGATATAGGGTTTGCTGATGTTGCAGGGCTTGATCTGCGTCAAAATGCTGTTCTGATGGTCCATATTGCCGCTCCTTTCTCTGATTCAGACCCGTTCGAGGTAGATGGCCCCGTCCGCCTCCACATAGTTGACCTGGAGGGCGTCGCCCTCCTCCAGACCGAAATCGGTGAAAAGCCGCTTCACACCGTCCACCCGGCCCTTGTTGCTCCGGCTCACCTTGGCGCTGTACCGCTGTTCCCCGAACACCACTGTAATGGGGGCGCCGCTGTCCAGATCCAGTTTGGAGCCGAAGGTGAGGATACCATACTTGATATCGGAGGCGGTCAAGGTTTTCTGAAGGCACACGCCGATGGCGCTGGCTCCGCCGGGCAGGCCCGGACTCTCGTGGAGCCAACTCTCCCTCAGCGGGTCCGGGTGGCTGGGATCCGCTGAGGCTTCATAGAGCATCTCCCCGCGGGAGTCCGAATCCAGAAACAGATAGTCCTCGAACACGAGGAACTGGTCGCAATGGCCGTGGCCGTCATTGTTCAGCTGCCATTTATAAATTTGTCCCATGCGGTCGCAGCTGTAGAAACTGTTGGGGTTTGGCGCAAGAAACAGCCGGTCGCCGTCAAAATACATCCGTCCACTATTCAACTCTTCCAGCCGCTCCCGGTTAATGCGCCAAATGGGCAGGTCTGGCACGAGAGGGAGCCCCGGTTTGAGGAACTCATGTGCTTCCCAATAGAATCCTTTGTCCTCCACGTCTAAAGCGGGGCGTTCCACCCACACGATGCTCCGCTCCATGTCGAAGAATACGAATTTCCAGCGGGTCACGTCCTCCACATAGCTCAGGCTGTTCCAGTCGAAATACTCCGGGTGATCCAACGCATATTCGGGAGAGAGGGTGCAGTCCAGGCAGCGGACTTGCCCAGTGTTCCGATCGTATAGCATCCAGCCCTTTTCCTCCAAGCAGCCTTTTGGATGATCATATCCGGCCTCAAAAATGACGCAGTGGATGAGAGCGCAGATGCTGTAGATATGATCCGCCCGGCTATAGAGCACCTCGGCAGTCCGGTTGGTGACATCATAGACGCACAGCCGGGTCTTCCCGTTTTGCTTCGATGTGTAATAGAAATATGCGTCTACGTTGTATACGCTGGAAACGTCACATCCTGCCGCCTCCACTGTGTGCTCCTGAACCTTGCGGCCGTCCAGATCAAATTCCCTGATCCAGAGGACATCACAGTTATTTATAAAAATTACCGCATAGACAAAAATACCAAGGCAGTTGACCGTAAGCGCGCACTCAGAGGCGTTGATCGCCTGAAAGAGCACCTTCTCATTCCAACCGGCCAGTTCAGATACGCACACATCGTCGCAGCCGGCAATGTAATAGAGCTTTTGCTCGTAAAAAGCCACCGTGGGGGGATTTATATAGCGGTCAAGGTAATACTCTCTGCGCTGAGAATACCACAGCATCGTCCTTCCTTCCGATATGGGCATGGGCTTGGACAGATTGCGGCGGAATCCCACCTCGCTTGGCCCGATGAAGGACTCCGCCGAGCCAGATCGCTTTTCCAGCCATTCCCTGCTGTCCTTGTCACCCAGTTCCGACGCATTGCGGCGCCAGGCCAGCTCCTGCGCTTCGTCACCCGCCTTTCCATAGTGCTCCGCCAGGATCCGGCAGGCTCTGGCACTCTCAGACGCCGCCGCATTCAGCCAGGCCAGCCCCGTGTCGGTATCTTGAGTTATATTCCTCCCGCTCAGATACCGCTCACCGATGTTCGCCTGGGCTGCGATGCTCCCGTGCCGTGCCGCGTCCAGATAGAGCTGGGACGCGACCGCGCCATTCCTAGCAACGCCCTTCCCTGAGGCATAAAGCACTGCCAAGTTATTCTGCGCAACTGGGTGCCCCATCTTCGCGGCCATAGTGTAACGCTGCGCCGCTCCCTCGTAGTCCCCCTGTTTGTAGCACTCCAACCCCTGGCTGAAATACGCGTTTGCGCGCTGCTTTTCCTCCTCTGTCAACAGCAGCATCGGTTTTGTCATTTCCGTTACTCTCATGGCTCCATCTCCTCTTTCTCTTTTCTTGACGTGCCTTTTGCCTGAAAATTCCGGGATGTTCTGGTGTTTTTTCATTATAAGGTGCGGAGCACCAATGTGTCAAGACTGCCGCGCCGGTCTCTGAGGCATTATTTCCCGCTGTCCAGCCGCGTGCTGGGCAGTTTGTGGGTATCATTTGGAACGCCTTTTATAAAGCGGCCGATCCCAGCCAGAGTCCGGTCAGCTTTGGGGATGTGTCTGCCAACGCATTCTTTACTCAACCTGTAGTCTGGGCCTTGGAGGCGGAGATCACAAACGGCACCTCCACTACTGCTTTCTCGTCCAGCAAGGTGTGCGATCGGGGCAAGATCGTTACGTTCCTGTACTGTGCATACCATTGACAGCACGTGTGCGATCAACCCTAATTCCCAACGGGGGCCGGCGGTCTGTATATCCGCCGGCCCCCGTTTTATGCTGGGAGTGATTGCTTTTCAATCGTCCACATACAGTCCACATCCAGACCATATGTACGTTTGATGTCATCATTCCAAGGTGATGAGCGTTGCGTCAGAGACAATAACGATGGTGTTGCTCGATATGATGCGTTTGCCCATAAAGCCGATTGGAATATCCCGCCGGTGTTCAGACGATACCTCTGGAATACAAAGGTGATCGTTATCCTGTTTGGGGTGCAGAAAAAAAGATAGGGCTTTCCCGCCAATGCGCGGGTAGGTGCGGCCGAGCTGGCCTGCCGCATTTCCCGCACTTTTCCCAAACGGTGCATAATATCGGCGTTCTATACTTTAAACCGCAGGGGACACACCTTTCAGCCAAAGACAGCATCGGGTTTCATTGTTTTTGATAAAATCCTTTTATGGTTATCCCTTTAGCCCAGCCAAGGAAAAGTCCCGGATTATGGGACATAGCGCATGATAGAATAGAGCCATGATACCGGGAAGCAGGGAAAAGAGTCATGGCAAAGAAAAAGGGTCTGCCACTTGGGATATTTCTGAAGCGGTTCTCCAGCGAGGCACAGTGCCAAGAGCATCTGGCATCGCTGCGCTGGCAAAGCGGGTATGTTTGTCCCAAATGCGGCTGCCGTCATGGATACCGGCTGTCCAACGGGCGGTATCAGTGCGCCTAGTGCCGCCACCAGACCTCGGTAACGGCAGGGACGGTGCTGCACAAGACCCATATGCCGTTGACACAGTGGTTTTTGGCATTCTATTTTGTGAGTCAGGACAAGCGGGGCATTTCCGCTGTGCAGCTGGCGGCGATGCTTGGGGACTACCTACAAAACCGCCCGGTCCATGCTCCGGCGTATTCGCACTGCCATGGGCCAGCGGGATGAAACCCATCAGCTGTGCGGGGTCATCGAATTTGACGATGCATACTTTGGAGGCCCAACAACAGGGAAGAAGCGGGGTCGGGGCACAGAAAAGGCGAAGGTTTTCGTGGCATTGTCCTTGGATGAACAGGACAATCCCCGTTTTCTAAAAATGCGGGTAACGCCCAATATCAAGCAGACGTCTGTGAAGAAATTTGCCCATGCCGCCTTCGCTGATGGCAGTGAGATTCACAGTGATGGCTATTGCAGCTACATTCCGGCCTTGGATGTCTTCACCCATGAGCACAAGCCCTATGACCCTGATTCCGGCCTTCTCCATTGGCTGCACATCGTGATTAGCAACGCCAAGGCGTTTATCCTGGGTACCTATCATGGTCTGCCCAAGAAATACCTGCAATCCTACTTGGACGAGTATTCCTTCCGCTTCTGCCGCCGCAACTTTGGCCCTGCCCTGCTGGAGCGTCTGACCCTGGCTGTATCTCTTTCTCACCTGGCTGATTAAAAGGGATAACCACAAATCCTTTTTCCCCACATCGCGGCGGTAGCACTCTTCCCTGCATCTGTCATCCTGTCCCCACAGGAAGATTTTGTCGAGTCCAGTATACCATACCCCGTCAAGAATTGGGAAGGGGGCTTCAAAAGTTTTCCGTTTTGGTACCTCGCCCTCCGTTTGGTGGAAGGGGCCCCCTTCAGGATTTGGGGAGGAAATATACAAATAAGACGGATAACAACAAGGTGAGGCTTTCCCGGAGGAAAAGACAAAACTCTGAAAAAGTTCTATTTTGAGAAAAGGAACCAGGAAAAAACTACCACGCCATAATCATAGAAACGTCTTTTACGACAAGCCGAGAACACCCAAAAGGTTTAGAAAATCTGGAACCAAGTGACAGATTTTTGCCGGACTATTCTCTGCTAATGACCGTCTGCCCGCATCGGCACTACGGCGCAAAGCCGCAAAGGCCCCGTGTCGGTCCTGTGAGGGCTTGTGTGCCCCTTCTTCGGAGCAAGTAGCATCCGTACACCTCCGGGAGAGTGAAAGGCGATGTTGGGGCATTTGTGTGCCACTGTCGCAGAGAACGATTTCCCAAAAAATATCGAGAATGGCACAGAAGAACCGTCGGGAGGCTGGGCAGATCACCTGGCCTCCCTGCGGTGCTTTTGACTGCCAGCCAGCTGATTTTCTGGAGTGTTTGCATTCGGCAAAATGCCCAGGGCAAGGGCAATGCAGAGGGTTTGAAAAAAGAGCGGGGAACAGTATATCACCGCCGCTTCCGGCGAGGATATCAAAACATTCAGCCGGTGTATACTGGTGCATATTCTTGCAGGTTTGCCCTGTTCGAAAGTATAGCAGGATAAAGCGGCGGTGTCACCGCATTTCACACCGGCCCGCAGTGCGGGCCGGAGGTGCAGAGGTCAGAACACTTTCGGGCTTTTCACGGCCTGTTTTGAGAAATTTGACATGATATCACTTTCAAGGGCTTGATATCTTGTTTGACATCAGAATTGCCAAAATGTTTACTGCTTCAACAAATTTTATAGTATCACTTATGCCATAACCGCTAAGATTTTCAAATTTTCTGATAACTCTGCCCTTTAGCGGTGGATATTTGCTTCGTGTAGTGATATGGTGTACTGTTTTTGAAAAAGAGCCTCGTGGGGGAAACTGAGGGCAGAAAGTCCGATGACCACCTCGAAAAATGGGGTTACTGTAAACTAAAGAAACGGACAGTAGTGCAGGGTCTGTGGATTGCACCACTGTCTTCAAAGAAAAGAGCCGCCAACACAGAAGAAAAAAGATATGTCTGGACTGATAATTCTCGCCATTCCCAGTGGCTATTCCCACCAGAGTGTGGTATGGTGTGTCGCTACGAAGGAGGTGAGAAAATGAGAAAAACATTGGAAGATTTCTACTACGGCAACATCGTCCCCTGTGAACGGCAGATGGCGCATGGCTCAGAATTGAAGAAGGCGGCAGACCGTGTCGCCCGCTATGAGAGCCAACTTACGGAGCAGCTTAATGAAACCGAGCAGACAATTCTCGCAAAGCTCGTCCGCTCCCAGCATGAGATTGACAGCATCACAGCCGTGGAAAATTTTATCCTGGGCTTCCGGCTGGGCGTTCGGATGATGGTTGAGTGTATGGACGATCACGACGGCGACATCCGGGAGGTGACCGACGGTGGCTAAAAGCGTGCTAACGGCGAAGGGAACCTTCGAAAACGCGCCGATGGCCGCTGGGAAGGCCACTACACAGCGTGCCACGACCCGGAAACAGGCAAGGCCATCTACAAAAATGTGCTGGCAAAAACCCAGAAGGAGTGCGAGGAGAAGCTGGCAGTGGCCTTGGAGCAAGCCGGAAAGGTGGATGCACACAAAACCGACCAGTACACAGTAGGACAATGGGCTGAAGCGTGGTTCGAGAATTATGCCAAGCCCTCCATCCGGGAGGCCACCGCCGCCTACTACAAGAACTACATCAACAAGCACATCGTACCCAACATCGGCAAAATTAAGCTCAACAAGCTGACCACTTTGGACATCCAGAAGTTCTACAACAAGGCCAAAACCAAAGGCCGGGTTAAGCGGTACGAGGGCATGAAGGACCTGAGTTTAAGCGCCAAAACCATCCGTGGTCTCCACGCCATGCTCCGCCAGTGCCTCGACCAAGCAGTGCAGGAGCGGCTCATCCCGTACAATCCCGCCGTAGGGTGTAAGCTGCCGCCCAAGGAGAAAAAGGAGATGCACACCCTTGCAGCGGAAAAAATCAGCGCCTACCTCGTCGCCGCAGAGGAACATGGTGTTCTCCCCATGTTCTACCTGGAGCTGACCACGGGCATCCGTCGGGGTGAACTGGTAGCCCTTCTCTGGATGACCTTGACTTGGAGAACCAGACGTTGACCATCTCCAAATCCGCCGGATGCATCAATGGCGAGGTGAAGGTGACCCAGCCCAAAACCGCCAACTCGGTGCGGACGATCTACCTACCGAAAGAAACGGTGGTCCTGCTCGTCCAGGAACACACCAAACACCCTGGCAACCCCATCATGTTTCCCTCCCCGGTGACAGGCAGGCTCTACGGCCCGGACTGCATCGGGCGACTAGGGGCTGTTTGAAAAATAAATATTGCACAAATCGTGCGCAAGTGCGAAAATAGGCACATGAAACGATATGAACTGACAAAAG
>ERZ808042.893-NODE-893-length-12048-cov-3.573386_pt1 | contig 12048 bp, 10 predicted proteins | sample MGYA00380193_ERZ808042 | MGnify/ENA primary metagenome ERZ808042 (study PRJEB31490, sample SAMN06133401) | mouse gut metagenome | isolation source: M1_2 | host: mice | place: China: Chengdu | collected 2015-05 ...
GCGACCAGCGGTGTGCCAGGTAAGTTTCAGACCGCGATTGAGCTGGTGATCGGCTTTGTTAATGGTAGCGTGAAAGACATGTACCATGGCAAAAGCAAGCTGATTGCTCCGCTGGCCCTGACGATCTTCGTCTGGGTATTCCTGATGAACCTGATGGATTTACTGCCTATCGACCTGCTGCCGTACATTGCTGAACATGTACTGGGTCTGCCTGCACTGCGTGTGGTTCCGTCTGCGGACGTGAACGTAACGCTGTCTATGGCATTGGGCGTATTTATCCTGATTCTGTTCTACAGCATCAAAATGAAAGGCATCGGCGGCTTCACGAAAGAGTTGACGCTGCAGCCGTTCAATCACTGGGCGTTCATTCCTGTCAACTTAATCCTTGAAGGGGTAAGCCTGCTGTCCAAACCAGTTTCACTTGGTTTGCGACTGTTCGGTAACATGTATGCCGGTGAGCTGATTTTCATTCTGATTGCTGGTCTGTTGCCGTGGTGGTCACAGTGGATCCTGAATGTGCCGTGGGCCATTTTCCACATCCTGATCATTACGCTGCAAGCCTTCATCTTCATGGTTCTGACGATCGTCTATCTGTCGATGGCGTCTGAAGAACATTAATTTACCAACACTACTACGTTTTAACTGAAACAAACTGGAGACTGTCATGGAAAACCTGAATATGGATCTGCTGTACATGGCTGCCGCTGTGATGATGGGTCTGGCGGCAATCGGTGCTGCGATCGGTATCGGCATCCTCGGGGGTAAATTCCTGGAAGGCGCAGCGCGTCAACCTGATCTGATTCCTCTGCTGCGTACTCAGTTCTTTATCGTTATGGGTCTGGTGGATGCTATCCCGATGATCGCTGTAGGTCTGGGTCTGTACGTGATGTTCGCTGTCGCGTAGTAAGCGTTGCTTTTATTTAAAGAGCAATATCAGAACGTTAACTAAATAGAGGCATTGTGCTGTGAATCTTAACGCAACAATCCTCGGCCAGGCCATCGCGTTTGTCCTGTTCGTTCTGTTCTGCATGAAGTACGTATGGCCGCCATTAATGGCAGCCATCGAAAAACGTCAAAAAGAAATTGCTGACGGCCTTGCTTCCGCAGAACGAGCACATAAGGACCTTGACCTTGCAAAGGCCAGCGCGACCGACCAGCTGAAAAAAGCGAAAGCGGAAGCCCAGGTAATCATCGAGCAGGCGAACAAACGCCGCTCGCAGATTCTGGACGAAGCGAAAGCTGAGGCAGAACAGGAACGTACTAAAATCGTGGCCCAGGCGCAGGCGGAAATTGAAGCCGAGCGTAAACGTGCCCGTGAAGAGCTGCGTAAGCAAGTTGCTATCCTGGCTGTTGCTGGCGCCGAGAAGATCATCGAACGTTCCGTGGATGAAGCTGCTAACAGCGACATCGTGGATAAACTTGTCGCTGAACTGTAAGGAGGGAGGGGCTGATGTCTGAATTTATTACGGTAGCTCGCCCCTACGCCAAAGCAGCTTTTGACTTTGCCGTCGAACACCAAAGTGTAGAACGCTGGCAGGACATGCTGGCGTTTGCCGCCGAGGTAACCAAAAACGAACAAATGGCAGAGCTTCTCTCTGGCGCGCTTGCGCCAGAAACGCTCGCCGAGTCGTTTATCGCAGTTTGTGGTGAGCAACTGGACGAAAACGGTCAGAACCTGATTCGGGTTATGGCTGAAAATGGTCGTCTTAACGCGCTCCCGGATGTTCTGGAGCAGTTTATTCACCTGCGTGCCGTGAGTGAGGCTACCGCTGAGGTAGACGTCATTTCCGCTGCCGCACTGAGTGAACAACAGCTCGCGAAAATTTCTGCTGCGATGGAAAAACGTCTGTCACGCAAAGTTAAGCTGAATTGCAAAATCGATAAGTCTGTAATGGCAGGCGTTATCATCCGAGCGGGTGATATGGTCATTGATGGCAGCGTACGCGGTCGTCTTGAGCGCCTTGCAGACGTCTTGCAGTCTTAAGGGGACTGGAGCATGCAACTGAATTCCACCGAAATCAGCGAACTGATCAAGCAGCGCATTGCTCAGTTCAATGTTGTGAGTGAAGCTCACAACGAAGGTACTATTGTTTCTGTAAGTGACGGTGTTATCCGCATTCACGGCCTGGCCGATTGTATGCAGGGTGAAATGATCTCCCTGCCGGGTAACCGTTACGCTATCGCACTGAACCTCGAGCGCGACTCTGTAGGTGCGGTTGTTATGGGTCCGTACGCTGACCTTGCCGAAGGCATGAAAGTTAAGTGTACTGGCCGTATCCTGGAAGTTCCGGTTGGCCGTGGCCTGCTGGGCCGTGTGGTTAACACTCTGGGTGCACCAATCGACGGTAAAGGTCCGCTGGATCACGACGGCTTCTCTGCTGTAGAAGCAATCGCTCCGGGCGTTATCGAACGTCAGTCCGTAGATCAGCCGGTACAGACCGGTTATAAAGCCGTTGACTCCATGATCCCAATCGGTCGTGGTCAGCGTGAATTGATCATCGGTGACCGTCAGACAGGTAAAACCGCACTGGCTATCGATGCCATCATCAACCAGCGCGATTCCGGTATCAAATGTATCTATGTCGCTATCGGCCAGAAAGCGTCCACCATTTCTAACGTGGTACGTAAACTGGAAGAGCACGGCGCACTGGCTAACACCATCGTTGTGGTAGCAACCGCGTCTGAATCCGCTGCACTGCAATACCTGGCACCGTATGCCGGTTGCGCAATGGGCGAATACTTCCGTGACCGCGGTGAAGATGCGCTGATCATTTACGATGACCTGTCTAAACAGGCTGTTGCTTACCGTCAGATCTCCCTGCTGCTCCGTCGTCCGCCAGGACGTGAAGCATTCCCGGGCGACGTTTTCTACCTCCACTCTCGTCTGCTGGAGCGTGCTGCACGTGTTAACGCCGAATACGTTGAAGCCTTCACCAAAGGTGAAGTGAAAGGGAAAACCGGTTCTCTGACCGCACTGCCGATTATCGAAACTCAGGCGGGTGACGTTTCTGCGTTCGTTCCGACCAACGTAATCTCCATTACCGATGGTCAGATCTTCCTGGAAACCAACCTGTTCAACGCCGGTATTCGTCCTGCGGTTAACCCGGGTATTTCCGTATCCCGTGTTGGTGGTGCAGCACAGACCAAGATCATGAAAAAACTGTCCGGTGGTATCCGTACCGCTCTGGCACAGTATCGTGAACTGGCAGCGTTCTCTCAGTTTGCATCCGACCTTGACGATGCAACACGTAAGCAGCTTGACCACGGTCAGAAAGTGACCGAACTGCTGAAACAGAAACAGTATGCGCCGATGTCCGTTGCGCAGCAGTCTCTGGTTCTGTTCGCAGCAGAACGTGGTTACCTGGCGGATGTTGAACTGTCGAAAATTGGCAGCTTCGAAGCCGCTCTGCTGGCTTACGTCGACCGTGATCACGCTCCGTTGATGCAAGAGATCAACCAGACCGGTGGCTACAACGACGAAATCGAAGGCAAGCTGAAAGGCATCCTCGATTCCTTCAAAGCAACCCAATCCTGGTAACGTCTGGCGGCTTGCCTTAGGGCAGGCCGCAAGGCATTGAGGAGAAGCTCATGGCCGGCGCAAAAGAGATACGTAGTAAGATCGCAAGCGTCCAGAACACGCAAAAGATCACTAAAGCGATGGAGATGGTCGCCGCTTCCAAAATGCGTAAATCGCAGGATCGCATGGCGGCCAGCCGTCCTTATGCAGAAACCATGCGCAAAGTGATTGGTCACCTTGCACACGGTAATCTGGAATATAAGCACCCTTACCTGGAAGACCGCGACGTTAAACGCGTGGGCTACCTGGTGGTGTCGACCGACCGTGGTTTGTGCGGTGGTTTGAACATTAACCTGTTCAAAAAACTGCTGGCGGAAATGAAGACCTGGACCGACAAAGGCGTTCAATGCGACCTCGCAATGATCGGCTCGAAAGGCGTGTCGTTCTTCAACTCCGTGGGCGGCAATGTTGTTGCCCAGGTCACCGGCATGGGGGATAACCCTTCCCTGTCCGAACTGATCGGTCCGGTAAAAGTGATGTTGCAGGCCTACGACGAAGGCCGTCTGGACAAGCTTTACATTGTCAGCAACAAATTTATTAACACCATGTCTCAGGTTCCGACCATCAGCCAGCTGCTGCCGTTACCGGCATCAGATGATGATGATCTGAAACATAAATCCTGGGATTACCTGTACGAACCCGATCCGAAGGCGTTGCTGGATACCCTGCTGCGTCGTTATGTCGAATCTCAGGTTTATCAGGGCGTGGTTGAAAACCTGGCCAGCGAGCAGGCCGCCCGTATGGTGGCGATGAAAGCCGCGACCGACAATGGCGGCAGCCTGATTAAAGAGCTGCAGTTGGTATACAACAAAGCTCGTCAGGCCAGCATTACTCAGGAACTCACCGAGATCGTCTCGGGGGCCGCCGCGGTTTAAACAGGTTATTTCGTAGAGGATTTAAGATGGCTACTGGAAAGATTGTCCAGGTAATCGGCGCCGTAGTTGACGTCGAATTCCCTCAGGATGCCGTACCGCGCGTGTACGATGCTCTTGAGGTGCAAAATGGTAATGAGCGTCTGGTGCTGGAAGTTCAGCAGCAGCTCGGCGGCGGTATCGTGCGTACCATCGCAATGGGTTCCTCCGACGGTCTGCGTCGCGGTCTGGATGTAAAAGACCTCGAACACCCGATTGAAGTCCCGGTAGGTAAAGCGACTCTGGGCCGTATCATGAACGTACTGGGTGAACCGGTCGACATGAAAGGCGAGATCGGTGAAGAAGAGCGTTGGGCGATTCACCGCGCAGCACCTTCCTACGAAGAGCTGTCAAACTCTCAGGAACTGCTGGAAACCGGTATCAAAGTTATCGACCTGATGTGTCCGTTCGCTAAGGGCGGTAAAGTTGGTCTGTTCGGTGGTGCGGGTGTAGGTAAAACCGTAAACATGATGGAGCTCATTCGTAACATCGCGATCGAGCACTCCGGTTACTCTGTGTTTGCGGGCGTAGGTGAACGTACTCGTGAGGGTAACGACTTCTACCACGAAATGACCGACTCCAACGTTATCGACAAAGTATCCCTGGTGTATGGCCAGATGAACGAGCCGCCGGGAGCCAGAATGAGAGTGGGACTGACCGGTCTGACGATGGCAGAGTATTTCCGTGACAAGGGCGGTAAGGACGTGCTGCTGTTCATTGACAATATTTTCCGTTTTACACAGGCAGGTTCCGAGGTGTCCGCGCTGCTTGGCCGTATGCCTTCGGCGGTTGGTTACCAGCCTACGCTGCAGACGGAGATGGGCGCTCTGCAGGAGCGTATCACATCCACAAAGAGCGGTTCCATCACTTCCGTTCAGGCTGTATATGTGCCTGCGGATGACTTGACTGACCCGGCTCCGGCTACTACGTTCGCGCATCTGGATGCGACTACCGTATTGTCCAGATCGATCGTAGAGCTTGGTATCTATCCGGCAGTTGACCCGCTGGAGTCCACTTCCAGAATCCTGGATCCGAGAATTGTCGGTCAGGAGCATTACGAGGTTGCCAGAGGCGTGCAGGAGATTCTGCAGAAGTATAAAGAACTGCAGGATATCATCGCGATCCTTGGTATGGACGAACTTTCCGAGGAAGATAAGCTGGTCGTTTCCCGTGCGAGAAAGGTGCAGAGATTCCTGTCTCAGCCGTTCTTCGTAGCAGGACAGTTTACCGGTCTGGAAGGTAAGTATGTGCCGATCGCAGAGACGATCCGCAGCTTTAAAGAGATCCTGGAAGGTAAGCATGACGAGGTTCCGGAGAGTTATTTCCTGAATGCAGGAAGCATCGACGATGTACTCGCACGCATGAAATAATCATGCGAAGACATGCATTTTCGATGGCTTTGGCAGCGTCTGAAGTTAGATGAAAGCAGGTAGTGTATGGCTGATGATAGAAATTTCACATTAAAAATTATTACACCGGACAGAGTTTTCTATGAGGAACAGGTTTCCATGGTGGAATTCAATACGGTGGAAGGAGAGGTCGGCGTTTATAAAGATCATATTCCGATGACGATGATCATTGCACCGGGCATCCTGACGATCACGAAAGACGGTGAGATTCTGGAAGCCGCTCTGCATGCGGGCTTTGTGGAAGTCCTGCAGGAGAAGGTGACCATTCTTGCCGAGATCATTGAGTGGCCGTCGGAGATCGATCTGTCGCGTGCCGAGAGTTCCAGATCCCGCGCGGAAGAGCGAATCAGAGAACATGCACCGGGGACGGATATGAACAGAGCCGAGTTATCCTTGAAGCGTGCGGTAGCCAGAATAGAAGCTGTTCGGAAATAGTGACAGGAAGTGAAGTATTAAGGCGGGAGTTTTCCCGCCTTTTTTCTTTGGATGATTCTGTTGAAAGTGCCCTGTCGATACTATATACTGGAAGGCAGGAGGAATAGCAATGGGTGAAAAGCTGAAAAAATTGCCAATGGGGATCGACAGTTTTGCCAGACTGCGCACGGCAGATTATTACTATGTGGATAAAACGGGAATGATCAGGGAGCTGCTGGAGGATTCCTGTAAGGTAAATCTGTTCACCAGACCGAGAAGATTCGGCAAATCTCTGAATGTGGATATGCTGAAAACCTTTTTTGAGATCGGTACAGAGCCGGAATTGTTCGAAGGTTTGACGATCTGGACCTGTGAAGATATTTGTGACGAATATTTTGCGAAATATCCGGTCATCTCTTTGACATTGAAAGATGTTGAAGGAGAAGATCATGATATGGCTTATCAGGCTCTGTGCAGCAGCGTTGGCATTGAAGTAAGAAGACTGTGCGTCAAGTATGGCCTGCTGGACAGTGACCTTTTGCTGGATACGGATAAGATATTTCTGAAAGAGGTGCTTGCGGAGCGGTATGAGAGAGGGATTGCCGTGTGCCTGCGCAGGCTTTTTGAACTGTTGGCACAGGTGTGCGGCAGACAGGTCATTCTTTTTGTAGATGAATATGACGTGCCGCTGGACAAGGCCCGTCAAAACGGTTACTATGACCAGATGCTGGGCACGATCCGGAATCTTCTGAGTACTGTGCTGAAATCCAACAGCAGTCTGGAGTTTGCAGTATTGACAGGCTGCCTTCGTATTGCGAAGGAGAGCATTTTTACAGGGTTGAACAATTTTGTGGTCAATTCTGTCTCGGACGAAGAGTACAGTGCGTATTTCGGCTTTACGGATGCGGAAGTGCGGCAGATGCTGGCTTATTACGGGCTGACAGAGCGCTGTGAGGTGATCAAAGAGTGGTATGACGGATATCGCTTCGGCGGCACGTCCGTATACTGCCCGTGGGATGTACTGAATTATCTCCGTAAGCTTCGGCGGAACCGGGATGCGAAGCCGGAGGCGTTCTGGGTGAACAGCAGCAGTAATGTGATCATTCAAAATATTCTGGCCGGGGCATCGGAGACTACCAAGGAGCTGCTGGAGGCGCTGATCTCGGGAGAGACGATCGACAAAAGACTGATGCCGGAACTGACTTATAAAGAGCTGGATGACCCGAATCCGGAGGTGCGGGAGACGTGTCTGTGGAGTGTGATGCATGCCACAGGTTATTTGACGGAAGTGGAGCGTCTGGAAGGAGGCATGAGCAGACTGATCATTCCGAATCGGGAAGTCTGGTATATATATGACGAAAAGATCAGAGGCTGGTTTCAGGATAAAGTCAGGTCAGATACGGAGAGGCTGAACAGATTATGCAGGGCCGTAAAAAGCGGTGACGCGGAGAAGGTGCAGGTCATATTCAATGATTGTATGAGCGACTGCATCAGCATCCGGGATACCTACTCCAGAAAAGAAATGAAGGAAAACTTCTATCACGGTATGCTCCTCGGCATCCTGCAGAGTGAAAGCAGCTGGGCCGTGAAGTCCAATCAGGAAGCAGGGATCGGGTACGGCGATATTCTGCTGTCCAGTCCAAAGGACAGGGTCGGCTGTATCATAGAAGTGAAATATGCGGAGCAGGGAACGTTTGAGAGCGGCTGCAGGGAGGCGCTGCTGCAGATAGAAAGGAACCGGTATGCAGATTATTTCATGCAAAAAGGCATGAAAGAAATTCATGCCTTTGGAATCGCCTGCTATAAAAAGGAATGTCAGGTCCTGTACAAAAAGATTACAGGTTAAAAATTATTCCCGCCGCTTCCTCATGATAAGCAGCATCGCCAGTATGCAGACAGCCGCCACCAGTATGACAACCAGAACAACGGCGATACTTGTAAGGGTATTGTTCATCCCGGGATTGCCGGCGGTGACGGTATTGCCTTCCGGAGCATCGGAATCTGCCGCGGTATCGGTGATCTCAGGGGTCTGCTCTGCCTTGGGCTGCCAGTCGATGTAAGCGATCGCACAGGTGGAAAAGCGGTCGGCGGAGAAGGTCACTGTATCGGCGTCTTTATCTTTGTCCGCAAATTCCGTGTATTCCGGACGGCCGTCTGCGCCTGTATGCATGTTTAAAATATAGAACTTCCGATTGTCGGCTTTCAGCTGATCGGGCAGATGAAGCACCAGCTCAAGTTCTTCCGGCAGTTCGGTGATCTGACGGGACTCGTTCTGGCTTGTCTTCGTGAGGGTGACTTCGAAGTACTGTCCAATCTGCATGGCCGGCATCTTATTTCCCGAGAAGAACTTCAATGTTTCCGCCGGTACGGTTCTGTCGAGGCGCTCTATGCGAAAGTCTATGGCAACCTGCCGCTTTCCGAGCAGCAGTTCTATCTTGTCTTCCCTGTCCAGCATATGATCCACTGCGGCTTCAAAATTTCTAATACCCGTATTGTCGTAAAAACTGCCGGAGTCGATTTCCTGTGTGGGATCGGCAAAGTCGTTGTGGATCGTTACCTGCAGATCGCCGGTCTGCAGGGCGCCTTCCATCAGCTCCCGGTCGTTGCCTTCGTCTATCAGCTTTTCGGCTTCCTCCACAGAGATATCGAGCATTTTGAGTGTACCGGTCAGCCCATTCTCCTTAGAGGGCTCGGGCTGTTTGGGCGGTTCCTCCGGTTTCTTCTCGGGCTGTGTTTTTTCGGGAGCGGGAGAAGTTTCAGTGTCGGTATTGTCGGGTTTTGCGGTTTCCGCTGGTTTCGGTGGGGCGCTCTCCTGTCCGGGGATTGCCGCAAAGTCAACGGATATGCTGTGATCCCCTTTGACATCGGTGAAATTGTAGGAGGAAACGGCGCCTACCGGAGTGCCGTCAACGTATACGGCGCTGATGGTGTAACCGCTTTTTGGCGTGATCTTGTACTGGATGCCGGAACCCTGTGTGACGGTGGTCCTTCCTTCCGGAGTGATCGTGCCGTTATCGGAGGACGCGGATGCGGTGATGGTGTAGGTAACAGCGCCTTCCATTTCAAAGACCGCCGCCAGATTCATGTCCCGGGAGATATTGTTTATCGTATAATCCGGGTTCACGTAGACGATATTGCCATTCTCGGACCAGCCCACAAACCGGTAGCCCTGGATCGGCACGGCCGTTATTGTGGCGCTGCCGCCCCTGTCATAGACACCCTGCCCCGATACGGTGCCCGAGTAGGCAGGAGAAGAGCTGAGGTTGAGATGGAACCTGGTCTGGGAGAACATGGCGGTGATCTCTCTGGCGCTTGTAATATTGTTCAGCGTCAGTTTGGAGTCCGTACTTAAGATCGTATTGTTCTCCATCCAGCTGTCAAAGCGGTAGCCGTCTTTGGCAGAGGCTTCCAGCGTGATGCTTCCGCCATAATCCACAGACCGGCTTTCGGTAACGGTGCCGGCATTATCAGGGGAAGCCTTGATCTGTACTTGGCAGCTGGGCTTCTGCAGGGTGACGAGCGCCGTCGCGCTGTATCTGCTGTCCTGCTTGGATACCGCTTTTACCACCAGAGAAGAGGCGGTCTCCTCGGAGCTGATATTCAGAATACCGTTGCCGTCGATAAAGGTATTTCGACTCGTCTGTCCGGAAACGCTCCACGCCACTTCCCTGCTGTAATTGTTGTCACCGACGACGGAGACGGTGAAAGCGCAGGTGGAATTGAGCGTGGCAACGGTGGATCCGGGCGAGATGCTGACGGACCGGATCACCGGCGAAGCGGCATAACAGGAAAGCATATTGGAAAAAAACAGGAACAATGCCAGTATGTATGTTGCAAAACAATGTATGATCTTACGTTTCATGGTGCACCTCGTCGTTCTGCCGGACGGCTCTTGTGCAGGAGTCCTATAGGGAAGCTCCTGCAGGGCCGAAAGCGAAATTTCTAATATCGTTCACTACAAATTTACTATATCATGAATAGAATACGCGTTCAATTACAAAAGGTGCATTACCCGGTTTTTTCTGTGCGCCATCCCCTGCCTGCTGCATATGATAGAATAAAAAGGCACTTAAGTTGGTGTAATATGAATCAATCGCGAATATTACCTTTCTATATGGCATATCCGCTGCCCATGTATTATCAGCAGGAAGACAGCGTGACGCGGGATCTGGAATATCTGCAGCAGATGTATCCGTCGCAGGCAAAGAAATTCCAGAAAAAGATCGCGGAGATGCTCGACCATATTGATTATGAAGGCAGTATGATCTATGACGAATATCCGGATAAATGGCAGATCTACAGGCTTACGCAGATGATCGTAGAGAAGATCAGGCAGGGAGATGAAGAGGGGGCGGTGGAGGAAGACTGGAATAAGACCACAGAGTTTGTTCAGATCCTCTTATGTTATGAGATCTACAGGAGACGGCATTCCAATAACAACGGAATCTTAAAATTTTAGTTGAGGTTTTACGGTATTCTTATTACAATAGAAACAGACTGTACCACAGGGCCGAAGCGGCAGCGTGTGCAGGCAGGCTGTCGGGAGGAACGTCAAAGAAAGCGGCAGCGACAGGAGGCAGTATGCAGGAAGAACTGAGGAACCTATTGGAAGATACTGTAAATGATGGCCTGTACCGGATCACGATCAGCAATCCCAGAAACAAAGACAGGGCATTTAAGATAAAGATACGGCCGGTTATGGTCAAAGGCGCGGTTCTTTTTCAGGAAACAGTGTATGAAGGCACGAAGGTGTTTCATGAGAACAGAGAGCGCAATGACATGATCGACCGCATAGAAGAGCTGCTTGTCTGTGATTTCAAGCAGGGCGAAGTGGAGCACAGAACGTGCAGGGCAGCGGTTTTAGTCAGTAAGAAAGGCCGGATCACGGTCAGCCGGAAAAGGACGAAGGATACCGGAACAGGAGCGGAAGCAGCCGGACAGTTACGGATGGCGCATAACAGAACGAAGCGGTATATCCTGCAGGAAGGGATTCCGGTTCCTTTTCTGGTTGACCTTGGCGTGCAGACGAAGGAAGGCCGGGTGGTACATGCCCGCTATGATAAATTCAGGCAGATCAACCGTTTTCTGGAATTTATCGAGGATATTCTGCCAACACTCTCAAAGGAGAGAACCGTGCAGATCATAGATTTCGGCTGCGGGAAATCTTATCTGACCTTTGCCATGTACTATTATCTGCATGAACTGAAAGGCTATGAGGTGGAGATCACGGGCCTGGATCTGAAGGAGGACGTGATCGACCACTGCAACGCGCTCAGTGAGAAGTACGGCTATGCAAAACTGCATTTCAGGAAGGGCGATATCGCGGCCTATGAGGGACAGGGTCCGGTGGATATGGTGGTGACGCTTCATGCCTGCGACACCGCTACGGACTATGCGCTGTCGAAGGCCGTCGGCTGGCAGGCCGGCGTGATCCTGTCCGTGCCCTGCTGCCAGCATGAGCTGGCAAAACAGATAAGCTGCGACATACAAAAGCCGGTGCTGCAGTATGGCCTGATTAAAGAGAGGATGGCAGCCCTGTACACGGATGCCATACGTGCCCAGGTACTGGAACGCTGCGGATACAGGACCCAGATACTGGAATTCATTGATATGGAGCACACGCCTAAGAATATCCTTATCCGGGGCATCCGCCAGGGCAGGAAGGCCGCAAATGAAGGACAGTTAAAAGAACTGCTGGGGTTCCTGGGCATAACGCCTGCGGCCGTGAGGCTGCTGG
>ERZ808042.895-NODE-895-length-11968-cov-3.487512_pt1 | contig 11968 bp, 10 predicted proteins | sample MGYA00380193_ERZ808042 | MGnify/ENA primary metagenome ERZ808042 (study PRJEB31490, sample SAMN06133401) | mouse gut metagenome | isolation source: M1_2 | host: mice | place: China: Chengdu | collected 2015-05 ...
TTTTTAATGGCTGTGGCGGAAAGCCCTCAAAAACGGATGACAGACGATGAAGTGGGGACACTTTGGGAGCGAATTAGCCGGCAGGTAGCGATGGAAAAAAGAGTGAAAAGAAAAAAACAGTTGCTTTTCTTACGTGTGGCCGGGATTGCTGCTTGCATATCAGTGTTGGCATTGAGCAGTTACTTTGTTTTTTCACTTATTTCATTTTATGAAGAAAGTTTTTGTTACAGTTTGGCCGGTATTTCCGAGCCGGATAGCAGTAATGACATACAGCTGATTTTATCGGAAGGACGTAAGTTGGTTATGGATGGGAAAGAAAGCAGGTTGCACTACAAGGAAGGTGGTAAGATAGCTATTAGTTCCGGAAAGACCCAATTGGACGAAGAAAATGAAACCGGTTACATAAAAAACCGGAAAAAATTGGAAAATCAAAGAATATTATTGGAAATAAGATGCAAAATATCGGTTATGAAACCGGTTACATTAAGTGCGCGAAAAAACGAAAGGAAATGATAAATTATGGTTTACAAAAAAGTAAAAAGGATTGCGGAAGAAATATCCGCCATCGGTATCGGATGCTGGAATATGGGAGGAGACTGGGATTCGTCAGAAGAGAACACTTCGATCCGGATGATTCACGCTGCCATTGACCGGGGAATCAATTTCTTCGATGTGGCTCCGGTGTACGGCTGGGGCGTATCGGAGAGGATTCTTGGAAAAGCGCTGAAGGAGGACGGGCTTCGCAATAAGGTGCTCATTGCTTCCAAAGGAGGCCTTCTGTGGAATGAAAAGCATCAGACACAAAACAACCTGTCCAGAGACAGTCTGTTAAAGGAGATTGATGATACCCTCGCCCGCCTGCAGACGGACCATGTGGATATTTATCAGATGCACTGGCCGGATCCGAATGTGCCGCTGGAGGAAACGGCGGAAGCGCTGAACATCATGAAGAAGGCAGGCAAGATCCGTTATGTGGGGCTGAGCAATTTTTCTCAGGCAGATGTGGAGCAGATGATGGAATACATCTCTGTGGACTGCCAGCAGGGGCTCTATAATATGCTGGAGCGCAATCCAGGCAGCTACCACGGGATTCCTCTGGAGTACCGCACGGAGAAAGAGGTATTTCCCAATGTCCGGAAATACGGACAGGCATTTCTGCCCTACAGTCCGCTGTTTCAGGGGCTTCTGGCGGGCAGATTTCTGGACGGGCTTACCATATCTGCAAGAGACATCCGCAATGAGAATCCAAAGCTGACCGGGGAGGTATTTAAGGTCTATCAGGACGGTGCCCGGAAGCTGAAGGCGTATGCGGACGAGATCGGAAGGCCCATGAATGAGATGGCGCTGAACTGGCTGCGTCAGAAGGAGGAAATTACCTCCATCATCGGCGGCGCGTCCTCCGTGGAACAGCTGGAGAAAAATCTCCGCTGCATCAGCTGGGATCTGACGGGAGAAGAACTGGAAGCGATCGGGAAGATTCTGGAACCCTTCAAAGATATGGAATAGGCGTAAGACGGCGGAATTTTCAGAACCGCTGCTTGAAAGATATCGGAAAAAGAGAAGAAAACGGTACATGGACCGATGCGCTGTAAGTGCAGGAATTCTGTGGCGTTTCTATGGATAAGGGGACAAAAAATGGAAAAATATTTGATAGCGCATGATCTTGGCACTTCCGGAGACAAGGCGACTTTGTTTACAACGGATGGGGAGCTGGTCAAAAGCGTGACCTGTACCTATCCGACGAATTTCTTCAACAGCACCTGGGCAGAACAGGAACCGGAGGACTGGTGGCGCGCTGTTTGTGAGAACAATCGCCTGCTGCTGACAGATGTGGATAAAAAACAGGTGGCAGGTATGGCGTTCAGCGGTCAGATGATGGGCTGTGTTGCAGTGGACAGAGATGGAAAGGCCCTGCGGCCGGCGATTATCTGGGCAGATCAGAGAAGCCGGAAGCAGGAAAAGGCGATCCGGGAACAGATCGAAGAACAGGAGTTCTATCGGATTACGGGCCACAGGATCAGCGCTTCCTACAGCATCGAAAAGCTGATGTGGATTCGGGATCATGAACCGGAGATTTACAGGAATACATATAAGATGCTTCAGCCGAAAGATTATGTGATCCGCAGGCTGACCGGAGCCTTTGTTACAGACTGTACGGATGCATCCGGAACCAACTGCCTGGATCTGAACCGGCTGGAATGGTCCTGGAAGATTCTGAAGCTGACAGGGATCGATCAGGAGAAACTGCCGGACGTCTATCCGTCTACCCATGTGGCAGGAGAACTGACCGCATCGCTGGCAGAAGAATGCGGACTGGCATCCGGAACGCCCGTTGTCATCGGCGGCGGTGACGGCGTGTGCGCGGCGGTGGGAGCAGGAAGTGTGCGGGAAGGAGACGCTTTCAACTATCTGGGGTCTTCTTCCTGGGTGGCGCTGACCAGCAAAGAACCCATCTATGATCCAGAACTTCGAACCTACAACTGGGCGCATATGGTGCCGGGGCTGTACTCTCCCAACGGGACCATGCAGGCGGCAGGAAACTCCTACCAGTTTATCAGAAAAACACTGTGCAGGGATCTGGAGGCAGAGGCTTTAAAGCAGGGAGTGAGTCCCTATGAGCTTATGAACCGGGAGATTGCGGCATCGCCCATGGGTGCCAACGGCCTTCTGTATCTTCCCTACATTCTGGGAGAGAGGAGCCCCCGCTGGAATCCCAATGCAAGAGGGGCATTTGTGGGGCTGAAGATGGAGCATACAAGAGGCGACATGCTGCGCGCTGCAGTGGAAGGGATTCTGATGAATCTGTGCATCATTCTGGACGTGTTCCGCAGGGATATGGACATAACGGAGCTGAACGTGATCGGAGGACTGGCCAAAGGCGATCCCATCCGGCATGCGCTGGCAGATATCTACGGCGTAAAAGCCAGGAGGCTGAACTGGCTGGACGAAGCCACCTCCATGGGCGCAGCGGTCTGTGCGGGTGTCGGTACCGGAGTGCTGAAAGATTTTACGGCCATTGACCGGTTTGTAAAGGTGGATGACGTGATCGAACCGGATCTGGAGAAACACCGGCATTACGGAGAATTAAAGCTGTACTTTGAAGAGTGCTATACAGCGCTTTTGAAGACATATGACCATCTGGCGGCGTGGAAATGACACCGGATGAGGGAAGGATCCAAACAGGAGGTGGACGACATGAAGTATGGTATCTATTATGCCTACTGGGAAAGGCAGTGGGGAGCGGACTATCTGAAGTACATCAGAAAGGTTGGAAAACTCGGTTTTGACCTGCTGGAGATTTCCTGCGCCGGGGTGAAGGATCTTGGTGTAAAGGAAGCGGACCGGCTGAAAGCATGCGCCGAAGAGGAGGGCATTTTTCTCACGGGCGGATATGGTCCGAAACCGGATGAAAACATCGCATCTGCGGATCCGGCGATTGTGGAGAATGCATTCCGGTTCTGGAAGGATACTTTTCCGGTGCTGGAAAGACTTGGCATCCGTCAGGTGGGAGGCGGCCTGTATGCCTGCTGGCCGGCAGATTATTCCGGCGTACCGGACAAGGCGGGAGATCTGGACCGCAGCATCCGGAACATGAAGGAGCTTTCGAAGATGGCGGCAGAGTACGGAATCGAGCTGGATATGGAGGTGCTGAACCGTCATGAAGGGTATCTCATCAATACGGCGAAGGAATGCGTGGCTTATGTGGAGGCGGTAGGCGCAGACAATGTAAAGGTTATGCTGGACACCTATCACATGGGGATGGAAGAGGATGATTTTGCAGAAGCCATCCGGACGGCAGGCAGCAGGCTGGGGCATGTCCATGTGGGCGAAAACAACCGGAAGCTTCCGGGACAGGGGCATATGGTTCCCTGGAAAGCCATTGGCGGGGCATTAAAAGAGATCGGATATTGCGCCAACATCGTCATGGAGCCTTTCGTCATCCACGGCGGACAGGTAGGGCAGGACATCCGGATCTGGAGAGACCTGAAAGAGGACTGTTCGGAAGAGACACTGGACCGGGAAGCGGCAGAGTCCGTGGCATATCTCAGAAAGGTACTGGAGGGGTAGACAAAGCAGATTCTATACTCGCGAGCAGGAAAAGTATGATAAACGGTACATGAACCGATATTTTATGAGTGCAAAAGTTCGGTGCCGTTTATGATAGAAAGAAAGGAAAAGGAGAAGAAAAATGAAAAGAATGGAAAAGTATCTGGCACTGGGACTGGCTGGTATGTTGACACTGGCACTGACTGCATGCGGAGGCGGAGGCAGCACGACGGAGCCTGCGGCGGCGCCGGACAGCGCACCGGCAGAAACCGAAGGAGAAGCTCCGGCAGCAGATGCAGGGGAAGATTCTCCGGCAGCAGAGGCGTCCGGGGAGTCCTACGACATTACCTGGGTCACCTGCTCCACCGAGTCCGAGTTCTGGCAGTATCAGCAGATCGGTATGGAGAATGCCGCAGCAGATATGGAAGCAGAGCATGGCATTACCATCAACTTCACGACCGTAGGCCCGGCTACCGAGGCAGAGACCGAGGCTTATATCCGTGCATTTGAGAATGCCATTGCATCCAAACCGGATGCGATTATCTCCGCCACACAGGTACCGGATTCCACCAGAAGCGTATCGAAAGATGCAATGGATCAGGGGATTGTTGTAAATTTCACAAACTGCGGGCTTGAGACACTGGATTCCACCGAATTTTCGGACTGCTACAATCAGTATTACACGACCGTCAGCGCAGACATCGGAGATATGGCAGGCGAGATCATGCTTCAGCTGCTGGATGAAGCAGGCATCGCAAAGGAAGGCGTGATTGCCATGGAATTTTCCAACGTCAATCCGTCTCTGCAGCCGAGAATGGATAACTTCAAGGCGTATATCGAGGCAAATTCTGACATTGAAGTACTGGATACCCTGTACAACAACAACGATCTGGCACAGGCTCAGGCGGATATCGAGAACGAGATCGCTACCTACGGCGACCGGCTGATCGGCATCTACGGTGCAAACAATACGTCGGGAGACGGCATTGCACTTGCAGTTGAGAATGCAGGGATCGCAGACAAAGTCATCACCATCGGCGTGGATTCCGACCCGACCGAGATCCAGGCACTTGAGGACGGATTCATCGACTGTATCATTGTTCAGGACGCATACGGCCAGGGCTATGCAGCTCTTAAGAACGCAGTAGAGACGCTGCTTCAGGGTTCAAATCCGGAGACCGAGCAGAAGATTGCCATGCCGCCGGTGGCGGTTACCACGACCAATATGCACGAGGATGAGTATGCAGCAATGCTCGATCCGACTCTGTTAAAGAAATAACAGGAATACCGATAAACATGCAGCTCGTTCAGGAGGCTGCCGGCCTGCCGGCCGGCAGCAGTGCCTGGCACAGGCAGGAAACAGGAAAACACTGGGGGAAATGGGTATGGAACAAGAAGTTCTGCTTAAAATTGATCATGTTGTAAAGACCTATCCGGGAGTCCAGGCACTTAAGGGAATCTCCACCACCATACGCAAAGGAGAGGTGCGTGCCCTTGTGGGTGAGAACGGCGCAGGAAAATCCACGCTGATCAAATGCATCATGGGAGTAGAGGCTCCGACCGGGGGGAAAGTGGAGATCAATGTGGATGGGAACTGGGAATGCCCCAGAAGCGCCATCGATGCAAAAAACCTGGGCATGCATGCAAATTATCAGCATGTAAACATTGCCGCCAATTTAAGCATTGCAGAAAATTATTTTCTGGGCCGCCTTCCCATGAAAGGCAGAATGGTGGACTGGAATAAGATGTATTCCGAGAGCCAGAAGATTATAGACAAATTTCAGCTGAATGTGGATCCGAGGGATACCATTGTCTCCCTGCCGGTCGCCATGCAGGCAATGATAACAATCAGTAAAATATCCGTTAATGACAGGATCCGGCTGGTCATCTTTGACGAACCTACTGCGCTTCTGGAAAATGAAAAGGTAGAGACACTGTTTCGGTATATTAGAGAATTGAAAGAAAGCGGCGTCAGCGTCATCTATGTCTCTCACCGTCTGGAGGAGATTATGGAGATCTGCGACAGCGTTACGATCATGAAGGACGGCACTTATGTGGAGACGAAGGATGTCGGGGAGGTAGACAAGGATTACCTGATCTCGAAAATGGTAGGCCGTTCCATGGCAGATATTTACAGCATTGAACATCAAAAACCCGGAGAGGAGCTTCTGCGTGTGGAAAATCTGACCGGTGAGAAATTCCGGAATGTAAGCTTTTCTCTGAGAAAAGGTGAGATACTCGGATTCTTCGGTCTTGTGGGCGCAGGAAGAAGCGAGGTCATGCGTGCGGTCTTCGGCGTGGATCCGGTCACATCCGGAAAAATATTTGTCAAAGGAGAAGAAGTGCAGATCAGGAGTCCGAAAGAGGCCATGCTGAAGGGGATTGGTTTTTTGACGGAGGACCGCCGAAAGGATGGACTGGCGCTTCAGCAGTCGGTGAAGCTGAACACGAACATGTATTCCTATGACATGATCAGCAGGTATGGAATCATAGATCTGGCAAAAGAGACGAAACGCGCAGAAGAATACAGAGAAAAGGTACTCATTAAGACGCCGTCCGTAGAACAGACGGTCAACAATCTGTCCGGCGGAAATCAGCAGAAGGTGGTGATTGCCAAGCTTCTCTGCCGTGATCCGGATATTCTGATATTTGATGAACCGACGGTCGGCGTGGATGTGGGAGCAAAGGATGAGATCTTCAAGATCATAGAGAGCCTGACCAGACAGGGCAAGGGCGTGATTATCGTATCCTCATACCTTCCGGAGGCTATGGGCCTGTCCGACCGCATGGTGGTAATGTCGGAAGGGCGCGTGTCCGGAAGCCTTGGCAACGAAGAACTGAAAAAGATGGAGGAAGAAGATGTTCTCAAACTGGCTTCTACCATCTACTACGAGGATGAGCAGGAGGCAGGGTAGGAAATGAAAAAGAATCAACAGAGAACGAATATGAAGGCACTTTTGATGAAGACGGAAGTGTCCATGGTAGCCATTATCGGACTGATCTTTATTGCAGCGGCAGTGGGAACGGAAAATTTTCTGACTGCGTACAATCTGACCAATATATTAAAGCAGTGTGCGATCATTGGCATTATCTCCATTGCTGAGACCTACGTGATTATCACCGGGGGGATCGATATCAGCTGCGGAGCAGTCGTTGGCATGAGCACGCTCATGGTTGCCATGGCACAGGCGAAGTGGGGGCTTGGCGTGCCGGTATCCATGGTACTGGGGATTGTGGTGGCTGTGATTGCCGGACTGTTCAATGCCATGCTGGTGTATGAATTCAAGGTTCCGGCATTTGTGGCAACCCTTGGCTCCCAGACCATACTCCGCGGTCTGATCAAGGTGATCTCCAACGGGGGAACGGTGTCCGGCATTGATAAAGGATTTTCCGGTTTTGCATCCAATGCCGTTTTGTTTATTCCGAATCTGGCGATTGTATGGTTTGTGATCGCGGTGATCTGTTTCTTCTTATTAAAATATGCGATCTTCGGACGTAACCTCTTTGTGCTCGGTTCCGGTGAAGAGGTGGCAAAACTGAACGGTATCTCCATTCGAAAGACCATTTACTCCACCTATGCATTTGCCGGACTGCTCTATGGTATCGCGGGAATTCTGCTGTGTGCCCGTATTAATTCCGCGATTCCCACAGCGGGCGAGGCCTATGAGACCAACGCCATCGCCGCCAGTGTGCTGGGCGGTGCCTCTCTGGCAGGCGGATGCGGTTCGGTATTCGGTACCGTACTGGGTACGATCCTGATTATTCTCATTGACAATGTGGGTACGCAGTTCGGCATCGGCGCTTTCGTTATGCAGGTGATTACCGGATGCGTCATCGTCATTGCGATCGTTGTGGATCAGCTGAAGAAAAGAGGCAGAAGATAATACAGAACAGGCGGTCCTGCAGATGCAGGACCGCCTGTTTTTCTGCTTGGAGACAGAAGGAACCGCGTATTTAAAGAATCAGACCCGGCCGGAGAGATAGACCTGATATTCATACCGGTCGGCCACTGCATAGATGGATGCATATTCAAAAGGCCCCTGAGATGTGCAGGTGACCCGCGTGCTGTGCAGCAGCGGTGCGTTCAGAGGAATGCGCAGGATCTGGGATTCCATAAAGGAAGCGCTGACTGCACAGATGTGTTCGACTGCATCTTTCAGTATGATTCCGTAATTGTTTTCAAGGCAGGCATACAGGCTGACACAGTCGCTTTCCGTCAGCACGAAATCCGGGATCAGATTTGCCGTCAGGTAGTTTTCGATGATGCAGATCGGTTTTCCGTCCGCACACTGAACACGCTGAACATGGTATACAGCCTCCCCTTCCTTCAATGACAGGATATCTTTGATGAAAGGAGGCGCGGGGATTTTCTCCAGCGCCAGTCCCTGTGTGGTCACCCGGTATCCGCGCTGCCGGAGTGTCTCCGTAAAGGATGTGATCTTGTTCAGGCGCTGGGAGGTGGAGATATCCTGGACCTCGGTGCCCCGTCCCTGTGTGACGGACAGGTATCCCTCATTGGTCAGCAGGCTGATGGCTCTGCGGACAGTGGTGCGGCTGACTCCGTATTCAGCTTCCATCTCGGATTCTGTCGGCAGAAATGTGCCGGGCTTGTACTTTCCTTCTTTAATCTCTTTTTTCAGGCTGGTATACAGCTGTCTGTAAGCGGGTATCTTTGCCATAGGTCCTCCATTGTAAACGATCTGCGTATCCGCGCAGTCTGTCATCGATCACCGGGTTTTGCCGGAAAATGAATCCGGGCGCCGCAGTGTGTTTTCCATTATATCATAAGATGGGAAAATTTACTAATGGATTGTGTATCCGCCGTCCACCACGAGATTTGCGCCGGTAATCATGTTGGCGGCGTCCGTCGCAAGGAAAAAGGCAGCAGCGGCGATTTCCTCCGGCTTGCAGAAACGTCCCGCCGGGGTGTTGGCGATTGCTTTTTCATGGACCTCTCCCACATCCCAGTATCCCACGATGATGGGTGTTTCGGTGGCGGTAGGCGATATGGCATTGACCTGAATGCCGTATCTGCCCCATTCGTATGCCAGAGATTTGACCATGGAGATGATTCCTGCCTTGCTGGCGCTGTAGGCCACATGCCTGTCAATGGCGACGATGCCCGCCTGGGATGCCATGCAGATGATCTTTCCGCCGTTTCCGGCCTGAATCATCTGTTTTCCGACGGCCTGCGCCATGAAAAAGGAGCCGGTCAGATTGACATCGATCACCTTTCTCCAGGTCTTTTCATCAAAATCCTCTGCCCGTTCAATATCGCCGATTCCTGCACAGTGAACGAGTACGTCGATATCGCCGTGTTCTTTTACAATTGTCTGAATGGTGCGGTTTACATGGTCATAATCGGCCACATCCGCAGAACAGGAAAAAGAACCAGGTATACTGGAAGCTGCATTCTGAAGGGCCTGCGGATTCCGGTCCAGAAGGCATACCTGCGCGCCTTTTTCGGAAAACAGGCGGGCGGTGGCGTATCCGATGCCGGAAGCGGCTCCGGTGATGACTGCTTTTTTGCCGTTGAGTGTAAAATCGGCAGCATAAGGTTTGCTGATCATGGTAGTTGTTCCTTTCTGTATTTATTTGTCTGCATGACCGGACATGTAATCGCCCAGGTCAGCCAGTACATTACTGATATGGACAAAGGTCTGCTGGAGGGCTTCATACCGGGCGGCCCGCTCCGGATCCGGGATGCTGATGCGCTCGATCCGGTGAAGGGATGCGATGCCCTGATAATCTTTCCAGATACCGGCAGCCTTTGCGGCAATGGCTGCCGCACCTACGGCGGCGGCATCCTGATCGATGTTCGTCTTGATGATCTTTGTATGAAACACATCCGCAAACATCTGCATCCAGAAGCTGCTTCTGCTTCCGCCGCCGCAGAAGAGGATTTTGTCGGCTTTTCCGGTCTTTTCGCAGAGATAGAGGATGGATTCCTTCAGATTCATGCAGATGCCCTCCATGGCCGCCCGGACCATTGCTTCCCGTGTGGTGCCCAGGTGAAGGCCGATCCAGGCGCCCCGTATATGGATGCTCTTGTCCTGAGAAGTGCCGCCTGCAAGACTGGGATTGAAAAAGATTCCGCCGGAGCCGATGGGGACCGTTCGGGCCATCTCGCTCATCCTGTCAAAGACATTTTCGTGAATGTCCTTGCAGAGCACGTCTTTGGTCCATGCGAAGGAACTCCCTCCGGCAAAGATGGAGAAGGCGGAGGTATACATGCCGTCTTCAATATGGGAAAAAACGTAGGGCTTCTTCTGAAAATCAAGCACAGGCTTCCTGGAATTGACCGGGACCCAGCTGGAAGAGCCGAGGGAAGTGTAGATCTTTCCGTCTGCAGCGCCCACTGCGCCGAGAGCCATGCAGGCGTTGTCCACACCGCCGCATGCCACAAGAGTGCTTTCCGGCAGACCGGTCTTTCTGGCGGCATCGGGAAGGAGTCTTCCGACGATGGCATGAGAGGGTATAACCTCCGGAAACAGAGCGACCGGAATACCTGCGGCTTCAAGAAAATCAGACCGCATCCGGCGGGCGGTGAGATCCCAGGCGCCTGTGCCGGAGGCATAGGAAGGATCCATGCAGCAGTTTCCGGTCAGACGGAAGTTGATGTAATCCTTTGATCCGAGCACTTTGTGGATCCGGGAAAAGAGATCCGGCTGGTGTTTTTTCATCCACATCAGTTTGAAAAGGGAATAACAGGGGGCGGGAAAACCGTTCCCTGTCGTCATATACCAGTCTTCTTCCCGGATCCGGCTGAAAAATTCATCAGCCTCCAGTCCGGCCCGTGTATCGGACCATATGGGGACCGAGTCTGTGAGTGTGTGTCCGTTCTGATCTATGGGGACAGTCACAAGGCTGTGGCCGGACAGCGCGAGAGCACCGATCTCCCGGGGATCTGCGCCGGATTTATCAAGCAGAGACCTGGTGCTGCTTACCACACCGTTCCACCAGTCCTCTGGGCGCTGCTCGTGCATACAGGGAGCAGGATACCTCGTATCATATGAAACAAACGATTTGGAAAGCGTGTTCATCTGGTCGTCAAACAGAGAGGCTTTGACGCCGCCGGTACCAAGATCGTATGCGATTAATTTCATAAAACACCTCCTTGAAATAAAATTCCTGAATACAGGAAACGGGATTTTTTAAAAGATAATTATCTATCGATAAATAGAAATACCTTTTGTGTAACTGAATTATATGATATTTCCACAAAAAAGACAAGTGTTATTCGGGAAAAATATAAAAAAAGACAGTAATAATAAAAAATTATGGTTGACATGCCGAAAAAAGGATGATATGATGCAGATACATAATTATGTTTTTAATAATAAAAAACATAATTACCAACATATACCAAAGGAGGAAAAAAGATGAAAAAAACGATGGCAGTTCTGATGACACTGGTAATGGCATTTACAATGTGCAGCTGCGGACAGAAGGATCAGGGGGGATCGCAGGGAGAGACACAGGCGCCTGCCGCAGGCGGATCGGAGGAAAGCGAAACGGCGGATGCGCCAGAAGGCGGAACGGAAAAGACGGTGACAATCGGAGATTATACCTTTACGATTGACACGGGCAAAGATCCAAAGGATATAGAGATTCCGGTGGTCTATCAGAACGTACAGGATATCTTTGCCTCTTATATGGAAGAGGGTGTACTTGGCTTTGCAGAAGAAAAAGGAATCAATGCCTATGTGACCGGCTCCAATGACTGGTCGGCGGAATCCCAGTATAATCTGATGGAGACGCTTGTGACGAAAAAACCGGATGCCATTGCCATTGCGGCAGCGGATGATCAGACGCTTACGCCTGTCATTAACAAGGCGCTGGAGGCAGGTATCCCGGTGATCTGCGTGAACTGCGATGCTCCCGGTTCGGGAAGACTTGCCTATCTTGGACGCGACGACGT
>ERZ808042.902-NODE-902-length-11864-cov-3.668533_pt1 | contig 11864 bp, 3 predicted proteins | sample MGYA00380193_ERZ808042 | MGnify/ENA primary metagenome ERZ808042 (study PRJEB31490, sample SAMN06133401) | mouse gut metagenome | isolation source: M1_2 | host: mice | place: China: Chengdu | collected 2015-05 ...
TACCCCACCAATATCCTCGTTTTCCATTCTGAATGTCAAAGCCGCATGGCACGTTCCACCTTCATAATAGCTCCCGGATATCTCCGTGATTGCACCCAGATCTATTCCATACAGGGTCAGTAGTCTTTCCTCCATAATATTGATGGTTTTCTTTAAGATTCTTTCTTTGATACCGCCATACTCCGCCGGAAAATTTTTTACCGACGATACAGGAGTTGCAATGCGCAAAATAGTCAGCGCAATCCATTCGGAATAAGCCTCGTGAAAACAGTGCAAAAAGAAGGACTGCTTCTCCTCCAATCCGCCCACGCGCAATACGGTATACACTTTTCCCTTTATTTGATTATCTGCATCAAACCATGCGCCTGAATTTCTGACCGAATAAAAATACGCAATATCCGCTGCCCCTAATCCGGATTTTTCAAAGAATTGCCTTATAACCGTTTCGTCAACAGGTTCCTCTTCAGACATGATCTCATAATCGGAACCAGTTTCTTCCATGCAAAGGAGTTTTTCCTCTCTTTCATACAAGAGGAAAAACTTTGCATTATCAATCTCGCTGTCAGATATTGCAGCCAGAAGTTCGGCCGTCAGAGTATGAGAAGTCTGTAATGAACTGGACAGATATTTATTGTAAAATGCCCTCAGGTTGGAGAGCGCCTTCGGCTCGTCAATTGCTTTTGTTTTCATGTATCGCTCCGTATAAATCAAAAGCCCCGTTAACACACTGTAAACGAAGGCTTCTTTTTCAGGGGTAATGACCTGCACTTATAAACCAGGATTAAATCTGGAATACTTTATATGTCTGGCCGATGTCTGTACAATTTTCTGATTTCTGTTATAGTATTTTGAAATACGGTCGGGAGTCGGATGACTTCTCTCAGACTTGGCCCTCGCGCAATCTATATATCTTCTGTTAATTTCATTCATCAACATTCCCTCCATTCTGAAGCGCTTACCGAGGACACAAACAGAATGAAAATGTATGCAACCTTATTTCTTCACTCTAAAAGCTTCCATTGACTGATATAGTCGCGGCTTCCGACCAATACGGTCAACGCATACTACATAAGCTGTTTTCGCCTATTATACGCTCTTTTTTGCCGATTTACAATATAGTATTTTCAAAATTTCCAAAAATATTACTGTTTCTATCGCCCAACATTGACTGTATCAGTCATCTTTTGACTAACACAGCCAACGCATAGTATCAATATGCAATCACCTTTCTTACAATATCAAATTTCACCGTCAAACTCCCGCCATATTCCGGCGCAGTTCCGGTAACCGTGACGCTGCCTCTGTCCTTACCCGACTTCAAATTTTCGCCGTAGGATACCGTATAATCCTGGCCCTCCGAAAGCTGTTTTCCGCTGGCTGTATCGTGAACCGTAACCGCAGGAGTAACCTGACCTCCCGTGTAAATCGCCTCTTCCACCACATCTATCTGCACCCTATTCTTAACCAACTTCGTCTGATAGATTGGAAGCGGCACAATGATTTCCCCGTCCGCCACATAATTGCTGTCTGCTTTTGCCGTAATAACAGCTCTGGGCATCAGCTCCTGCAGCTTTTTCTCGGAATCAGGATTGTTCTCACCGCTTGCAGCCTTTTGGGCAGCTTCCTCGTACGCTTGCAGGTACTGTAGATACTCCGCCTGCGTGTTACACAAATACTTCATCTCATAGTCCGTATTCGCACGCAGCGCAGTTTTCCCATCCATCAATTTCACCGCCGGCTTATACTCATAAGTCTCCGCCTTGTTCTGATTATAAATGACCGCTGTAGTCTTAATCTGGATGCCGCCTCCGTCAACGGTCTGTTTCAGTCTGCTTTTCGTGATTTGGAAAGTAACGTCGAACTTGCCGCTGTAATTACCCTTTCCCTGCACCGTGACCGTTGGCGGCTTTTCCGTGGAAGCATCCGCCACTGCCTTATTGTTCTTATACCTAAGCGTGTAGTCCTTGCCATTACGCAACACAAATCCTTCTCTGTTGGTGAGAAGAATCTCCTCCACCGGCTTCACGCCCGCTTTGCAGTAAGGAAAACTCATGTTTTCCATCGTGTCCGCACGGCTCACCTGTTCCTGATCGGCAATATCGGCCGCCGTAATCTTAAAGGTCTTCTTAAAGCTGCCGCTGTAGCCAGCTTTCTCCACAGCCTTAAACGTCATCGTGGCATTGCCCTTGTTTATGTTTTTCGCATAGCTTATGGTGTAATCCGTTCCGTACTGCAGCGTCTGCGGCTCTTCGTTCTTTGTTCCATAAGTCAGTACCACATGATTCTGCGTCAGTGCCCTGCCCGTGTACACCTTATTTTCTATGCCGCTCACCTGCACCGTTCTCGCCGAAAACGCCCGCCCTTTGATATGGAAGGTGGCTGTCTTCGTCCCAACGTACTCTCCGTTTCCCGTGATAACAAGCTCCGCCTTGCCGACTCTGTCATTATAGCGATAGCTCACTGTATAATCGCGCACCGGCCTGAGGAATGTTTTTCCATATTTCACAGTAAAGGCTTCCGGCGAATTTTCTTCCGCTGCGCTCAGCTCTACCGCCTCGCCTGTAAACGTTATATTTTTTAGATTTTTTCCGAGAGTAATCGTTGCATTCTTCATCAAATGGGCTTTATCCGTCACATAGATCGTCCTGCAAATACTGCCTGTATAGTTGCCGATACCCTCCACTGTCAGCAAAAACTCCCCCTCATATTCTTTGGGAATTTCCGCATTAGCCAGCTCCGAATCCTTTGGCAGGCTCCTTCCCGACTGGTCACGGGCATTTTCCACCGTCAGACGCAGGCGGAAATCCACATCCCGCTTCATGCCTTTGACATACTTTATGGTGGAAAAAGGTTTCTGCACCTTTTTCGCCGTCACAAGCTGTTCCGATACCTTCAGCGTGACTCCCGCCGCAGGTTTATCCGTACCGTCTCCAATCGGCGCGCGGAGAATATTGAAATTCACCTTAACCGTGTCCTTGTTCCCATCCTTGATTCTGTCCGTGTAATTACCTTTACCAATAATCTCCACATAGGGAAGTTCAGAGTTAAAGTCTGCGCCCTCACCGTTTCCCTTTTTCAGCGCGTCGCCTTTGTTGGCATTGGTATTATTGAAATATTTGATCTGGTAATCCCTGCCGGATTTTAACAGCACCTCACCGTCATATACACTGACCGTCGGCTTGCACGCCTTTCCGGTATAATAGACATCCCCTATCTCCTGAAAGGCAAAGCCGCCATCCTCTTTGCTTACTTCGAGCCACTTTGCATACAGCGTCATGTCCTCCTGCACGATATCCGTTTCAAAATTCCAGACTTTTGTGCAGGCGGCATCCCGATACCAGCCGTCAAAACGATATCCTGAAGCCGTCGGTTCCGCGGGCTTCTTAGCCATATCTCCTACCTTCAAGCCAATCTGTGCCGCCGGCGCCGTGCCGTGTCCCTGCACATCAAAGCTCACCTTACAAGAAACGTATTCCTCCGCCACAGTCAATGTGCCGTTCTCATAGGCAATCGTATAATTTGACCCGGCATCAGCCCTGGCAGGAATAATATCATACCGTGCCGCCACTGTCGTATCTGTAACGTCACAGGACAATGTGGGATCCGTCAACAGTTCATCCGTTCCCATCAGCCCGCTTATCTCGTATTCGTACGCGCCGTTTGCAGGAACGGTATCCCCAATCAGAATCGTCCTGTCTTTCGCCCGAATCTGAATTGGTGCAGGCAGAATCGTAAAGGTCTTGCTGACGCTCCCAAGATAGCATCCTGCCCCTTCCACAGTCACGGTCGCAGTGCCGGCATTCCTGTTATTCTCATAAGACAGCTCATAATCCTGCCCTTCTTTCAGAACGACATCCGATGACCGCACAATAACCTTTGGTTCCAGATTTTCGGCATTGTAAACAAACCGTTTCATTTTAAAGGTGACATCCGTGTCGTTTCCAAATGTCTCCTGCGCTGTAACCTGCACCTGTACATCCAGCCCCTGGAATTTCTCCGGGTCGTTTGGTATAAATGCTCCCATAAAGCTGTAAACGCCTACTTTATCAACCGTCTGCTTATCATCCTCCCGCCATATGTACATTCCATAGGGATTGTTCGGGAAAACCATCTCGTAAAGACTCTTTCCGACAGAAACCGTCAGTTTCGGTTCTTCCACGATCAACGTCTCAAAACTCAGCATATAGCCGCCGGCCGTAACCTGCACCGTACAGATTCCCGGCCTGGAAGAATCGAAACCGCTGATCATACCCGCTGAAATCGCAACGGTTCTGGTACCGCTGCCGGACGGATAGGTAACAGCGCCGCCTGCAAGTTTGATGTTCTGTCCGACTTTATAAGTCGTGATATCAGGAGGCGTGATCTGACACGTCTGCGAATATTTACAGAACTTCTCCAGATTTATCTGTATATCATCCGCCGTCTTTAATCCCCGCGTAATATACTGCAGGCGATTATTCGCATCGATATAGCAGATTACGGGCATGGCGACTGTGGCATCCTCAATTCCCGCCTCCCGCAAGTACGCCCACATACTGTTCCTATTCTTTGTCGAGGTATCATAGGAAAAGATCATCTCGTCGCAGCCCCACTGTTTCCGAATCTCCGCGGTCTCTTCTTTCGTTCCGCCGTCCGTCTCCAGTGCGTAGATATCTATGCCTGCAAACCTGTCGATCGATCTGCTGATGTTATAGATCGTGCGCTGACAATTGCCACAGGGATTACGATAAAAAATCAAAAGCTTGGGCCTGCCGTTTGCGATGGAACTGATCTGTGTTCCGTCAAGTGTCTTATATTGGTAGTATAAATTGTCAAGGTTCAGTGCCACACCACTCTCAGGCGAAGGAGCAGGCTCTCCGCCGCCCACACCGATATTCGCCTTCAGCACCTCCTCCTTTTCTGACAGATTCGGAGACTGGTGAATACTGTAACGCACCGCCCCTCTGTAATATGCGCTGCCATAAATATAGCCGGTCGTCGTGTCGGCAGTAAACACTGTCTTCTTGTCCGTTCCGTTCATGGCAACGCTGTAAATATTCGTCTTATCATTGAAATACAGCCGGTCATCGATACGGAACAGGCCGGAAAAAGCGCCAGACCAAGCCATTGGACTGCTCAACCAAACCGTCCATTTGTCAATCTCCTGCAATGCCGTACCGTCTGATGCGGTATCATTCAAGCTTGTCTTCATGAGCGCAGGTTTCTTATTCTGTCCGCCATCGGGCGATATGTAATAGCAGTCGCCGCCCGAAAGCACCAAAGGCGATGTGCAATCCGTCCAGAAGGCATTGTCGTAGCGCGTATCCGTCGCATGATAGTCCACAGTCTGGCTGCCGTACGTTACCCGCCCACCGCTGTGTTTTTGTGACGCACCCGCAGGATCAAAATTATCATCGCTGCGGAACATATAAGTATGTACCGACCGGCCTACCAAATCCCACGTCGGATCATCCCAAGTGACATCCACCTGATAATACTGTCCATCCAGTTTGATCAGGTTCCAGGCATGGTTGATCTCATCGCTGGTAACCATATAGCAATCGATTCCCACCTGTTTCAAAAGGTATTTATAGGCAAGCGCATACCCGTCACAGACTGCCGTGCGATTGGCAAAAACGCCGTATGTAGAATGGGACACGCTCGGGACTGTGTTTTTATCCAGATTTTCTTTGTCATACTCGCAGTTAACGGTCAGATAATCATGCAAAGCGATGGCTTTCTGCAGATTACTCATACCCTGATCCACCGACGCCAGCGCCGCATCTACACCCTGCTGCCATTCAGAATCACTTAATGTAGTATCATAAGTAATCTTAAGGCTTATTATCTTCGTCCCGTTATGACTATAGCTAAACCCATTACTCACATAATAAAGATCCGGGTTTTCGTTTAATACGCCGCTGACAAGGCGCTGTATCTTTGTCGGTTTCGCCGTCTCATATGGAATATCATATTTAGAGACATCAATTGACGTAACACGCGCCTGCATCTGCTGATACAGATATTCCATAATCTGTTCGTCAGTATACGCCGAATCGATGTACAGCGCTATCCCCTCGTCCGCAGACGGAGCGCCACCGAACTGATACGCGCCCTCAATTTCCGCATCCGCCCAGACTTCCATCTCACCGACAGACATTAAGTCATTCCCTGAAATCTGCAGATCGTTTTCGGAAACAGTCACATCCTCCTCGGGAAGTTCCGCATCTGTCTCCTCATTTTCATCCGCTGCTTCATCAGGATTTCCCTCGTCTTCCCCTTCCACCGGCAATGTTTGCTCCGGCTCTTCCGTCTCCTGATCGGAGGGCTGTTCCTCCTCCGCAGGCATCTCCGTCTGCACTGGATCATCTTCCTTCGGCTCACCGTTCTCGCCGGGAGCATCCGCAGGCGCCTCTGCTCCGGACTGCTCCGGTTTCTCATCCACACCTTCCTGATCCTGTCCGAGTTCCTGCTGCGGCGTGTCCTCCTGGGCGGGCGATTTCTCCCCCTGTATGTTCTCCTGTACAGGTGGCAGTTCCTCCGCATAGGAAATGGCTCCCGGAAGCTGTGCCGGGGAAAGTATCATTATAGCTGACAGAATGCCTGCTAACATTCTTTTTCTTGATTTCATCCTTATATTCTCCATTTCTAAACGCTTTTTACTAAGGAGCAGGGCAGTAACCGAAATTTCTCCAGCGATTGCCCCTGTTTCCCTTCGCAATTGATAGATTTAAAGCGTCCTTGTAATCAGCATATTATGTTGCAGGTGTAAAGTCAACTTTAATAAAATTTTATGAGTTCTACTACTCTTACCGCTTTTCCAGAAAGCTTTTTTATTCCAAACATAATATAATGAATTTGAGCGAGAAAAAAGTTGGGGATAAAGAACCATTAAATTTCCGAAGGCAGAAAAGCACTTAAGATATTATTTTTAAAAGAAAATGTATCTATAGAAATATAGACCTAAACTAATCACCGTGGCTGAATAAGACAACGAAATACTCTATAGTGATAACAGCCGGACTTTTCTGAGCCCGGCTGTGAACCACGAAGACAATGCTATCTCACATGCATCAAAGCTTAATTCGTAAAGCTCTGATACCCCTGATAGTTCGGATAAACCTTCGGAAGAGAGGAATCTTCTTCCAGTTTCTGCATCATCTCCTCAACAGTCATTCCGATTTGGATGACCGCCACCTGATTATCATAGGATAACAATTCTCCGTCAATCTGTTTAGCAATTTTCTTTGCCTCCCGCTTGGATTCCGCAACAGCAACTACCTGATTTTCCACATAATCCTGATTATCCATCATCTCTTCCGAATCTCCAATCCCAATCCTGTCCACTTCCATGCTGACTGACATCTTTTCCATCTCAGACGCCCCCACTACAATCGGCTTCGGTCTAGCTTTTATAAAAATCACTGTGCCCACTGCTGCCACAACGACCAGAGTCGCAATAATTGGTATTATTTTATTTATCCTCTTTCCCTTTTTCATAAAATTCCTCTTACTTATCTCGGCTCTATTTTACTGAGATTTTTATTTTAGCGCTCTTTCCGGAACCATCCAATGCCTTAAAGGTAAGTGTTGCCGTCCCCTTATTGACCGGAATCCAAAATTGGCTATACTGACCCTTTGAAACTTCAACAGTCACAATTTGAATGACATTACTGTTAGAACAGGAGCATGAAACGCTGTCCCAATCCCAATAAACATAAGTTTTACCATCAACAACTAGCGTTCTAGGGGTATCATCCGAAGATTCATCAAAATAATACGGTGTCATATTTATTAAGTAATAGTCTTCATAGGCACTTGGAGTCTCATATATTGTCTTCGACGGAACATTTGCCAAATATTCAGTATCGACTACGGAAGCTGACAAGCCAGTCTGCCCGAAAATTGTTCTATAAGGATACATTAACTTCGTGATTGCAGGCTGTACCCGCACTTTACCACTTGCCTTCACACCGCTGCCATCAGTTGCTTCTGCCGTAATGATTACCTCTGACTCCAGAGCAGTCGAATTATACTGAACTCCTTTTACTTTTCCATTCTTATCAACCGTTGCAACATTCGGATCGGAAGATGTCCATTTCAGTTTTTTATTACTTGCATTGCTGGTTACCACCGCACCCAATGCTAATGTTTTACCTCTTCCAACAACAGCACTGCCCGTTTTAGAATAAAGGGAAATAGCAGTTACCGGATTAACCGCTTTGATGGTAAAAGAGGCATTCTTTCCGCTTCCGTCTCTCGCCACAACTTTAATTTTGACGGTTCCCGTCTTTCCTACTGCTGTGACAAGACCCGTTGCACTTACAGTCGCAATCTTTGTATTTGAAGATGTGTAAGTAAAGTTATCAAGTCCTGTATTCCCAGCACCCTGCTGTCTTCCAAAGAAATTTCCCGCATCCGCTTTCGTATATGGATGCAGTTGTACGGTCTTTTTAAGTTCACCTTTTGGAGTTGTACCTAAATTGATGGTAGTTCCCTCCTCGAAAGCAATCGTCCCCGTAAGTGTCGGATAGACGGTAATTTTCATCGTATTGGATTCTTCACTGCCATCCAACGCCTCAGCTTTTACCATAACGTCTGAGACCGCACTTACCTGACTGCTCGGTTTTGCTGTCAATTTACCAGTATTTTCATTGATTGTCGCAGCATCGCCTGAAGAAATTGACCATTTTACTTTTTTATTCGTTGCATCACTCGTAACGTCCGCCACCATCTGCAGGGTCTTTCCCGCTGCAATCTGAGACTCCCCTGTTTTGGATTTAACCGTAACGGACTGCACCTTCTTCGTTACCTGTACCTGTAGGGTAACTTTCTTGTTGCTTCCATCTGTTGTCTTCGCCGTAATCGTCGCTTTTCCATTTCCTACCGCGGTGACCAATCCGGTGTTACTTACGGTCGCTACCTTTGCATTGGACGTCGTATAAGAAATTCCTGTGTTAGCATCTACAGGTGTTACCTCCACTGTCATCTGTACCGTCCCTGCAGTTGCCTCATAAGCTAACGGATACGGTTTCTTATCCGTAAGTATAGGCGCTGTTAAAGTCAGCGAGCTCACTTTCGGAAGCAGTGTAATGTCTATTTCTTCAGGGTGCTTACCTTCATCTTTCGCCGTCGCCTTTACCTTAATGGTAGTTTTAGACGCAATAGTCGTTGCTGCTTTCAATTGACCGCTGGTTGGATTGATCGTAACGTCTGTATTGCTGGCAGTCCCATAATTGATAATTTCCCATGTTACCTTCTTATTCGTTGCATAAGCGGGCTGAACACTTTTTGTATCTACCACCAAATTCATGGATTTTCCTGCCCCCAAATAAACAGACTTTGTCTTGGAAGCGATGGAAAAGCTTGTCATATTTGCATTGACTTTAACTTTGACAGACGTAACTTTACTCTTTTTGCCATAGTAAATGGCAAGTGCCTTAATCGTCTTACTCCCGGATGCCTGTATGGAAAATGGAGTTGTATAGAGCGTACTCTTCTCCGTCGGTGCTTTTCCATCCAAAGTATAGTAAATCTTCACTTCGCTATTCGGTGCACCATCTACCGTAGCGGAAAGGGTAATCTGATCCGTATCCTGGATTGTTGCATTATTTGCAACAGCACTTTCGCCAATTTTTACTGTAGGAACAGTCAGTTCTCCTGCACCACCCTGATCTGTTGCAGCAGGTGCCGCCATCCTCACAGCCGCCTCTACATTTAAAAGACCGGCTCCAAACTGAGCAGAGTTAGTATAGCCTGTTTTCGTTGCCGAATCCTGCAAAATTTTCTTTACGGTATCAACGGTAGACTTCGTCTTATTGTTCTTTAAATCCGGGCTGACGGAAAGAATATATGCCGCCGCTGCCGCTACCATCGGTGTCGCCTGGGAAGTACCGTCCATCAACATATAACCGTCCGGAACGCTGGACGCGATTCCTGTCCCGGGAGCTGTAATATCAACGATACCCGCGCCGTAATTAGAAAAGTTTGCCAGAGTAGCTGAGCCTTTTTGTTTTGCAGATACTGTGATAACATTCTCAAAGCATGCAGGCGAACAGTAATTTGTATCATTTGTTGTTCTCGATAACTGCGCCGCCTCGTTACCTGCTGCTGCAACTACCACGACTCCCTTGTTCACAGCCGTGTCAACTGTCGCTTCGAATAAAGCGTCATAGTAATGCCCGCCAAGGCTCATATTGATAACCCGCGCTCCGCTCTTTACCGACGCATTCACAGCCTTGATGATATCAGCCGTACTGCCGCCAGCTCCTCCTGTAGCGGGATTTTGTTCCAATGCCTTATAGGATACGATGCTCGCCTTATATGCGATTCCGGCACCGCCTTCATCGTTGTTTGCATTTGCCGCTATAATACCGGATACATGCGTTCCGTGGCCATTATTATCTTCCGCTTTGTTATACGGTGAACTGTAAGTTACCGACGCGGACGCCTTGCCCTTTAATTCTACATGATTCTTCTGTATACCGCTGTCAATGACGGCAACTTTAATCCCAGAACCTGCCATATCATTATAATTCCATGCCGCAGTAGAATGAATCTCTTCATGATAATACTGATATCCTTGCGATGAAGACGCCAAAAAAGGATCGTTGTTGACCACCATTGCTACATTACCATCTTCTATCGGCACCCCATCCGAATATACAACAATATCATTGCAAGTTGTATACCAATAATTCGGGTATACAGCCGGAAGCTTAACTTTCTCATCTTCCGCCATTGCAATAATATCCGTCACTTCATCTGAAAAGGACATAACCGCAACACCGTCTTCACAAGACTCCAAAGACGCGCCATAGCCTTCCGCTACAGTTTCCGCATATTTCTTGGAAGAAGCCAAGAACACTGCCTCATTTGCCACATATTGTACATTTTTTTCCAATTTCTGCAAGCGTTCAGAAGTTCCTTTTAACTCTCGCTTTTCTGAAATCATCGCAGACGTCAGCTGCATTTCCAACTCTGGCGCCTTATGGCCTGTCCCCTCCCAGTTGTCTTTATCTTCCTCCTGCTCTAAGTCGTTCTCGGACACCGTGTCCTGCTCAACTGCGTCCTCTTTCGATTCTTCCTCTACTGTTTCATCGGCAGGAAGTTCCTCCTCCGAAGTGTCATCCTCACTGCCTTTATCCGGCTCCTGATCCTCTCCGCCGTTCTCGCTGGAGCCTTCCTCCCCAGAACTGCTTTCCCCGCTGCCATTCTCATTGGAACCACCTTCGTCACCGCCATTATCGCCGGATCCGCCTTCGTTACCACCGTTTTCGCCAGAACCACCTTCGTCATCACCGCTCTCGCCGGAACCACCTTCGTCGCCATCAGCTTTACCAGAATCGGTTTCATCGGTTTCGTCTTCTCCCTCTTCTGCTCCAGCTGTGTTCTCTTCCTCCTTTTTGACTTCATCTTCCACAGAATCCACTGTCTGTCCAACGACAGGCTCCGCCGCATATGTAACGACAGTATTCGCCGCCGGTTCTGCGATCATTACCGCTGACAGTAACAATGCCAGCATTCTTTTGTTAAATTTCTTTCTTGCCCACATTTCCTTTTCCCTTTCTCCTTTTACTTCAGGTATTCCATCATTTTATCGCCACAAAATTATGTATATTCTGGCAATCACCCCATAAAAATATTTTATCTATTATATCACACCCCCCCCCCTAAAAAAACCCCTAAAACTCACATTAGAAAAAAAATTATATTTTACAACAAAACAAAAAGGATCTCCCATGTTCGAGAAATCCTTCACAGTTATAAATTTGGATTAAGAGTTACACCTGCCTCAAAACTCAACAGCGCCAATTCTAAGGATTGCGCACTACAGTTTCTATATTTCAGATGATAATAAAAACTTTCTATAAATCCATTAAAAC
>ERZ808042.903-NODE-903-length-11862-cov-4.525329_pt1 | contig 11862 bp, 10 predicted proteins | sample MGYA00380193_ERZ808042 | MGnify/ENA primary metagenome ERZ808042 (study PRJEB31490, sample SAMN06133401) | mouse gut metagenome | isolation source: M1_2 | host: mice | place: China: Chengdu | collected 2015-05 ...
AAGGACACTGAAAAACTCCCACTTTTTTAGCGGGAGTTTTCTTTCTTCTATTATATAAACAGCATCTACACACAAATTCACCCTAAAGCATGCAAAGAGAATACCACTTTATTGCGTAGCCAGCTCAGTCAGTCTCATGATCCTCTTGCTATTGGCCACAAACGCCGTAAAATACATTTGCAATTCCATAGCAAACAACCCTCTCGAATCCGCTCTGCGCAATCCGTGGGCCTCTTTTAATTCCCCATTCTTTTCTTCAATCCGATGCCGGATCTTCATCCGTTCCCTGAAAAATTCACTTTCCTCAAATTTAAGCCGTTCCAGGTTCTTTTCGCTTGCCTGGGTAATGCTGTAACTCCGTTCCTTTGATTTCCCTTTCCCTACACGGCAGCTTTCTCTTAACGGACATTTTCGGCATTTGACCTTGCTAAATATATACCTCAAATAAGTATTTCCGTTTTGGGCGGCTCTCTTTTCTACACGCATCGCAAGCTCTCCGGCAGGGCACTGCAGCATCCCGGCATCCTTATTATAACAGAATCCTTCGTCCAGTTTCCCGTTCGCAGCCGCTGCTACAGCCGTATTGGTGCGCGCTATCAATGAGATCCCTTCGCCGCAGGCTTCCAGATTATCATCGCTGACATATGCCATATCCCCGATCACTTCTGTCACTTCTATCCCGTTTCCCTGTACCTTTTCTATCAGCCCAGGTAATTCCTGTCCGTCCGGCGCACCTCCGTGAGTTACGCTTATCCCCGCAATCAAGCGCTCTTCTGTCATTGCCAGGTGGTTTTTATATCCGTAAAATGTGCTTGTTGGAGTTTTGTGTCCAAACCGTGCATCTTTGTCATCCTTTGAACGTATATCCCTGATCTTTTCATCCTCAAGCAGCTCTTTCATTTTCCTGGAAAGTTCCTGTATCTTCCCGTTGCCACAGGTCGCGACATCTTCCTCCAGAGCCTTTAGCAGTTCTTTCGTATATGCAATCTCTTCCTCCAGTCCGGCTTCCAGGGATGGCTTTTCGGGAAATTTTTCCGATAATTCAAAGGCATTTTTATAAATTTCCTTTCGGAGCTGTTTACTCATGTCCCGCAAAATTTGTGTAGGGGATTTCGCACGGACAGATGCGTTTGTATGGGTGGAATCCACGATAATGGTTCCCGATTTTATCAGGCCTTTATCCAAAGCCTGCTGAATTGTTTCTCTTAACATCTCTTCCAGGATATCTTCTGTAATACGGGTTTTTCTGAATTTTGTGAGAAGACTGGGATCAATCATTTTCGCTTCCGGTTCCAGATCCAGAAAAAATTTATATGCCATATCTGTCTGGGCGCTGCTGATCAGGGTTTCGTCGGACAGGTCGTACAGTTTTTTCAAGAACAGCAGTTTGAACATCATCTCCGGTTCTTTTGCCGGGCGTCCGAAATTTTCACAATACTGTTTACGCAACATTGGATTTATAAAGCTGAAATCGATGTTCTCTTTCATCTTCCGCAAAAGATGATCAGCAGGAATGATTGCATCGTAAATCCCCTGATATGGTGATAAGGATAGTTTTAACTGCGAATTATCTTTTAGCATTTCGGAATCCTCCTTCCCCATACTTCTATTATAATGCCAACACTGAAAAAAGCCCAATTCTTTTTTCAAAAGAATCAGACTTTTTCAGTACCCTCTTTTCAACACCCATTTCAGGCTGTATAATATATAGTAAACGATATAACAAATAAAGAAGGGAACATTGAACATGGTAGAAGTCAATTTTTATGAACAGGTGGAGGATTCCCTCTTAAAATTCGCAGTCATCCTGGCAAAAACCGGCGGCAAATGGGTTTTCTGCAAGCATCGGGAACGGGATACCTACGAATTCCCGGGCGGACACAGAGAACCCGGCGAGACCATACTGGAAACGGCCGCAAGAGAACTGCAGGAGGAAACAGGCGCCATTGATTTTACGCTGAAACCTGTCTGCGTATATTCTGTGAAAGGGAAAACGCAGGTGAACAAAAGCGAAGATGACGAGAGCTTTGGTATGCTGTTTGCTGCGGATATCACTTCTTTTGAAAAAGAGCTGCACAGTGAGATCGAGAAAATTCTGATCACCGATACTCCGATGGAAAATTGGACTTATCCGTTGATCCAGCCGCGGCTGTTTGAAGAAGCGGAGAAAAGAGGTGTCTGAATGCAGAAGACCACTTACGAGATCATGCATAAAAACCGAAAAACAGCAAGTCTTTCCACAGACGGCCACTGCAAAATCTACTTTAAATCCTTTATGCCCTATAATCTATATCTGGAAGAAGCGAACGACCTTGACTGCCTGGTAAATAACCTGACCAACTTTTATTACTGGTGCGCATCCAGAGTCCTGACACTGGACAGAACTTATGCGAAAGAGATCCTCAACAGCATCGGGATGCCGCAGGCCATGACCGACAAAGATCGGGCGAAAATCGCACTCTCTTATCGCTGTGCATCTGTCACAGATGTTTTCTGGGTCAGAGAACAGGGGGAAGAAGTCACGTTCGAAGAATGTAATCTCTATGACAATCACCTCGATAAAATATTTATTGATATCACATTAAGAGGCAGACAGTACACAGTAGAGAACAGATATCTCGCGCGGGACCTTTCCACGGGCGGCTGCTTTCCAAAAGCATGGCAGCGTACAGCACATGGCTTCAGACTGTTAAAAGACGGTAATGTGGATGTTGTAGAAAGGGAGCTTCTGGCAAGCAGAATCTGTCGTTGTTTTGATGTCGCCCAGATTTTGTATGAAGAAGATCATTTTGACGGAGTTAAGGTTACTGTCAGTGACAATATCACTTCAAAAGCCTTTTCCCTTGCTCCTATGGAATCCTTTATTATTTTTCTGCAGAATCATGATAAAGATATTCTGGATCATATTTTAAAACTGGATGCCCATAACTATTACATGATGAATATCATCGACTATCTGGTCGGGAACACGGACAGGCACTGGGGAAACTGGGGTGTCCTGGTTGACAACGCCACAAACAGAGCCGTGCGCCTGCACGATCTGATGGACTTCAATCAGGCATTTCATGCCTATGATACCCTGGAAGGTGCAAACTGTCAGACAGTCTTTCATGCGGGCGTAACCCAGCGTGATGCCGCCGTACAGGCTGCCAAAAAAGTCGGATTAAACCAACTCTGTCCTGTAGAAAAGGAACTCTTCTCAAACCTTCCGCAGTATTATGAGATGTTTGAACAAAGACTGGCATTATTAAAGCAAAGTACTTTGTGAAGAAGGCGCCTTTTGGCACACCGGACAGTAAACGCTGCTCCTGCCGCCGATCACCATGCGGCACAGCGTCTCCCTGCATTTCGGACAGGGACTGCCGCCATGCCCGTATACCTGCAGAAACGGCGTATTGCGGTAATCCCTTCCTTTTGTCTCCAGATATTCTTCCGCTGTTATGGCGTTTTTTTCGATAAAATAGGAGATCCGCTCCGGAATCGCTTCTGCAAGGCGTTCCCATTCCGTCTGCTTTAAGCTGTTGGCGGGACGCGCCGGATAGATTCCCGCCGTAAATAAAATCTCATCAGAGTAAATATTGCCGATTCCGGCAATGATCGTCTGTTCCAACAGGCATTCTTTGATTGCCTTCCGGCGTTTACTCAAATGGCTGCTCAGATATTCCGCATTACAGGCCGGAGTCAGCGGATCCAGACCCAATTTATCCATTCCGGTGCAGGTATCGTTCTCCTCCTCTCGAAGAAGCCAGAAACGTCCGAAGCGGCGCATATCGGAAAACCGTAATTCCGTCCCGTTGTCCAGCGAAAAAACAACATGTGTATACTTTTCTTCCGGACACTGTGCCGGGGCAAGCAGAAGACCGCCTGTCATCCGCAGATGCAGAACAATCCGTTCCTTATTTTCTAAATGGATGATAAGGAATTTCCCCTGCCGCGACATATGAGAAACCGTCTGTCCCGTCAGCCGCCTGCAGAATTCATCCGCTTCCGGATATGCCGCAACTTCCGGGCGCCTTACCGCCACCTTTGTGATCATACGTCCCTGGATCTGCGGCTCTATCACTCTCTTGATCGTTTCCACTTCCGGTAATTCAGGCATATTCTCTTCTGTCCTTTCTGTATTCGGCTGTCTGTTTTCAGCGGCTGTTTCGCAGATTTACGCTCAAACAATCGCTTCCACAAGCACCTTTTCTCCAAATATAATGTTCGCCTTATAGATATAGTAAACGACATAACAAATTTCTGTTTCCGGCTCTTGCAGGAGCCATATACGGTAGCTCCTGCAAGGCCGAAAACGAAATTTCTAATGTCGTTAACTATAAAATGCGGGAAATGAGGAGAAGGCTATGGATAGCTGGTCAACAGTCAGGACAGACTTGGCGTTGGAAGCCAGAGAGAGTGTCGATGAAAAGGCGGAAGGACTGCATGGAGTCACAGTGGAAGAGGCATACGACGAGCCGGGCGATGTGCATATTACGAAGGTGGTGATAGAGACGAAGAACGGCGCGAAGATGCTCGGCAAGCCGATGGGAACTTATATCACGCTGGAGGCGCCGACAATGACGGAGCCGGAGGAGGATTATCACCAGGAGATATCGGATGTGCTGGCCAGGGAACTGCACGGTGTGCTGCCGGATCCGGACAGGGAGCAGTCGATCCTTGTGGTAGGGCTTGGCAACCGGGAGGTGACGGCGGACTCTCTGGGGCCGAATGTGGTGGATAATCTGCTGGTCAACAGGCATATTGTCAGGGAGTACGGCAAGGTGGCCTACAACCGTTCCAAAATGCACCAGATCAGCAGTCTTGTTCCGGGGGTCATGGCCAAGACCGGCATGGAATCCGCAGAGATCATAAGGGGCGTGATCGGAGAGACGAAGCCGGATATGGTGATCGTGATCGACGCGCTGGCGGCGCGCTCTACCAAAAGGCTGAACCGCACGATACAGATCACCAACACGGGCATTCACCCCGGCTCCGGGGTTGGCAACCACCGCAATGCGATCACGCAGGAAAGTCTGAGCGTGCCGGTTTTGGCGCTGGGGGTGCCGACGGTGGTGGACGCGGCGACGATCGTAGGGGATGCCATGGGAGAGCGGCCGGTGGCGCTCAAGGAGCTGAATAACATGTATGTCACGACAAAAGATGTGGATCAGCAGATCCAGCAGATCAGCCATATTATCTGTGACGGCATCAACAAGGCGCTGAACTGCGAGGAAGATATGGCATGAAGTCATGTCTGTGCCGCATATAATTATCTAGTATGAAAATGAAAAAGAAATTATTGCGGCTAATTATAATAACACTTGTTATAGTGTCTGTTTTCTTTATCCTGACGGAAATCGCAGAGACAGTACAAAAAAAAGAAGACGGAGGGAAAACATTTCCGGGGTGGCTGCAGAGCGTGTTGATGGAGCCATATCTCCCCGGGTTACATAGGATGAACGGGGGTACGGAAAGTCAGATCGTGGGTGATATGAGGAACCGGTGGCTGCTTGCGGAGCTTCCCGTTTTTTTGTATGACATGGAAAAGGAAGGGGAAAATACCTATGCCCGGGAGAGCGATTATGCCAGGCTCCTTATGCTGGAAGGCAGCGACGAGGACAACAAGGCGATCGCACAGGAAGATCTGGAATATGACGAGAACGCGATGCATCTGGAGCAGGGACTTGCGGACGCGCTGCTTGAGGAGAACGGGATGTACCTTGAGAACCAGACAGGGCAGGAGAGCGGGATCGGGGAACAGGTGTCCGGGAATACGCCGCAGGGATTTGTGCCGGTGTCAAATAAGAGTTACAGCTACCGTTGGGAGGATCTGGCAGGGTATGAAGATCTGGTGAAGGCATTCTATGCCGTGGACAGCACCACCAGGGCGGGTGAGGAACTGCTGAAAGCGGAGAAGCTGCTGGCGGCGGACATGCGTATTACGGGCAGCGCGGACAGCCCGCAGATTTTGATCTACCATACCCATTCCCAGGAGGCTTTTGCAGACTCCGTGCCGGGGGATGCAGCAACCAGCATCGTGGGCGTGGGGGACTTTCTGGCGGCGCTTCTAAAAGAGCGCTACGGCTACAATGTGATGCACTATACGGAGAGCTTCGACAAAGAATCCCGGGATTATGCCTACGGTAATTCTCTGCCGGTGATCGAGCAGCTGCTTGCGGAGCATCCGACGATCGAGGTGGTGATCGATCTGCACAGGGACGCCATGCCGGAGGACCGTCGGCTGGTCATGGACCTGCAGGGGCGCCCCACGGCCCAGATCATGTTTTTCAACGGTTTAAGCCGCACGGCCAAAGGGCCGATCGAATATCTGGAGAACCCTTATCTGGCGGATAATCTCGCCTTTTCCTTCCAGATGCAGGCTGCATGCAACGAGTACTATCCGGGACTGGCCAGAAGGATCTATCTGAAAGCCTACCGCTATAATATGCATCTGTGTCCGAAGACGCTGCTCATCGAGATGGGCGCACAGAACAACACGGTGGAAGAGATGAAGAACGCCTGTGAACCGCTGGCCCATGTGCTGGATCTGGTCCTGAGCGGAGAAGAACCGAAGCGCTGACCGCCGGCATCCGCCAGCCTGTCATAAAACTGTATAAAATTCGGGAAAACTTACGCCTTGAAGAGTAGACAGCGTTTCGGTGATTTGATATACTGTTTTCTGTGTCGCCGCTTGTGTGCATCCCATTCCCTGCGTACTTTGGTGCCGGGAAGCTGTGGCAAAGCTGCCGTGAAGGTGCAGGCAGGAGGGCGATAAGACAGAAAGGCAGATAAAAGAGGTTGTGCGGGAGGATATTATGGCAGCCATAGACCAGAGTAAGATCAGGAATTTTTGTATCGTAGCGCATATCGATCACGGGAAATCGACGTTGGCGGACAGGATCATAGAACAGACGGGACTTTTGACCAGCAGGGAGATGCAGTCTCAGGTGCTGGACAATATGGAGCTGGAGCGGGAGCGCGGTATCACGATCAAGGCCCAGGCAGTGCGTATCATCTACAATGCCAAGGATGGCAATGAGTATGTGTTCAATCTGATCGACACGCCCGGGCATGTGGATTTTAACTACGAGGTGAGCCGCAGTCTGGCAGCCTGTGACGGCGCTGTCCTTGTGGTGGATGCGGCGCAGGGTATCGAGGCCCAGACGCTGGCGAACGTATATCTGGCGCTGGATCATGATCTGGACGTATTTCCGGTTATCAATAAGATCGATCTGCCCAGCGCCGACCCCGAACGGGTGAAGAATGAGATCGAGGACGTGATCGGCATCGAAGCGCAGGATGCGCCGCTGATCTCCGCCAAGAACGGTATCGGCATCGAGGAAGTGCTGGAAGCGGTGGTGGAGAGGATTCCCGCCCCCGGCGGCAGTGCGGACAACCCCCTGCAGGCGCTTATTTTCGATTCCGTGTACGATTCCTATAAGGGGGTGATCGTGTTCTGCCGTATCATGGAGGGCAGAGTGGCGAAGGGCACTTCGATCAGGATGATGGCTACGGGGGCCACCGCGGAGGTGGTGGAAGTAGGATATTTTGGCGCCGGACAGTTCATCCCCTGTGAGGAGCTTTCCGCGGGCATGGTAGGATATCTGACCGCCTCGATCAAAAATGTCAAGGATACGGCGGTGGGCGACACGGTGACGGACGTAAACAATCCCTGTGCCGAGCCGCTTCCGGGCTACAAGAAGGTCAATTCCATGGTGTACTGCGGCATGTATCCGGCGGACGGGGCGAAATATCCGGATCTGCGGGATGCGCTGGAGAAGCTGCAGTTAAACGATGCCTCCCTGCACTATGAGCCGGAGACGTCCATCGCACTTGGTTTCGGCTTCCGCTGCGGTTTCCTGGGGCTTCTGCATCTGGAGATCATTCAGGAGCGGCTGGAGAGGGAATACAATCTGGATCTGGTGACGACGGCGCCGGGTGTTATCTACAGGGTGCACAAGACGGACGGCGAGATGATCGAACTGACGAACCCCTCCAACCTGCCGGACCCGGCCCAGATCGACTATATGGAAGAGCCGGTGGTGAGCGCGGAGATCATGGTGACGACGGAGTTTATCGGGCCGATCATGCAGCTGTGTCAGGAGAGGCGGGGACGTTATATCAGCACGGAATACATCGAGGCTTCCAGAGCGCTGTTAAAGTACGATCTGCCGCTGAATGAGATCATCTATGATTTCTTCGACGCGCTCAAATCCCGTTCCAGAGGATATGCTTCTTTTGACTATGAGTTAAAAGGCTATGAGACCTCGAAGCTGGTGAAGCTGGACATCCTGATCAATCATGACGAGGTGGACGCGCTGTCCTTTATCGTCCATGCAGACAGCGCCTATGAGCGGGGCAGGCGGATGTGTGAGAAGCTGAAGGAAGAGATTCCCAGACATTTGTTTGAAATACCCATACAGGCGGCGGTAGGCGGCAAGATCATCGCCAGAGAGACCGTGAAGGCCATGCGCAAGGACGTTCTGGCCAAGTGCTACGGCGGTGATATCACCCGTAAGAAGAAGCTGCTGGAGAAGCAGAAGGAAGGCAAGAAGCGTATGCGGCAGGTGGGCAATGTAGAGATACCGCAGAGCGCGTTTATGAGTGTACTCAAGCTGGATGACAAATAAGCAGCCGCGGTCATGACAGGACAGGAGCAGCAGATGAGAGAACTGAGCATTTATCTTCACATTCCCTTTTGTGTCAGGAAATGCCTTTACTGCGATTTCCTGTCTTTTCCTGTTGGGGCGGGGGCGGATGATAAGCGGATTGAGAGTTATGTAAACCTGTTAAAAGAAGAGATCGTCAAAGAAGCGCCAAAGTACAGAGATCATCAGGTGATTTCTGTCTTCTGGGGCGGCGGGACGCCGTCGCTTGTTGCGGCAAAAGCAGTGTCGGAGATCATGGAGACGCTGCGGCGGTATTACCGGCTGGCAGCAGATGCGGAGATCACGATCGAGGTCAATCCGGGAACCGTGACGGCGGATAAATTACAGGTGTACATAACAGCTGGTATGAATCGTCTGAGCATCGGCCTGCAGTCTGCGGACGACGGGGAACTGGCGCGGATCGGCAGGATCCACGACTACCGGACGTTTCTTGAGACTTACAGGCTGGCGCGGGAGGCCGGATTTCGGAATATCAATATTGACCTGATGGCGGCGCTGCCGGAACAGAGCGTGGACTCTTACCGGGAGACACTGCGCAGGGCGGCAGCGCTTATGCCGGAGCATATCTCCGCCTACAGCCTGATCCTGGAGGAAGGGACCCCTCTGTATGAGAAACGGCAGGCCTGCCGGTTTCCAACGGAGGAGGAAGACAGGGAGATGTATCTGCTCACGGATGCGTACCTGTCTGCCTGCGGCTATCACCGGTATGAGATCTCGAATTATGCCAGAGAAGGATACGAGTGCCGGCACAATAAGGTGTACTGGCAGCGCGGCGATTATGCGGGATTCGGGCTGGGCGCCGCTTCCATGGTACAGAATGTGCGCTGGCAGAACCCCGCGGAGCCGGAGCGGTATGAAAGGTATGTCAGGTACGGAATCCCTGCGTCTGATACAGGGGCGGATGAGGCTGCAGGGACCGGACAGATGCAGGATCAGCATATCCTGACCGTGCAGGAGCAGATGGAGGAATTCATGTTTCTCGGCCTGCGGATGATCTGCGGGGTGAGCAGGGAGAGATTCACGGCGCAGTTCGGACAGCAGATGGAGGAAGTCTACGGGACCGTGCTGGAACGGATGTATAAGCAGGCGCTGCTGGTGCGGGAGGAAGACAGGATCCGGCTGACGGAGAGAGGACTTGATGTCAGCAATTATGTGATGGCGGAATTCCTTTTCTGACAGCGGAGCAGTTCAAACTCTTTTTAGGGTGGAAAGGCACTTAAGAAGTCACCGGTTCATAGAATAGAGTAAATGGACTTTGGGGGCTTCTTTTGAAAACATTTAAGCAACCATTAACTGCGAAGGAAGAGGCCGTATACTTAAATATGATGGAGACGGGCAGCGAGACGGAACGCGCGCAGGCCAAGGAAACGCTGATCGAACACAACCTGCGGCTGGTCGCCCATATCGCCAAGAAGTATCAGAATGTGGACGAAGAGACGGAAGATATGATATCCATCGGAACCATAGGGCTGATCAAGGCGATCGACTCTTTTGATTCCGGAAAAGGGAAGCTGAGTACTTATGCCTCACGCTGTATCGACAATGAACTGCTGATGTTTCTGCGGGCCAGAAAAAAGACGTCCAGAGAGGTCTCGCTCTATGAGCCGATCGGTACGGACAGGGAGGGCAATGAGATCAGCCTGCTTGACATCATAGAGCAGGAGCAGGTGGATGTGGTCGAGAGGCTGGAGGCGGAGAACAAATTGAGCAGGCTGCCCGGCCTGATCCATGACAGGCTGAATGAGCGGGAGAAAGAGATCATCACACTGCGCTACGGGCTCACAAGCGAATATGAAGTGACCCAGCGGGAGATTGGAAGAAAACTGGGAATCTCAAGAAGTTACGTGTCCAGAATAGAGAAAAGAGCGCTGGAAAAACTGCGGGAAGCCTACGAGATGGCGGAAAAAACATAGAGGATATGAAAAAAAGGGGCGGACATAAATTCGAAAGAACCTCGGTAAGTGCGGAAATTTGAGCGGAGGTTCTTCCGGAATTTGCTCCAGAAAGCGGCAGACATACGGGAAAAGGGAACGGAGACAATGTGCACAATACAAGATATTGTGTATTTTTTTGCAATTCTTTTTGATAAACACCATATATGGTTTGTGGAAGATGCGGGGATCTTCCGCAGAAGGGGAATTTTCTACGCCCGGAGGGAAGACAGGGGCTTGTCCGGAGCAAATCTATATGCTATATAATAAGGAAGAATTACAATTATCGTTTGAATGGGCGGAAGACAGGCGCCAGCAGACGATATCGAGATATCATTTCTCTGCGGCAGACGGGGGCAGATCAGGCTGCATCCGGCCGGACAGAGAGTCTTATCGGCAGATCGCCGGAGAATCCAAAGGAGGAGCGCTTTTGTTCAGTACGATAACGGCAGGGACTGTCTGCGGGATCAACAGTTATCTTGTTCAGGTGGAAGTTGACATTTCGAAGGGACTGCCCTGTTTTCAGATGGTGGGCTTATTAAGTTCGGAGGTCAGGGAAGCGAGGGAGCGGGTGAGAGTAGCCTTGAAAAATGCAGGGATCAGCCTGCCGCCTGTGTGCATCAATGTCAATCTGTCGCCGGCGGATGTGCGCAAAGAGGGGACGATGTTCGACCTGCCGGTGGCGGTGGGGATTCTTATGTCGCTGGGGCATCTTAAGCGGGAGGCGGCAGTGGGAACGGTGCTGCTTGGCGAATTGGGGTTAAACGGTGAGATCAAGCCGGTGCGGGGTGTGCTGCCCATTGTGGCCCGGGCGAAGGAGAGCGGCATCAGACGGTGCATTCTGCCCCGCGATAACGCGCGGGAGGGTGCCGTGGTAGAGGGCGTGGAGATCATCGGGGTGTCGGATATCAAAGAGACGGTGGCTTATCTGCAGGGCGGGGAGGCGGCCGGGATCGAGCCGACGCAGATCGACGTCATGGCCCTGTGGGAGAAGGACGATCCTGCGGGGCAGCCGGACTTTGCGCAGATCAACGGGCAGGAAGCGGTGAAGCGGGCGGCCGAGGTGGCGGCGGCAGGCTTCCACCATCTGTTGATGATCGGGCCGCCCGGCTCCGGTAAGACGATGATGGCGAAGCGGATCCCTTCGATCCTGCCGCCTTTGTCCCTGCAGGAGAGTCTGGAGGTATCGACGATCTATAGTGTGTCGGGGCTGCTGCAGAGGACGCAGGAGATTTTGATCACCCGTCGGCCTTTTTTGAACCCCCATCATACGATCACGG
>ERZ808042.905-NODE-905-length-11840-cov-3.398028_pt1 | contig 11840 bp, 8 predicted proteins | sample MGYA00380193_ERZ808042 | MGnify/ENA primary metagenome ERZ808042 (study PRJEB31490, sample SAMN06133401) | mouse gut metagenome | isolation source: M1_2 | host: mice | place: China: Chengdu | collected 2015-05 ...
ATTCGTGGAGCGGGAGATCCGCCGCGGCAACACCTACGACGGCATCATCATGGATCCGCCCTCCTACGGGCGCGGCCCCAAAGGCGAAATCTGGAAGATCGAGGAGAGCGTCTTTCCCCTGATCGGGCTGGCCGCCAGACTGCTGTCCGAAAACGCCCTGTTCTTCCTCGTCAACTCCTACACCACCGGGCTGCAGCCTGCGGTGCTCACCTACATGATGCACACCGCCCTCGTGCCAAAGTTCGGAGGCCATGTGGAATCCTCGGAGATCGGTCTGCCCGTCTCGTCAAACGGTCTGATACTGCCGTGTGGCGCATCCGGCAGATGGTTTACATAATTCCAGTCATTTTGGCGATCCCGTATAGAATCAGCAAGTGCACGGGATAAAATCCATAATAAAATAACTTTGGAAACTGCCTCCCTTTCTCCCCGTTATAGAAAAAAATCAGCACAAAGGCCAACAGACCATACATTTCCCGCAGGGAAAAGCGAAACAGGTAATCTGCCGAATACATGTCCGCATAGCGAATCAGATTGGAACCCCAGGTGCCGAACAGCATGACCAGCCCTGCGGCCATGAATCGGACGCCCTCCTCCTTTTCCCTCGTCTGATACATGGTAAAAATCAAAAGGATCCCCATAAACCGATAGTCTGTAGAAAAAAAGAAGGCGACAGTACAACCTGCCAGCAGCACGGCAAAGCGGCACACCGTCGCAAAAACATTCCTATAATAGGAGAGATAATCCCAGAAAGTCAGTACCAGCACACCAAGAAACAAAGTCCAGTATACATTTTGCCCACCCCAGTCAAACGCTGTCCCCGAGAGGGCCAGATCAAAGGGAATCTCCGAGAGCAGCGCAAACAAAAAGAGCCGCAGTAAAAACCACACCCTGCTCCTCGTATAAAAAAAGCCCTCCACAATCAAAAACGTGAAAAGCACGAAAGAAATTCTTCCCACAGCCCTGCCGGCACGGTAGATCCGCTCAAGACCCGGATCCCATCTGCCGTCCACAAGGTGCAGTTTCATATAACTCAAAAAAAGAACGGCAAAAAAGTGATCGATCAGCATCGTAACATACGCGGTGTTTTTCAACACCGCGCCTGTCAGTCCATATCTACGTTCCGTTTTCTGCAAACCTGTCATTTCGGATCTTTCTCCTACGCCGTCGCATCCACATTGGCACCCTCCACCAGTTCCGCCGCCGACTGCCCGGTCTCCGCGGACACCGGGATATCCACTCCCTGCAGTTCCAGCGACACAGCCGGATTCGTCTCCTGCTGAAATGCCTGCTGGATACCCGCCTGTTTCTCTCTGGCCAGCTTGTTGAACATTGCTTTCAGGTATTTCATATCCGCCTCAACGATATCCTTCATCTCGTCAGCGCGGTGTTTCTTCCGAAGTTCGTCAACTTCTTCGGGCGACATCTCCTGTACCGAAGCGCCCATATACTCTTTCATGATATCGCCTACGCCGCCGGTCTCCTCCAATTCCTGCATGAGCTTCTCGTACTCCTCCATCAGCTCCTGCATCCGCTCCAGCTCCTCATCCTTCAGATTCTCCATGGACTCCTCGAGCTTCTTCATTTGCTCATCTTCACCCGATTTGGCGCCCTGCTCGACAAGACCCTTTCCCGTGGCCTTTGCCTTCTCTTCCTCCTCCAGATGTTTCTTCTTCCTGCGGGCGATCCGCTCCATCTTTCTGGCATGAATGATCGCATGGCGGATATCCGTCTCGTCATACTTGCCGCTCATCTGCTTCCTGAGAAGGGAGACCACCTCCTCGCGGGCTTTCGTAATAACCCTGCGCGCACCTGTGGAGGTGTTGTTCATGGTGATCTGTCTCGATATCTTCTTGTAATTATAATTTAGCTTTTTCTTTTTCTGACTCGCCCTGTTTTTCTGAATCCTGATTGCGTTCGCCGTCTGTCTCGCCGCAATTCCTGCACACTCGTTCTTGATATCCTGCTTTGTCCTCTGCTTATAGGGATCGGACGCCACAGGCGAAACCGCACTCTGGCTCGGATTCGTACCTATCTTTATGCCCATACTCATATCCTCCGTGATGCTGTCAAAACGGCAAATCCTTTTGCCGAAGTTCAATGCAGCCGCCTGCTTTTCTATACGGCTGTTATATTTTATATCGGACAGAAGGGCATTATTGTTTAGGCGCTCAGCTGCCGCATCCAACTCTTTCTCCGAAAAACGGCCAGCGAAATCAGGAACCTGACAACCTCCTCCAGCGAGAGAATGAAATACACCTGATGAATCGGCAGTTTCCACACAAACGCCGCCAAAAAGCCCAGCGGTACACCGAATATCCACGTACCTATCATATCGATCCACATCACATAGCGCGTCATGCCGCCGCTCCTGATGATACCGCCGCCGAGAATCATATTCTGTACCTTAATGGGAGAGATTATGGCAAAAGCCACCAAAATCAAGTAGGCCATACTCTGCACTGATGTCTCTACATTGTACAGCAATACATAATATCTGCCCAGCCACAACAGAAGCAGAGACAATGCCGCCGATCCCGCAAATCCGCACCCCATCAATTTCCTGGAATCCCTGTAGGCCGTCTCATAATCTCCTTTCCCGAGATGTTTGCCGATCATGATACCCGCCGCCTGGGAAACGCCGCTAAGGAGCCCGATCATCAGCCCCTGCACCGGCCCTGTCATCGTCATCGCCGCACAGGGCTCCGTTCCAAGCCGCCCGTAAATCACCGCATACATATTCTCACCCAGACTCCACATAAACTCACAGACAAGAATCGGTGCCAGAATCCCCAGATACTGTTTTCGTTTCTCCGCCGTCAACCGTAATGCGGCAAACATCCGCTCCCGGCTTCCGTAAGAGCGAAAAACGACATCCCTGAAAAAGTAAACGGCCGTCACACCAAAGGCCGCCGCCTGCGCGATCACACTGGCTATGGCCGCGCCCCGCACGCCCATGGGCGAGGCTCCGCCCCTGCCAAAAATCAAAAGGTAATTCAGCCCGGTATTCAAAAGCACCGAGAAGAAACTGGCCGCAAGAGGAAACGCCGCTTTTCCCACACAGCGCAAAAACACTGACATAATGGTAGATATTGCCATAAACGGAAAAGAGATTGCGTAAATCCGCAGATATACTGCCGCCTGCGCCCGCACCGCCTCATCCTGCGTATAAAAGGACATAACTCCCTGCGGGAAGAAAACACATACCGTCAGAAAGCCGCCCGCAAGCAAAAGACCCACAAGCAGATTCAGATAGAAACTTCTCCCGGTGCCCTCCTCATCTCTGGCTCCCACATACTGCGCTGCCATGATGCCTGCTGCCGCCGCCACGGCTCCAAGCACCACTGTATAGATGGACGCAAATTTCCCTCCCAGTCCGATTCCCGCAATACTCGCACTGCCAAGCTGCCCGATCATGATCTGATCCACCATACTGAAAGAGGACTGCAGCAGGGACTGTAAAGTCACCGGCAGCGCTATACTGATCAAGTCTGCACGAAAGCCTTTTTCTCCTTTTTTCATCTCTACCTCCATGTCATAGTTTTTTTACGCTGTCCCGTATTATCAACTTCACGGGAAGCGCTTCCTCTATCGGGTCTGTATCTCCGTCCCACAGCCTCCTCAGCGCATGGACCGCCATCCGTGCCCGCTCTTTCGCATCCTGCCCCACCGTGGTGAGCCGCGGATAACAGTTCTCACATAGGGCATTGTCGTCAAATCCCACCACCGACATCTCCTCCGGCACGGAGATTCCCCGTTCCTGCAAAAAGTGTATGAACTCTGCCGCGTACACATCCGAAACGGCGAACGCCGCCGTACATGCCCTTATCCGTTCAAAGTTTTCCCGGTAAGAGCAATACCGTCCCTCCCTGTTCATCGGCACTTCCAGAAAGTCGGTCTCCCCATCCGAAAATCCCTCCCGAAAGCCCGCCATCCGCTCTGCGTCCGTACAGATATCGTTGTCCGAGAGGAGAAGCGCACGCCGGTGCCCCATCTCTTTCAAATATTCTCCCACCTGACGGCCGCCGTCAAAATTGTCGATTGTCAAATTGCAGATTCCTCTGTTCGTCTCAAAAAAGCCGTCATAGACCACAAAGGGAATATGCATTTTCGCCCGAAGCTTTTCGTAATCGCTGTCGCAGAACCCCAAAAGCACCATGCCGTCCATGTTCCACATGGAGGCAAACCGCTCCACCTCGCTCCAGTCCCGCGTGGTCTTGATCATCATAAAATACCCCGCCTTTTCCAGTTCAAACAGCAGGGCATTCAGCGATGCCGACACGAAGGCATCCTCCAGCACCTTTCCCTCATACTTCTCATGGTTGTTCACCACTACGCCGATGATACGGGAATCGTTTCTCGCAAGCAGGATCCCTGCCATATTGGGAATGTACTGCCTCTCCTCCAGGAGGGCCTGCACCCGCTTCACCGTCTCGTCCGATATCTTTTTCGTCTTTCCGTGAATCACATTGGAGACCGTGGCCGTGCTCAGCCCCAGCTCCTCCGCTATATCCGCGATTCTAACGCGCTCTGCCATAATGCCTCCATAAAATTACTTGCTGTCCTGTCTGCTCTGGAATCATTGTAATCTTCAATTCCGATAAGCACAATAGGTTAAACGCGTAACCCCAAACAAAAAAAGGCGTGCATTTTTGGCACTTTTGCCTCAAATGCACGCCTCTCTCCTTCTTTCTCTATTGTTCTGCCGGCTTCGCCTTTCTCATTTTTTCCACGCTCTGCTCCCAGGTATCCGGCTCCTTTCTCCGCTCCTCGGGAATCCACTTCTGGAGCGCCTCGTTGAGCGCTTTCTTGTCTAACGGCTTGGTGATAAAGTCCTGAAATCCGTTTTCCAGAAACATCTCTCTGACGCCCTCCATAGCGTTTGCCGTCAGCGCGATAATGACCGGAAGCATACCGTTTTCCCCGCATTCGCTGCGGATCAGCTGCACCGCCTCTATGCCGTCCATCTCCGGCATCATGTGGTCCATGAAAATAATATCATATTTTGTCTCCCTGACACATTCGATCGACTTCCGACCGCTTTCCGCCTCGTCAATGATAAATCCGTAAGGTCGAAGAAACCCTCTCGCCACTTTCCTGTTGACCAGATTATCGTCCACCACCAATACCCGGCAGTCTTCCGCCCGAAACGGCTTGATCTCATCCGCTTCCCTGACGACCTCCTTCGGCAGCTCCGTCAGTGTTCTCCGATCCACGATCCTCTGCGGTATCTCCAAAATAAAAGTCGTACCCTCGCCGTACACGCTCTCCACCCGGATATTTCCGCCCATCAATTCTACCAGATGTCTGGTGATGGACAGCCCGAGCCCCGTGCCCTCCACAGTCCGGTTGCGTTTTGCGTCCACCTGACTGAAATTCTCAAATATTTTTCCAAGGTCCTCTTCCCTGATTCCGCAGCCGGTATCCTTCACCTCAATGTGCAGAATCTCCTTATCCGCGTCTTCTCCCGGCCTGCCGCCGACAGTAAGCTTCACATACCCTTCTTTGGTAAATTTCAGACCATTGTTGAGAAGATTGATCAGAATCTGCCGGATTCTGCCCTCATCACCGTAATACTTGCAGGGTATGGACATATCATACTCGCATTTGAGCAGAATCCCCCGCTTTGACGCCGCGCCGTCCATCATATTGATCACCTCGTCCACGATGTTCTTGATATGATAGTCCGCGCACACCAGCTCCATCTTTCCTGCTTCTACCTTTGACAGATCGAGAATATCATTGATGAGCGCCAGCAGATTTCTGGAGGCCGACTTGATATCGCAGGCATAGCTGTACACCTTCCTGCCCTTGCTCTCCTCCATAATGATATCGCTCAGTCCCACGATCGCGTTCATGGGCGTGCGTATCTCATGGGACATATTGGCCAGAAACTCACTTTTCGCCTCGTTGGCCTGCTCCGCCTGTATTCTGATGCGCTTGATCTCCTCGATATTGTTCCGCACCTCCGTCATATCCAGGATCAGCACCACATGTCCCTTGATCGCACCGAAGCGGTCCGGCACCGGCTCCACATGACTTTGATAGTAACGGTCTCCTATAAATATATCATGCTGTACGTCCTCGCCCGGCTCCGGTTCCGGGAAATCCAGTATTTCCCCGATATTTCTGCCAATCGCGCGACTGTTCAATCCAGGGAAAATCTCTGCCGCCGCCGGATTGTAGTTGACGATCCGTCTCTTATCATCAAGTGCGATCACACCGTCACTCATACTGTTCAAAAGCGCGCCCGAGGCGAGACTGCCAAAATCATAAACTCTCCTGCTCCATATCAAAATCACCACGCAGGAGAGCACCAGCCCCAGAACCACCGGCGTAAAGTCGTAAACGCGCGTCAGTTTCGTGACATAGGTACCCAGAGCTATGACAGGCAGAAAAGAGAGTCCCAGGATCAGCCCGTACTTGCGGTCCACCGAATCCTCGCCCTTTCTGGAACAGGCGCGAATCAGCACACGCAGAGACATCACGTAGGGGATGAGTGTCGCACAAATGATAAAGACCGCATAGCCCGGCCCATATTCCAGAAACAGATAGGAATGTCCTCCGGCCGTGGTCTGCCACTCCACATGCCTGTAAAAAATATCGTGAAAATCACAGGTCAGAATCAACAGAAGAAGCCCTCCGTCAATGATTCCCAAAAGCTTCAGCAGCTTAAGCGGCGCCTCCTCAAAACAATAGATGTAAATAAAATAGCAGTAGCAGATCGGTATTGTCATAGTCCCCAGATGCTGCATTTTCACTGCCACCAAAGCCGCCTCCAGCGTAGGCGCCGTCAGTTCCAGCAGATATCCTATATTCTGTATCAAAGCGCCCACAAGAAAATACTCCATCATTTTCTGCTCTCTGGAGCCGTCTCCGCTCAGCAGAAGCGCCAGCGCAAAAAAGATGGTGCATACTCCTATTACCTGCAATCCTAAAAAAGCGATACTCATCCTTTCTTCTCCTACCTTGCTCCTTTATCATAAATGACGCCCAAAGCCCTCGGCGAACGATTCTTTCTGCCAAAGAATACAAGCATCAGAAGCGTCAGCACATAGGGCAGCACCATAACCAGATCCTGATAGCTGCTCGGCATCTCCAAAATCTTCACCAATTCATACCCGCCCGATCTTGCGAAACCGAACAGCAGGCACGCCCCCAGCGTCGGCATGATCTTCCAGTTGCCGAAAATCAAGGCCGCAATGGCAAGATATCCGTACCCCGAATAGATATTGGAGGAAAAATTCGCGGAGATGGAATAGGCAAAGCAAATACCTCCAAGTCCCGAAAGCGCGCCGGAAACCAAAACCGCAATCAGCCGCACCTTTCCCACCTCAATACCCGCCGCATCCACCGCGTGCGGGTTATCGCCGCAGGCTCTCAGATGCAGGCCGAATGGCGTCCTGTAAAGGACATACCATGCAGCGAGCGCGATCACTGCGATCACCGGCTCAAAAGGATAGAGGTTGGTAAAGACCGCACCCAGCACAGGTATCGACGAAATTCCCGGCACCGTTATGCGGCTCGACACACCCAGCACAAATTTGTTGGAAGCCGCCTGAAAAATGCTGGCATTGATCTGCTTTGTCATAAACTCAGTGAGCGACATGGCCAGAATGTTGATGACCACACCGCTGATGACCTGATTCGCCTTGAAGCGGATGCACAGCATCGCATGCAGCAGGGAAAAAAGCATCCCTCCCAGAAAGGCGAATATCATCGCCAGATAAAACGGCACCGGCGAATTTCCCGCAAAACAGGGCGCAATACAGACCGCAAACAGCGCGCCGCAGAAAGCGCCGAATCCCTGCAGGCCCTCTATCGCCAGATTTGTCACGCCGCTCCGCTCACAGTAAATGCCTCCTATCGCCATGATAAACAGAGGAAGCGCAAAGGATAAACCGTCAATTATGATCGTATTCATATCATCTGTTCTCCTTCCATCTGTCCACTCGCTCTCTCACATAGGCGCCGCAGGCGCTGATCAACAAAATGATTCCCGTAAGGGCGGAAGCCATCTCCGCCTGCACCCCTGCCGTGGAACTCATGTATGTACTCCCCTTGGAAATCACCGTGATAAGGAAAGACGAAAATATAATACCGATCGGGGAGCTGTTTCCAAGCAGTGCCACCGCTATGGCGTCGTAGCCCGTGCTGGCGAGCACTCTGGGCTGCATGGAAGCAAAATACCCCAGATAATAGGTCACGCCCGCAAGTCCTGCCGCGCCGCCCGAGAGCATCATGGCAAGCACTCTTGTCCGGCCCACGCGGATGCCCGCGTACTCCGCCGCCCTGCTGCTGCATCCCACCGCCTTGATCTCGAATCCCAGCGTCGTTTTCCCAAGCAGAAAGACCGCTGCTGCAACCGCCGCTGCCGCAACAAGAATCCCCAGCGGAATATCCATCTTGTAATCGCCCACTGTCACATCCACAAGCGTCAGCCTGCTGGCCGCGCCTATGTTTTTCGACTGCCTCGATACCGGATCCACAAAAAAAACATTGATAAAAAAGCTGGCCACATACTGCACGATATAATTGCACATGATGGTGGAAACCACTTCGTTGATATTGAACCGGTGCCGCAGGAAGCCTACCAGTCCGCCCACAAGCGCACCCACCGTCATGCCGATCAGGATCACCAGCGGTTTCGCCAGCACGGCAGGCAGTCCGGAATAGCCGATCAGGATCGTGGCCACAAAGGCCGCCGCCAGCATCTGCCCCGAAACGCCGATATTAAACAGCCCCGCTTTCAACGCGATCAGAACCGAAAGCGACGCCAAAAGCATCGGCGTGAGCGCATTCAGAAAGCTGGTAAAATCCGTGAGCATTCCCTTATGGCCCGCATAGGACGCCTTGGGCGCAAGCCCTGATCCCTGCAGCAGATTATAGTATGCCAGAAACGGATTCTTCCCGAGCAGCGCTATCACCACGATCCCCAGAACCAGACTTAAAAGAACCGTAAAAACCGGTATCCAATCATGCTTTTTCATGGCGGCCTCCCACTCCCATCATAAATTCCCCGACTTCGCCCGGGGTCAGCGTTCCCGCGTCCGCAATCTTTTCGATTCTCCCGTTATAAATGACGCCGATCGTGTCCGCAAGATTCATAACCTCATCCAACTCCAGAGAGATCAGGAGAACCGCTTTCCCCCTGCCTCGCTGCTCCACGATCTGCCGATGAATGTTCTCAATGGCTCCGATATCCAGTCCTCTGGTGGGCTGGACAAAAATCAAAAGAGAGGAATCCAGCTCGATTTCTCTGGCAATGATGGCCTTCTGCTGGTTACCGCCGCTCATGGAACGCACAATGGTCTCACTTCCCTGCCCGCTCCTGATATCGTATCTCTCAATCAGCTCGTCGCTGTATCTGGTGAACTCCTCACCCGCTATCACCGCCCCTTTTGAAAAGGGCGGCTGAAAATAATTTTTCAGCGCCAGGTTGTCCGACAAAGACAGATCCATCACCAGTCCCACATTCTGCCGATCCTCCGGGATGTAAGATATCCCCTCCAGATTCCGGCTGCGGATCGATGCCTGCGTGATATCCTTTCCGTTTAAGGTGATCCTGCCCGCCGTTGGTTTCAAAAGCCCGGCCACCGCATCGGCCAGCTCCACCTGCCCGTTTCCGGACACACCCGCCACCGCGAAAATCTCTCCTTCGCGCACGGAAAAGCTGACGTCCTTCACCACCTCGAACTTGTCTTCATTCCGTACCGTCAGATGCTCTACCTTCAAAACTTCCCGGCCAAAATCCGGTGCCGGCTTGTCAACGGAAAAGTTTATCTCCCGGCCGACCATCAGATTGGCCATGGTCTTCGTGTCCGTCTCCTTCACATCCAGCACATCGATCAGCTTTCCCCTGCAGAGAATTGCACAGCGGTCCGCGATTTTTTTAATCTCCTCCAGTTTGTGCGTGATCAGAATGATCGTCTTGCCATCCCGGCGCAGGCTCTCTATGATCTCCAGAAGGAACTCGATCTCCTGGGGCGTGAGCACCGCCGTCGGCTCGTCAAAAATCAGGATCTCCGCCTCCCTGTACAGCATCTTCAATATTTCCACCCGCTGCTGCATGGAGACACCTAAATTCTCAATCACTTTGGTGGGATCCACTTCCAGACCGAATTTCTCAGACAATGCCCTGATTTCTTCGTTGGCCTTCTTCTCATCCAGCGTCTTGAAAATACCAAGCGTTTTTTTGACCGGCTCCATCCCCATAACGATATTCTCCGCTATGGTGTAATTGCTCACCAGCTTAAAATGCTGATGCACCATGCCGATATTCAGTCTGGTCGCATGATTGGGGGACTCGATCTTCACCTTTTCCCCACGGATTATGATCTCACCCTCATCCGGCTCATACATGCCAAACAGCATACTCATCAGCGTTGACTTCCCGGCCCCGTTCTCCCCCAGAATGGCATATATCTCACCCTTTTTGATCTGAATGGAGACGTCGTCGTTCGCGACAATGCCCGGGAAACGTTTTGTGATGTGATTCATCTCAATGATATAGTCAGACATATACCGCCCTGCCCTCCTCCACAGCAAAACACATATCTGCTTATAGTATACGGCAAAGTCGGATATCCCGCAAGATACGACTCCCTCATTTCGGATACCCGTTCCGCATAAGCAAAAAGGGCTGCCGGGAAATTCCCCTGCAGCCCAAAGTATACTAAATATTATCATTCCCACAGGCGGCGGATCATCGGATCACGCGCCGCGCTATATTTCCTACCAGCTGAAATCCTCCGGTGTGATGCCGTTGAAGTTTGCTGCCGGAACGATCGTACCGCCCTTGATCTCCGCATACGCCGCATCCATCTTCGCAACGGAGTCTGCCGAGAGCTGGTGTCTGCCGTCCGCGTTGATATATCCCGTGGAATCCGTATCGGCCTTCAGCACAACGTTTCCGCCCTTAAAGCTGCCGTCCGCCACTGCCTCCAGCGCGCGCTCCACGTTCAGGTGCATCACCTTTACCGCTGAGGTGAGGACTACGTTGGCGTCCCCGTTTGCACCGTCGTCGTACTGATCGACGTCACAACCGATGAAGTATACGCCGTCAGCCTCCTTCACTGCCGTGAGCACACCGTTTCCGGACGCACCGGCCGCCACGAAGATGATATCCACGCCTTCCGCGATCAGCGCATTGCCGACTACCTTGCCCGTCGCCTCATCCGCAAAGGAGCCGACATAGTTGCCGCCCACATCCGCGCCGGTCACATCCGTGCCCGCATAGGAGGGCAGCTCCACGACCTCCACCGACTTACCTTCCGTCTCATTGATATACTTCACGCCGCACTCGAAGCCGTACTGATAATTCACGTTAGAGGGGTAAGCGATACCGTTCACAACAGACACCTTATTGGACTTCGTCTCCAGAGCTGCCGCCATGCCCGCAAAGAAACCGGACTCCTGCTCCGCGAACTGCATCGCATAGATATTGTCAACCTCAACTTCATTTCCCTCTGCGTCAGACGGGAAGGTGTCCACCAGCACAAACTTCACATCCAGGTTTTCCTGCGCAATGGTGGTGATTCCCGCGAACTGGAATCCGCAGCATACGATCACATCATAGTCCGCCACGATATCAGCCACCGCCTGTACAGCCGCCGCAACATCGCCCGTCGTCTCCTGCACGGGCGTCACCGTGCTGTCGGGATGGTTCTCAATAAAGGACAGAATACCATTGTAATTGTCCTGGTTAAAAGAACCGTCGTCCACACCTGAAGGACTGCTCACAATCGCAATCTTAAGTCCCGCCGCCGTCTCGCCATCCGCTGCCGGAGCGGACTCCTCTGCCGTCTCGGTCTCCGCTGCAGGTTCTTCTGCTGTATCCG
>ERZ808042.909-NODE-909-length-11775-cov-15.597196_pt1 | contig 11775 bp, 8 predicted proteins | sample MGYA00380193_ERZ808042 | MGnify/ENA primary metagenome ERZ808042 (study PRJEB31490, sample SAMN06133401) | mouse gut metagenome | isolation source: M1_2 | host: mice | place: China: Chengdu | collected 2015-05 ...
TAGTACTTGCAGAACGACAGAAAATAGGAAAATGGCTTGCAGGACAAATTAGGAAATCCAACTGCATTGTGAGTAAATGGTGTAGTAATTCAGTTCAACCGGATATTAAGACACTCAACGACATAGGCAATGCCCTTAACTTAATATTGATGTAAAAGATTTGATTGTCAGCAGTAACAAATCATAAACAACTTATTGTCATGGAGGTAAACAAGAAAGAACTTAAAGAACAAGAGATACGCACTCTGTTAATTACTCCTGCACTTCAACAAAAAGGGTGGGCAGTAAGCGTAAATATGCGTGAAGAATACTATTTTACGGACGGTCGAGTACTTGTTGTTGGCAACCAGCACTCAGTAGCAGAGGGTAAAAAGGCTGATTATCTATTGTACCACAACGGTAAACCTATCGCAGTGGTTGAAGCAAAAGACAACAAGCACACTGTTGGAAGTGGTATGCAGCAAGCTATGGATTATGCTTTAATCCTTGACTTGAAATTTGCATACTCCAGTAATGGTGATGCTTTCTTGGAACATGACTTTATCACAGGTAAAGAAACTGAGATTAAGTTAGAAGACTTCCCGACAGAAGAGGAGCTGTACAACCGTTATCTTGCATCCAAAAACTATACTCCTGATGAACTTAATATTATAGAGACCCCATTCTACTATGATGCCCATAGTCATGAGCCAAGATATTACCAACGTATAGCCGTTGACCGCACTGTTGAAGCCATAGCAAAAGGGCAACAACGTGTACTTGTGGTAATGGCTACCGGTACGGGTAAGACTTTTACGGCATTCCAGATAATCCATAGGCTCCATAAGAGTGGAGCAAAGAAGAAAATCCTTTATCTTGCAGATCGCAATATCCTTATAGACCAAACTATGACTCAGGATTTCAAGCCATTCAAGAAGTTTATGACTAAGATAACTTCAGTTGGAGAGGGTGAAGAAAAAATTGATTCATCGTATGAGATGTATATGGCTCTGTATCATCAGTTGGTTGGAAAAGAAGGTAGGCCCGACCCCTTCTTGGAAGTTCGGCCAAACTTCTTTGACTTGATTATAGTTGATGAGTGTCACCGAGGAAGTGCCAAGGACGATTCAGCATGGCGCAAAGTTTTGGAATATTTCAATACGGCTACTCAAATAGGTATGACAGCCACTCCTAAAGCCGATGAAGGGGCGAATAACCTTGATTATTTCGGTGAACCTGTGTATACCTACTCGCTACTTCAAGGTATCAACGATGGTTTTTTGGCTCCGTATAGGGTTACTGCTGACTTTATCAACGTTGACCTGCAAGGCTGGATTCCTGAAGAGGGTGAGATAGATTTGTTAGGTAAGGAGATTGAGCAGAAATTATATCAAAGACAAAATATAGGGCGTGACCTTGCTATTAAGTTAAGACGCAAGGTTGTAGCAAACAGAATTACCAAAATGCTGCATGACATCGGTCGTATGACAAAAACGATTGTATTCTGTTCTGATATTGAGGAAGCAGCAGAAATGCGAACTTTGCTTATCAATATGAATAGTGATTTGTGCAAGAAATCACCTTACTATGTAACACGCATTGTCGGTGAAGATAAGGAGGGTAAGAAACAATTGGATAACTTTATTAGTGTGGATGAGCCTTATCCGGTGATTGTAACCACCTCCGAACTTCTTTCTACTGGTGTGGACTGTAAAACCTGTGGCTTAATCGTCATAGACAAAGAAATTGGGTCTATGACTGAATTTAAGCAAATTATAGGGCGTGGTACACGACTCAGAAAAGATAAGGGAAAGTGGCATTTGGAAATCCTTGATTTCCGCAATGCTACTGCAAAATTCAAAGACCCTACATTCGATGGTGATCCTGAACCTCCTAAGGGAGGTGGTAAAAAGCCCAAACCATATAAAATAATTGATGGTCCATCAACCGTAGTTTCCGAGCCTCATGAAAAATATATTATCAATGGAAAGGATATCCGTATTGCCCATGAGATAGTATCTGTGTTAGGCGAAGATGGCAAGACGATGAGAACAGAAAGTATTCAATCATTCGCAAGAACGCAATTATTGCGTCATTACCAAAGTCTGAATGATTTCATACAGACGTGGACAGAAGCTGAACGCAAGCAAGCTATAATGGATGAATTAAAGGAGTATGCCATCCTGATAGACGCTGTCCGTGAAGCAAATCCGGCATTAAAGGATGCCGACATATTCGATGTGATATGTCACGTTGCGTTTGACCAACCTCCATTGACAAGGAAAGAGAGAGCAAATAATGTGAAGAAGTGTAACTACTTCGGAAAATATGAAGGTAAAGCACGTGAAGTGTTGGAGGCTCTTCTTGAAAAATATGCAGAGAATGGTATTCTCGACTTTGAAAAAGCAAACATCTTGGAGATACCTCCATTCAATAGCATAGGAAAACCAACTAAAATTATAAAACTATTTGGTGGCATTGCCGGTTATGAGCAAGCTATCAGAGAATTAGAGTATCAGATATATAAATTGGCATAAAAATGGCAGTAAATAACATTATAAAGCGAATCCGGAATATCATGCGTCAGGATGCAGGTATCAATGGTGACGCACAGAGAATTGAGCAGATGACTTGGATGATCTTCTTGAAAGTTTACGACACACAAGAAGAAACATGGGAATACAAAGCATCCAGAGAGAGTAAAACATATCAATCTATTATTCCCAAAGATTTGCGTTGGCGTAATTGGGCGGTAGATGAGAAAGACGGCGAAGCATTAACAGGTGAAGCTCTACTTTCCTTCGTCAATGAAAAGCTATTTCCTGCATTGAAAAATCTTCCCGTAGATGCCAATACACCACGAGCTAAGAGTATTGTCCAGGAAACATTTGCCGATTTGAACCAGTATATGAAGAATGGAATGCTTTTGCGTCAAGTAGTTAATATTGTAAATGAGATTGAATTTGATGATGCTGACGACCGTCACACATTCGGAGATATTTACGAAGGGATATTGAAAGACCTGCAATCGGCAGGGAACGCAGGTGAGTTCTATACTCCACGTGCTTTGACTGATTTTATTGTAATGATGCTTGACCCGAAGTTGGGTGAGACCTTTGGTGACTTTACCAGTGGTACAGGGGGCTTCCTTACCTCTGCCCTCAATTATATGGGAAAGAGTGTACGTTCAGCCGAAGATGGAGAAAAACTGCAAAATGCAGTTGTTGGTCAAGAATGGAAGCCGTTACCCTATCTTTTGAGCATCACAAACTTGCTGCTTCACGATATTGAGGCACCAAACATAGCTAACTGTGATTCGCTTGGAACAAACGTAACGGATTTCAAGGAAACCGATAAGGTTGATGTTATCGGTATGAATCCTCCATACGGAGGCAGTACGGAAGATAGCGTAAAGAACAACTTTCCATTGCGCTACCGTTCAAGTGAAACTGCTGATTTGTTTATCGCACTTATCATGTACCGTCTTAAAGCAGGTGGCAGATGTGGTGTGATTATTCCTGACGGTTTTTTGTTTGGTACGGACGGAGCAAAACTTGCGCTTAAAGAGAATCTTCTACGCAAGTTCAATTTGCATACCATCATTCGTTTGCCGGGTTCTATATTCTCTCCATATACATCTATTGCTACCAATATCCTCTTCTTTAACAATGAAGAAGCAGAGGGTTGTGAAGAAGGATTCAAGACCAAAGAAACATGGTTCTATCGTCTTGATATGCCGGAGGGGTACAAGCACTTCTCAAAAAACAAGCCGATGAAGGTTGAGCACACTCTGCCCATTCAGGAATGGTGGAATGACAGGAAAGAGATTGTAAGTAGTGAAACAGGAGAAAAGAGCCGTGTGTTTACTGCTCAACAGTTGCTTGATTTGAATTGCAATTTTGACCAATGCAAATTTCCGAAGGAAGAAGAAGAGATATTGCCTCCGGCAGAATTGCTCAAACAATATTTTGAGAAACGTGCCGCACTTGACTATGAAATAGACAAAACACTTTCTGAGATTCAAAAGATTCTCGGCATAGATATAAAATCGTGTAACTGATAATTGTAGAGTGATATGAAAGATTTAACAATTTCGAATATTGAAAGACAGAATGTGCTTAACAACCGTTTTGCGGTTAGTAAAGTGCAGAAGCATCTTGATATTGAAGGAATACTCTTTGAGGGGGAATACCGCTTTACAAAAAAAATGGTTGCAGATTTTTATGAAGTAGAAGAGCGGACAATAGAACGTTATTTAGAAAAATATTCAGATGAATTATCGGCTAATGGTTATGTTTTATGTAAGGGTAAACATTTGAAAGAGTTGAAATTACAATTTGCTCCCGTCATAAATGTCGGGAGCAAAACGACTCAGCTCGGATTATTTAATTTCCGCTCATTCTTAAATATGGGTATGCTGCTTACAGAAAGTGAGCAAGCCAAGAAAGTCCGCAGCCTTATTTTGGATTTTGTAATTGTCACTATCAATGAAAAAACGGGTGGTGGAACAAAATACATTAACCGTAGGGATATAAACTATCTTCCTGCTGCAATAACAGAAGAGAATTATCGTAAAAACCTCACTTCCGCCATCAATCAATATGTGGATGGACACCCCACATACAAGTATTCTCAGATTACAGATTTTATCTACAAAGCTGTTTTTAAAGAAAATGCAAAGGAATACAGGGAGATATTGAAGCTCGATTTAAAAGACAATGTCCGGCACACTTTATATGCAGAGGTACTATTGGTTATCTCTTCATTCGAGAATGGCGTGGGTGCAGCCATCAGTGAACGCTTTAAGGAGAATGGCGGTAGAATGCTTACCATATATGAAGTTGAGCATATTGTAGAAGAGCTTGCCGAGCATCCCATGCAAAAGCCTTATCTGAATGATGCCAGAACAAAAATGACATCAAGAGATTTCAGTTTTCGAGAAGCATATCACGGCAATATAGCGGAATACCTGCAAGCTGTCACACCCGAAGAGTTTGAACGGTTCATTGGTGATCAGTCTATTGATTTTGACCATATCTTAGCTGACAACAAAGATGTGCTTAAACGCTTGAAGCAGGCGGAAGATGAGTAAGGAGATTATTTACATAGACTACGATGAAGCTTTAAACATCTATGGCAAAATGATTGATGCCAGCGATGGTGGCTTTGAAGGAGTGCGTGATGAAGGTGGGATACGTGCTGCGCTTGATTTTGTGCAGAATGATTTATACTATCCAACCTTTGCCGACAAGCTAACCTATCTGATGTATAGATTCTGTTCGGGGCACTTCTTCAACGATGGGAATAAGCGTATTGCACTGACTTTGGGTGCATATTTCTTACATAAGAATAACTACTACTGGCAAGCTTGCATTTGTATGCGTACATTGGAGTCTATCATTTATCATGTGGCAGCATCCAATATTGACCAAGATTTGCTGCTACGCATCGTTAATAGCTTTATGATGAGTAAAGACTATGACGAGGAATTAAAAATAGATATAGCCAATGCCATGAGCAAGGGTGAATAAGGAATACAAGAAGAGGATTACGAACAATGAACGGAAAGCAATTAAAGAACAGCATACTCCAATGGGCGATACAGGGAAAACTTGTACAGCAGGACCCTAATGACGAACCGGCATCGGTGCTTTTGGAACATATTAGAGAAGAGAAAGCTAAGCTGGTTAAGGAGAAAAAAATCAAGAAAGATAAGAACGAATCAATCATTTACCGTGGTGACGATAATTCCTATTATGAGAAGATTATTGCTACAGGTGAGGTTAAGTGCATTGATGAGGAGATCCCGTTTGAGATTCCGCAGGGATGGGAATGGACACGCATCGGCAACATTTTCAATCATACAAGTGGAAAACAGCAAAGTAGTAGTAACAAGAGTAGTGGAACGCCACAGAAATTTATTACTACATCCAATCTCTATTGGGGATATTTCGTCCTTGACAATGTAAAAATTATGAATTTTACAGAAGAGGAAATTCGTACTTGTTCTGCAACAAAGGGTGACTTACTCGTATGTGAAGGAGGTGCCGGTTATGGTCGTTCTGCCATTTGGAATGAAGATTATGATATTTGTCTTCAAAATCATGTCCACAGATTACGTCCATGTATAAATGGCATCTGTGAATATGTGTATCACTTTATCTACCTCTTAAAAGAAAGCAATAACTTAGCTTCAGTAGGAACTGCAATGCCTGGACTTTCAGCGAACCGTTTAAAAGGGTTGTTATTGCCATTTCCCCCTCTTTCTGATCAAAGGAGAATTGTTGCTAAATTAGGAGAACTCTTACCACAAGTAGAAAAATATAGCAAGGTTCAGAGCTATTTGGATGAGCTGAATGTTTCAATAAATGATAAACTAAAGAAATCCATTCTCCAAGAAGCAATTCAAGGTAAACTTGTACCACAAATTACCAGAGAAGGCACAGCTCAAGAACTACTTGAACAGATAAGGCAGGAGAAGCAAAGGCTTACTAAAGAAGGCAAACTAAAGAAGTCTGCTTTGACTGATTCCGTCATCTATAAAGGTGACGATAACAAGTATTATGAGAGGGTGGGCGGCAAAGATATTTGTATTGACGATGAAATCCTCTTTGAAATTCCAGATTCTTGGGTATGGTGCAGACTTGGCTTTTTATTCAATCATAATACAGGTAAAGCCCTAAATGCCTCTAACAAGGAAGGTAGCATGCTTCCATATATAACAACTTCGAATCTCTATTGGGGGCAATTTGATTTATCTAGCGTAAGACAGATGTATTTCAAAGATTCTGAAATAGAAAAGTGCTCGGTGAGCAATGGTGACCTGTTGGTATGTGAAGGTGGAGACATCGGTCGAGCTGCCATATGGCCTTATGATACGCCTATGTGTATTCAAAACCATATTCATAAACTACGCTCATACAATCAGCTAGATACCCTCTTCTATTACTACATATTTCAGGCATATAAGTATAATGGTTATATAGGAGGTAAGGGCATTGGCATACAAGGGCTTTCATCCAAAGCCTTGCATAATATGTTGGTGCCGCTACCTCCTATAAATGAACAAATTCGGATTACTTCAAAAATTAGTTCTCTATTTCAGTTCATCTAATAAACGCACTATTTTATCATTAATCCTCTTCTGCTCAAGTTTGGGTGGAAGAGGTAATAATGTTTTCAATAATGTATCCCTTGAGATGCCAGGAATCATACTGTTAGCTTGCCTTTCTATAGATGATACATTGGCATAAAGGAACCATCTAATATAATCCAAGTCACCAACAATGCCAGTTAATGCCATTATTTGGCGAGCTATGTGAATACTACCGATTCTATTAAAAGCCATTTCACCAATAGTACCTTTACAAGTTATTAGTAGATCATTAAAATGAGATACTGTCATAGGTGATTCAGTCCATCTATTGATTAATAAATTGCCATTATAGAAGTTACTAGCACCTGTTATGTATGGGATTCCATTTTCTTCTGAATTATACCTGTCAGGAGTCAAATCCCTACCAGACAATAGAGTTATAACACTTGAAAGTCTACACCAGCTCCACGATTGTGGAATTTCAAAAGGAATCTCATCTGATATATCAATCTCAGATTTGCCCACCCTCTCATAATACTTGTTATCGTCACCTTTATAGATAACGGAATCGGTCAAGATTGCCTTCTTTAGTTTGCCCTCTTTTACGAGACGTTCTTTCTCTTTGTGAATCTCGGCAAGCAGTTTGTCAGCAGTTCCTTCCTCTGCAATTTGCGGTACTAATTTACCTCTGATAGCTTCTTGAAGAATAGATTTAGACAACAATATATTGATTTCGTCATTTATTTGATTTTGTACTTTTTGTACTTTTGCATACTTTTCTACCAATGGTAATACTTCAGACAACTTCAACGAGATACATTTTTGTTCCTTGAAAGGTGGAATAGGTATCAACAATTTTCTAATAGTCTCCATTGATAGGCTTGGTTGAGCTGTGGATTTCTTGATTGCATTTACTCCTCTTTGACCGCAAGGACTCATTAGCGCAAAAACTGCATAATCTAACAAAATGCTATCATCAAGTGGTTCTATTTTTGCAACATTTGGAGCTAAGTGATTTTTTCTTTCAGCAGGAAAAATACAAGTATCACCTATACCTGCACCAATAAATGTTATTAACAAACATTTTTTGTTCAAAGCACTTCTTTTTAACTGATTTGATAACATTTCAGAAATAGCTTCATTCTTATTTTCCTCAAAAAATCCCATACGAACATTTTGAGCACGCACTATTGGAATGGGGTTAAATGCAGATATGGCTTCTTTAGTAAAAAACTTTGTGTACTCAAATCCAGCCAGCTTCGTAACAAAAAAAATATTACCCACCCGTTCCCACTCCCATCCCTTTGGAATCTCAAACGGAATCTCCTCATCAATGCACTTTACCTCACCTGTAGCAATCATCTTCTCATAATAGGAATTCAATGAATTTATAGTAAGTTATTAATGGGACAATGTCGTTCCCTCTAAATATAATTACTATATGACAGAAGAAACATTTGAAACGCTACTCGTCCAAGCGAATATGGCGAAAAATACGGTTGCAGCATATCTGTATGCCGTAAAGGAGTATAGCAAGAGGCATAAAGAATTGAACAAACGCAACCTCTTGATTTATAAAACGTATCTAATTGAGACTTACAAGCCCAAGACTGTTAATCTCAGGATTCAGGCAATCAACAAGTACCTTGAATATATGGGTAAGCAGAAACTTCGCCTTAAATCCGTTAAGGTGCAACAGCGTTCTTACTTGGAAAATGTAATCACTAATGCGGATTATATCTTTCTAAAGAAAAAGTTGAAAAAGGAAGATAACCTGACGTGGTATTTCGTTGTCCGCTTCTTAGCTGCTACTGGAGCGAGAGTAAGTGAACTTATCCAGCTAAAAGTAGAGCACATTTATTTAGGCTACTACGATATTTATGCGAAAGGAGGTAAAATTAGACGAATTTATATCCCTAAGTTACTTAAAGAAGAAACCATTGTTTGGTTGGAAGAGCACAAACGAACCTCCGGTTATCTCTTTCTGAATAGATATGGCGAAAGAATCACTACTCGTGGTATATCGCAACAACTTAAAAACTATGCTAACAAGTACGGTATGAATGAAAAAGTCATTTATCCCCACTCGTTCAGGCATCGGTTTGCCAAAAACTTTTTGGAGAAGTTCAACGATATTTCTCTGCTTGCTGACCTGATGGGACATGAAAGTATAGAAACCACCCGTATCTATCTGCGAAGGAGCAGTTCCGAACAACAGGCTATCATTGACAAGGTTATCACTTGGTAAATTGAAATCAGTAGATTAGGCGATTTGGTATCAACTAATCTACTGACTTTAAAAATAGCCCGTTTGCTTTGTCGGGGTATTGAATATTCCTCCCGCTGCAATGTTGGGTTTTTAAGTTGAGGGTTATGATACATGCAAATGAAAAGACTGGATTTATGTAGCGTGTTGCTCTGAGAATAATATCGTAACAATTAACATTGTTAACGCCATTTCTCCGTTATTTTATTCTTGTGTGCAAATAACAAGCCTTTTGTATTTAAAACACTTGCTATTTGCATTTAAAGAACAAGCTTTAACATAGTGTTAAAACAAAGCTTTGGGCGAGAGAAATCTTGTGCTTTAAAAACACTGTGTTTTAGTTCGTTAAGCACACTCTTTACTTCTTTGTTTCACCGAATCCCTTCCTGGGTAAAAGCCTGTATACTTGCTTTTTTGTCAACTACAAATCGGGGACTCATACTCCCTGCTATCTTCTTTTTGTCTTATTCAGTGCCGCTATCAGATATCTTCCTTTTGCCCCTATGTCACTCCAGCAAGTGTTGGCAATCAGCCGCCACACCGTCGTTTCCTTTCTTCCATAGTCCGACAGCCTGAGAATGGCATTTACCTCGCTTACCTCGTTGATCCCCAATCTTTGGAGCGTATCCGTCAGTCCCGGATAATTGTGCGTCATCGTATTGAAAGCGTATCCCGGTATGGGGAGAGAAGCAGAATCCTCCTTCCTTTCTTCCTCCTTCCCCTCGGGGGGAGCTGAGGGGGGTAATTCTTTATTTTCCTTTGCTCTACTTTTCTTTACTTTACTTTGTCCGGAATTGCATGCATTTTTTGCGTTAACGGCTACATCGTGTACTACATTTCCCGAGCTAACGGCTACATCTCCTGTGCTGACAGCTACTTTTCCTTCTTTAAGTGGCTTGGGTTGTTCTATTTCCTGTTGTGCGGATGCATTGTCCGATTTGCCGCTTTCCTTTTCCGGTTTTACTATCAGATAGGGGAGTTCCGACAGTTCTCTTTTTCTTCGCTTTGTCGCCTCCATCCATACCTTCTGTATGCTTTCCGAAGTTAGTATTTCGTTTTCCTGATAACTGTTTTCGTCCAGTATTCCTTTGATGAACAGAATCTCGATGATCCCCTTCACCTCTTCTGCTTGTACCTCTCTGCCTGCCTTGTTTGCGAAAATCAGGCACTGCTCCTCATCCCAACGGATGTAGTATCCCTCCTTGTATATTTTGCAAAGCAGCTTCAGTACGATTGCCGAACCCTTTATTCCGTATTTTGCCTCTATCACTTCCATTGCGTTCTCTTCCATGAAGTTTACGCCTATCGGGAAATAGTTGATCCCGTCATATGCTATTGCCATTGTTTTTTAGATTAGTTGTTTTTTTATCCGTAATACTTTTATCCCGAATTACCCCGGATTCCCAAAGACGTTTTCACTTGATTCCTCAAAATAGAAATCATTCATCTGTGAAAATCCGTGTAATCTGTGGTGGCGCCCTATACGATCGGTCTCCACTCCATGAAGTTCTCCACCTGGAATGTCGTCCATCGCTGTTCGTCCACATTCCAGTAGACTACTGCGCCTTCTATTTTTGTGGGTTCATACTTTTTGTGGAATTCCGCTTCATAGTAGATCAGTGTCGCTTTCACCAACCTGAAGTCTCCGTTCTGCTTTTGATAAGCGATGGCCGCGTGTCCGTATTGCAGGTGGTCGGTTAACGCTTCCAGGCGCTCCGCCATCCATTCGGCACACATTTCAGTGTATCCTTTCTCAAAGACAATCCGTTTTTTCCATCTCAGTTTCATGGCTTCAGTTTGTGATGCCGGCCTTTTCTTCTGTTTCATACGTATATGATTTAAAGGGTTAATAGATAAATTATCGCCCCAAAGGTAAGTCGGATCGAATGTATTCCGGTTTGATAAAATTCATTGTACGTATTTCAGCGCTTTCCTTCTTGGTTCTTTTTCTTTCTTTCCATCTTATTCCAGATTTCGTTGACGTAATTCCTGATTGTGCTGAAAACTAATGGTTTGAATACTCCATTTCTCATTTTTCCAAAAAGTTCTTTTTCCTCTATGTAGCGTGCCAATGAATCTTTGCACGTCTTGATATTTTGTTCTTTTGCGTCCAATATGTAGGATTCTATCAGCGCTTTTATAACTCCTTCATTGTTGGAGATAATTCCCGGTATCTGCGCTCCTGCTTTTCTGCCTCTTGCTTCTTTAATAGGTTCTGTGATAGGAGGTTGTGCTTTAGCGTTAGCGTTTTTTTACACTTTTGTCTACGGCTCGAAATAATCCTTTTTCTTTGTCCATAATTTCTTTTATTTTGTTAATAATTAAATGTTGTTAATTTGTTGCAAAGGTAGAAAGGAATCTATCGGTAGGCAAATAAAAGCGGAATTAAAGAAAAAATGAACGCTTTGGATAGATTAAATATTTGATATATAGT
>ERZ808042.915-NODE-915-length-11693-cov-3.450585_pt1 | contig 11693 bp, 9 predicted proteins | sample MGYA00380193_ERZ808042 | MGnify/ENA primary metagenome ERZ808042 (study PRJEB31490, sample SAMN06133401) | mouse gut metagenome | isolation source: M1_2 | host: mice | place: China: Chengdu | collected 2015-05 ...
TTCGCCGTCCCGCAGCCGGGCGCGCACGGCGTCGCCGCCGCGGGTTTCGGTCTCAATGCGCAGGCTCCCGTCGCTGTCCGCTTTGGCGTATACGTCCAGCAGTGCACACGGCGGCTCCATCCGCAGCGTCACGTCGCGGTAGATACCGGCCATGTGCCACATATCCTGGTCCTCGAGGTAGACGGCGTCGGAAAACGCCCGCACCTCCACGGCCAGCGTGTTCTCTCCCGGGTGCAGCAGGGCGGTCACGTCGAACTCGACCGGCAGCATCGAGCCCTTGCCAAAGCCCGCATACGCCCCGTTGACCCAGCAGCGGAACGCCGACTTGACCCCGCCGAAGCACAGCACGGCCCGGCCGCCCGCCGGGATGACCGGCGCGGGGAAGGTCCGCCGGTAATGCCCCACATAGACCTGGCTTTCGTCAATCTGCGGGATGTGCCCTTCTTCGGTGCCGACAAACGTCGGGAAGCCGCAGGCAAAGTAATAGGGCTTACCAAAGCCCTGTGCCTCCCAGCAGCCGGGCACCCGGATGCTGGTCCAGCCCCCCCCGGCGCCGCCGTCCGCAGCCCAGAACGGCGGGTTGCCCGCGGGCAGCGCCAGGGCGCAGCGGAACGCCCAATCGCCGTTCAGGCACAGGGCTTCGCTGCCCAAAAAGGCGGCGTGGGGCGGCAGTACGTGTTCGCCAATGTTGGTGGGGTCGGCCCAGGGGACGCGGCGAGTTTCTGCGTTTGGCATAGCGGTCGTTCCTTTCACAAAGGGCCGGGCGGCCCGGAGTTTTCCTCTATTGTACCGGGTCGCACCCCAAAGCGGGATACAAAAAATGGCTTTAGCGTATATGTATTGGCTTTTCTTTTTCAATTTGCTAAAATAGAAACATAAACGCCAATAATCAAATGTACCCGGCGGCCCTGCTGTATTATCGTATATCCAGGGCGTATATACAGGGCGCCGCCCTGTCGAAAGGAGACCTGCGCGATGACCGAAACCGAGCTGTACCGCCGCACCCAGCTGTTTGCCGAGATGCTGGGCCAGGCCTGTGGGCTGGGGGTGTGGGCCTTTGGCCCCGACAAAAAGCTGTACATGAGCACCTGCTCCCATGAGCAGGAGTTCCAGCTGTTCCTGCGCACGGGCAATTGCCTGGACCGCGCCCTGGCCGAGGCCGAAACCTGCCCAACCACCCTGTTGATGGACGACCCGCTGGGCATGTTCTGGCTGGCCGACTTTATGCGGCGGGAGGCCGGCTCCCTGCAAGCTGTGATGATGGTGGGGCCGATGTTCGACGCGGTCTCCTCCTTAAAGACAATCGAACGGTCGCTGCGGGGCATGAACCTATCGGTGGCGCTGACCGGCCTGCTGATCGAGCAGCTCAAGGACGTGCCGGTGCTCTCGCTGAACAACATCCACCAGTATGCGATCATGCTGCACTGGTGCCTGACCGGCCAGACGATGACGGCGGGGGACATCCGCATCATGCTGCGCGGCGGCACCGCGCTGCCAACCCCCCGCTTGACCGAGGGTGTGGACGCCGCCTGGGACCCCGACCGCTCCCGCCTGCTCGAAGAGCAGATGCTCCAGTGTGTGCGGGAGGGTCGCATTGACGCCAACCCCTTCGGCGACAGTGCAGCGTCCCATGGCGAGCGGGATGTCTACAACCTTGGCGACCCATTGCGGGAAAATAAGGACACCGTTATCATCTTTACGGCGCTGTGCGCGCGGGCGGCCATCGAGGGCGGGCTATCGCCCCGCACGGCCAAGGCGCTGGAGATCACCTATGTGCGGACCATCGAACAGTGCACCCGCACGACCGACCTCATCACGCTGAACAGTAAGATGCTGCAGGATTTTATCCGCCGCGTACACGACGCCCGCCGGACCCCTGGCGTGTCGCTGCCCGTGCAGGAGTGCATGGCCTATGTGCAGGCCCACTTGACCGAGCCCTTTACGCTGGCCAACCTGGCCTGCCATGTGGGGTATACCGAATATTACCTGACCAAAAAGTTCCAGAAAGAGACCGGCACCAAACTGGCCGATTATATCCGCGATGCGCGGCTGGAACAGGCACGCCTGCAACTGGAAACCACCCGCCGCAGCGTGCGGGCCATCAGCGAGGAATTCCAGTTCGGCACGCCCAACTACTTCAGCACGGCCTTTTCCCGCCGGTATGGCCAAAGCCCCGCGCAGTACCGTGCCGCCCTGGGCGTGGGCAGCGCAGCGAAGCCGCAAGCAACACAAACAGAGGAGGAGTGACCCCATGAAACTGAAACCGCAGGCCGACCTGGCCGCCTTTCTCGATGCCGTCGGCCAATGCCGCAGCGATGTACATTTTAATACCGCCGAGGGCGATTCGCTCAATCTGAGGTCGGTTTTGTCACAGTATGTGTTTGCGGCGCTGGCAGGCAAGCCGGAATTGTGGCGCTCCGGCGAGATTGTCTGCGATGACGCCGCCGATCTTTTGCGGCTGCATGATTTTTTGATGTAAAGCAAAATACAAAAAATAGCGAAACCGTTAACAAATTGGTCAAACAGCTCATACTGCGCCAATCAACGCACATAAGCGCCAAAAAACAAAATGTCGGGAAGTACCCCTTGCCGTACAATACAGACAACGCAAAGGCAACGGGGACGCGGTGAGCGCCCTGGGCAATCAGGTAAGGAGGAAACCGCTTCATGTTCAAAAAGAAAGCCAAAAATCCCGACAAAATGGGATTGCTCAACCTGTTCAAGTGGCAGAGCAGCCAGGTCTCCACGGCCTGCAACGTGCTGATCCTGGGCTACTTCACGATCTTCTGCACCGACACGCTGCTGCTCGACCCGCTGATCATGGGCATCCTGATGGTGGTTAGCCAGGTGGTCAGCGCGGTGGCCGGCATCTTCGGCGGCTATATCGTTGACCACACCAATACCAAGATCGGCCGCGGCCGCCCGTTTGAGCTGGCCCAGATCGGCATGTGGGTCTGCACCTGGCTGATGTTCAGCTGCCCCGAAAACTGGCAGATGGGCGTCAAGTACGTCTGGGCGTTCTCGATGTACATCCTGGTCACCGCCGTTTTCACTACGCTGCTCAACTCCAACGACGTCGTCTACATGATCCGCGCCTTCCCGAGCGAGAAGGTCCTCATTAAGCTGAACTCCTTCGGCAGCATCATCACCTCGGCTGTGGCGTTCATCTTCAACATCCTGTTCCCCATCCTCATGGCCACCTACAGCCACCAGGCCGGCGGCTGGGGCAAGCTGGCCGCGATCTTTGGCATCCCGCTGCTGGCCATCGGCCTGATCCGCTTCTTCACCGTCAAGGAGGTCAACAACGTTGACGTCAGCGCCCAGGCCGAGGGCGACAAGCTCAACTTCAAGGAGTGCGTCACCGCCATCTCCCACAACAAGTACATGCTGCGCCTGTCCATCATCGCGCTGATCGCGGGCTTTGTGTCCAACCTCGGCGTCGGCGTCTACTACTTCCGCTACATCGTCGGCAACGAGGGCCTGATGGGCGTGACCGCGGCGGCCACCATCCTGGCGCTGCCCGTCATGTTCTTTGTGCCGCTGCTCTCCAAAAAGTTCTCCATCGCCCGCCTGACCCTCGTCGGCTACGGTCTGATGGCTGTCAACTACGTCATCTACTTCCTCGCCGGGGCCAACATCCCGCTGCTGATGCTCGCGATCATCCTGTCCGGCATCGGCTCGCTGCCCGCCAGCTACCTGGGACCCATGCTCCAGCTCGACTGCGCCACCTACAACGAGTACCAGGGCTATGAGCGCATGGAGGGCACGCTGGGCAGCATCAAGGGCGTGGCCAGCCGCATCGGCAGCGCGCTGGGCGGCGGCGCCATGGGTGTCGCACTGAGCCTGGTCGCCTACGACCCCAACAACATCACCCCGGCGGCCCTCACCGCCATCCGCATGATGGCCAGCATCGTGCCGCTGGTGCTCTACATCGTCATCATCATCCTCATGGCCGGTTATGATCTGGACAAGCGCATGCCTGAGATCAACAAGGTTGTCGAGGCCCGCCGCGCTGAAGCAGCCGCCAAGACCGCCGCCAAGGCCGAGGGCGAAGCCCAGGCGTAAACCATCCCAAACAATCCTGTTCCCAAATCTTTCCCGCAAAACCGGCGGCAGCCTGGCTGCCGCCGGTTTTGGCTTACCGTGAACGAAACGGAGGAACCAATATGCAAATTCTCGAACAACAACTCCCAACCGGCCATGGCGCGGTGCTGACGGCCTATCTGCAGCCGGTAGGCGGCGAATTTGCCCCACTGGCCCGCCGCCCGGCCGTGCTCGTGCTGCCGGGCGGCGGCTACCAGATGTGCTCCGACCGCGAAGCCGACCCGGTGGCGCTTGCCTACCTGCAAGCCGGGTTCCAGGCCTTTGTGCTGCGCTACGCCACCGGCGCACAGGCCGCCTGGCCCCACCCGCTTGAGGATTACGAGGCCGCTGCCGCGCTGATCCGCAGCCATGCCGGGGACTGGGCCCTCTACCCGGACAAGCTGGCGGTCATCGGCTTTTCGGCGGGCGGGCACCTGGCCGCCTGCGCCGCGGCCATGGCCGGCCAGCGCCCCAACGCGGCCATTTTGGGCTACCCGGTCATTGACAAGGCCACGGTGGAAGCCTACCTGCCCGGCGCACCGGACGCCGCAAAAGCCGTGGACGAGCACACCTGCCCCTGTTTTGTGTTTGCCGGGCGCGACGACACCACGGTGCCGGTGGCCAACACGCTGGCCTGGCTGGAGGCGCTGACCCGGTACGACATCTCCTACGAATGCCACATTTACAGCCAGGCCGGTCATGGCTTTTCCACCGGCGAGAGCTTCCTCGGCGCACAGGGGCTGTGCAGCCGCGCACCACACTGGGTGTCGGACAGTACTGCCTGGCTGCGGGATGTGTTCGGAGATTTTTCCGGCGGCGCCCTCGCTGCGCCGCGCTGCCCGGCCCGGGTCAACGGCAACCGGGAAAGCGCCTACAACGTGGACTGCACGCTCGGCTACCTGCTGCAAAGCCCGGTTGCGGCGGTCATCCAGCCGGTTTTGCAGCCGTTGCTTGCGCGTTTGCATCTCGACGCGCTGCCCGCGGCCCTCAGCGGGCTGCTGTTCCGCCAACTGGCGGGTATGATTGCCATGCCGCCCGAACAACTGGCGGCGATTGACACGGCGCTGCACGCGGTGCCCAAACAACAAGCAGGAGGGGATACGCCATGCTGAAACCGGACCGCCTGTTTTCTGACGGTATGGTGCTCCAACAGGGCCAGGCTGTGCCCGTGTGGGGCCTGGCTAGCCCCGGCGCACCGGTCACCGTGACCATGCAGGGCCAAACCGCGCACGCCACAGCGAACGCGCAGGGCCGCTGGCAGGCGCTGTGCGGGCCGTTTGCGGCCTCCTTTGACGAGGAAATGACCATCACCGCGCCGGGGCAGCAATGCACCCTGCGTGATGTGCAGGTGGGGGAAGTCTGGCTGGCTGGGGGCCAGTCCAACATGGAATTCCACATGCGCTACGACGCCGACTTTCCGCAGGAGAAGGAAACCTGCCAAAACCCCGCTCTGCGCTTTTTCGATTATCCGGAAGTTTCCTACCCCGGCCAGATCGAGGAAGCGGACTACGGCAAACACTACGGCTTCTGGCGGCAGTCCACCCCGGAAAGCCTCGAGCGGTTCTCGGCGGTTGGCTACTATTTCGCTAGGGAATTGCAGCGGCGGTATAAGGTGCCGGTCGGTATCATCGGCTGCAACTGGGGCGGCACACCGGCCGCCGCCTGGATGTCTCCAGACGCCATCCGCGCGGGCGGCGGGCAGGTTTGGCTCGACGAATACACTGCCGCCACCAAAGACCTGAACCTTGAGGCTTACAACGCCCGCTTTGCCGCTAACCCGCAGTCGTATCAAACCGATCTGCTGGGAAGTCCGATCAACGACTGGATGATGCAGGGCTGTACAGCGGCGCAGCTCATGCAAAAACTGCGGGAGCTGGGCATCGACCTTTCAAAAATCGACCCCGCCGCCGCGGCCCCGCCGATGGGCCCCAAGCATTTCTGCCGCCCCGGCGGGCTGTACGAGTCGATGGTCAAGGCCGTTGCGCCCTACGGCATCCGCGGGGTGATCTGGTACCAGGGCGAGTCGGACGGCGATACCCACCCGGAAACGTATGAAACGCTGTTTCCGGCCCTGATCGCTGATTGGCGGCGGCTGTGGGGGCGGGAACTGCCCTTCCTGTTTGTACAGCTAGCCCCGTTTGAGCGCTGGATGCAGTGTACCGGCGAGCGCTACGGCATCGTGCGGGCGGCCCAGCAGCACACGGCGGACACCGTGCCCGGCACCGCAATGGCTGTGACCACCGATGTGGGAATGCAGTACGACATCCACCCCAAGAAAAAGCAGCCGGTGGGCCGCCGCCTGGCCCTGCTGGCCGAAAACAAGGTCTACGGCGAGAAGGACGTCCTGTGCGAAGCCCCCGCGCTGACCGGCCTGACAGTGGCCGATGGGGCACTGACGCTGACCTTTGCCCACGCCGGGGCGAGGCTGACCCTCGCGCCCGCCGCACCCGATGGCACGCCGTTTGCGCCCGGTTTTTTCAGCGGCGTTCAGGTGTGGCAAAGCGGCGCGGCGCTGGACGCTGCGGCGCTCACGGCCTGGGCTGCAGGCGATACCGTCACGCTGTGCGGGCCGGCCATCCGCGTCGGTGTGCCCACCCGGGTCGAGCTCGCGCAGACGCCCTGGTGCCAGGTGAACCTGTACAACAGCGCGGGCATCCCGGCCAGGCCGGGATGCCGAACCGCAAACGACTGAGCCGCGCCGCTTTTGTATGCGGTACGCAGCGTTTGACCGGGTTTTGTCCAAACAAACGAAAATCAGCAAGGAGGAACCTGTTATGCAAACGGCAATTTACCCCGGCCGCCCCTGGCTGGATACCCGGGGCAACCGCATCCAGGCCCACGCGGGCGGGCTGTTTTACGAGAATGGCCAGTGGTACTGGTACGGCGAAAACAAGGAGAAAACTGACGGCAAAAACGGCATCTGGACCTGGGGCATCCGGGCCTACCGCAGCGCCGATCTGTACAACTGGACCGACTGCGGTCTCATCATTCCGCCGGTACTGGATAACCCCGACTCCAACCTGGCCCCGCAAAAGCACATCGACCGGCCCCACATCCTCAAAAACCCCCGCACCGGGCAGTACGTCTGCTGGCTCAAGCTCTCGGGTAAGGAAGCCTGCTTTGCGCTGCTCACCGCCCCGGCCCTGCTGGGTCCCTACACGCTTGTCCGGGAAAACTACCGCCCGCTGGGCATGGACATTGGCGACTTTGATCTGTACCAGGCTGCGGACGGCGCCGCCTACCTCTATTTTAACGGCAACCACGGCAGCGTCTACGTCACCACCCTCACCGAAGATTACCTCGACATCACCGGCCCTGTCACCGAGCAGTACGCCGGGCTGCACCCGCCCTTTGTGCGGGAGGGCATCGCGGTGTTCCGCCACGGGGACAGGTACTATATGCTCACAAGCGGCATGACCGGCTACATCCCCAACCGCAGCGACGCCGCCGTGGCTGACACTCCGCTGGGACCCTTTGTGCCGGTGGGAGACCCCCATCTGGACGACGATACCCACGCAAGTTTCAACAGTCAGATCAGCCAGGTTCTTCCGCTGCCCGGCAAACCGGGGGTGTACCTGACGCTGGCCGACCGCTGGGTGCCCGGCTACCCCGTGGACGCCCATCGCGCCGACGTGCTGACCCGGGCCATTGCGGCCCACTACGAGCCGGACAAGTACACGGTCACGCCCGAGGAAGCCCGCGAGCTGGCCGGCTGCCCGCTGCTGAGCACCGCCAACACCTCGGTGGCCGACTATGTCTGGCTGCCATTGACCGTCGAGGAGGGCAAGACCTGCATCCGCTGGCGGGATGCCTGGACCCTTGAGGAGCTGTGAAGCCCTGTTGAATACGGAAAATAAAGGAGGCCCCCTATGCGCCACACTGTATCTCTGCCCGGCGGCTGGCGGTTTTCCAAGACCGCCAAAATCCCCGCCGCCTTCCCCGAAAACTGGCAGGCTGTGACCTTGCCCCACACCTGGAACGCCGCCGACGGCACCGACGGCGGCAACGACTACTGGCGCGGCACCGCCTGCTACTGCCGCCGCCTGACCCCGCCCGCCCTGGCCGCGGGCGAACAGCTCTGGCTGGAGTTTGAGGGCGCTGCCATGACCGCCGAGGTCTACTTAAACGGCCAAAAGCTGGCCCGGCACGAGGGCGGGTATTCCACCTTCCGGGTGGAGCTGACCCCCGCGCTGCGCGCCGGGGACAACCTGTTGGCTGTGCTCGTGGACAACAGCGAGAATGACACCGTCTACCCCCAGAAAGCCGACTTCACCTTTTACGGCGGGTTGTACCGGCCTGTGCACCTGATCACCGTGCCCGCCGGCCACTTCGCGCTTTCCTATCACGGCGGCAGCGGGCTGAAGGTGACGCCCATTGTAAATCTGGAAGCGCGCCGCGCGACTGTCACCGTCGAAGCCTACACGGAAAACGCCGACGGTGAGACTGTGACCTTCTTGACCGCGGGGCAAACGCTGACCGCCACCGTGGGGAACGGTTGCGCCAAAGCTGAATTTGTCATCGAGAACGTCCACCTGTGGGACGGCGTCGAGGACCCGTACCTCTACACCGTCACGGCTAGCCTGGACAGCGGCGACAGCATCAGCGCCCGGTACGGCTGCCGGACCATCGGGTTTGACGCGGACAGGGGCTTTCTGCTCAACGGCCGGGTCTACCGGCTCTGCGGTGCGGCCCGCCACCAGGACCGCCAGGACCTGGGCAACGCGCTGACCGACGCCGAGCACGAGGAGGACCTGGCCCTGCTGCGCGAGATGGGCGCCAATACCGTCCGGCTGGCCCACTACCAGCATGCCCAGCACTTCTACGACCTGTGCGACGAGTACGGCCTGATCGTCTGGGCCGAAATCCCCTACATCACCAAACACATGGAAAACGGCCGGGCCAACACGGTCAGCCAGATGACCGAGCTGGTCGTGCAGAACTACAACCACCCGTCCATCGTCTGCTGGGGGCTGTCCAACGAGATCACGGCCTCGGGCGGTGTGACCCCCGATATGGTGGAGAACCACAGGGTTCTCAACGACCTGTGCCACAAGCTGGACGCCACCCGCCCCACGACGATGGCCCACGCCTTTATGCTGGATATGGACGACCCCTTTGTCGAGCTGGCGGACATCCGCAGTTACAACCTGTATTTCGGCTGGTATCTGGGGGAGCTGGAACAGAACGATTCGTGGTTTGACGAGTTCCACCAAAAGCACCCCGATGTGGTCATCGGCCTGTCGGAGTACGGCGCCGACGCCAACCCCGCCTACCAGAACGGCCACCCCGAAAAGGGTGACTGGAGCGAGCCCTACCAGGCCATCTACCACGAACATATGCTGAAAATGTGGTCGGAGCGCCCCTACATCTGGGCGATGCACTGCTGGAACATGTTCGACTTTGCCGCCGACGGCCGCAACGAGGGCGGCAAGCCCGGGCAAAACCAAAAGGGCCTGGTCACCTTCGACCGCAAGACCAAAAAAGATGCGTTCTACATCTACAAGGCTTATTTGAGCAAAGAGCCGTTCGTCCACCTGTGTGGCCGCCGGTATGCCGACCGGCCCGAGGAAGTCACCGAGGTGAAAGTCTACTCGAACCAGCCCGAAGTCACCTTGCTGGTGGATGGCCGGGAATTTGCGACACAGACCGGCGACAAGTTTTTCCGCTTCCAGGTGCCCATCACCGGTGCGCATACCATCGAGGCCCGCAGCGGCGAACTGACCGATGCTATCGCCATCCGCAAGGTGGACAAGCCCAACCCCGACTATTCGGTCACTGGCAGCGAGGTGGTCAACTGGTTTGACCGGCCGGACGAGCTCGAGCGGGCGGGGTATTACTCGATCCTCGACTCGATGGAAACGCTGAAAAAAAGCCCGGCGGCCAGCGGACTCATCGGCAAGATGATGGCCCAGGCTGCGGGCAGCTTCGGCGATGTGTCCGAGGGCATCACAATGCCTGCCTCAATGCAGGCCATGATCGACCGGATGCCGTTGAACAAACTGCTGCGCCAGTTGGACAAGTCCATCACCCCAGAGATGGTACAAAAGCTCAACGCCGCCCTCAATCAGATTCCCAAAACAGAATAACCCCAGGGGAAAACGACCATGAGTTATTTTTGCAGTCCCTTACCGGTATCAGTTTAACGTCAGCCCCAATGGAGGCCCCGTTCAGATCGCACGCGAGGGGGCGGCCCCCCGCGGATCTACTTCAAAAGGCGGTACTATCTGTTCCCGTCCATGAATCTGAGCGTTTGGATGTCGGATGACCTGGCCCACTGGGAGGCACATCGCCTGCCGGAAAGCCTGCCTCTCTATGATTACGCCCCAGATGTGCGGGTGTTTGGTGATTATGTGTATTTCTGCGCCTCCAAACGGCTGCACCCCTGCAATTTCTACCGCACAAAAGATGTGCTCAGTGGGGGCGCACGCCGGACAAGCTCTACCACAGCTGGATGATGTTCGGCCGCGGCGATGAAGAGATATGTCAACGTGCTGGTGACTTCCAAGCATCCGCGCCCGCAGTGGCTGACGATGGAGCAGGCGGTCAAGCACTGCACCCAGGGCGTCGGCATCTGGGAGTGGGCCTCCACCGACCAGAACGCCGAGCCGGACATCGTCATGGCCTGCTGCGGCGATACCCCGACGCTTGAAACGCTGGCCGCCGTGACCATCCTGCGCGATGCGATGCCGGAGCTCAAGATCCGGGTCATCAACGTCGTCGACCTGATGAAACTCGAACCCAACACCAAGCAACCCCACGGTTTGACCGACGCCGACTACGACGCGCTGTTCACCAAGGACAAGCCGGTCATCTTCAACTTTCACGGCTACCCGACGCTCGTGCATGAGCTGACCTACGAGCGTACCAACCGCAACCTGAGAGTCCACGGCTACAAGGAGGAGGCACCATCACCACCCCGTTTGACATGCGGGTGCAGAACGAGATCGACCGCTTCCACCTGGTCAAGGACGCGATCAAGCACCTGCCCCAGCTGGGCAACCGCGGCGCGTATCTCATCCAGCAGATAAACGACAAGCTCGTCGAGCACAAGCAGTACATCCACGAGGTGGGCCAGGACCTGCCCGAGATCCTCGACTGGAAGTGGCATTAAATGGTGGATATGTTGAAAATCATGAAAAGATTTTTATATACACTATAAACACGGCATAACAAAAGGCGTCCCTCGGTCACATGACCAAAGGGACGCCTTTGTGGCTTCGCTTGTTTTTTAAGCCGCTATCATTATAGCATGGGTGAGTTGCAGAAAAAAGGACGATGAGAATGCGTCTTTTGTACAATTTCTGTGCGGCAGGGAAAAATCAAGAGATAAGTTGTGCTCCCATGAGGGAATGGCCGCTTGTCCACCCGGTGTGATTTTGTGCTGTGTTAGGGTAAATGTTATAATAAAGAAGTTTTATACCGTACCATTTTTAGAGACAGGGGGGACGGCTGGTGCGCTACAAAACGATAATGCTGCACATTCCCGGCCCGACCGGGCAGCCAGACCGTAAACGCCTAAATCGCCGCGCCGCAAAACACGGTGATGCACAGCGTCTAACCGGTCGCAAGCAGCATCCGGCGGGCTGACATCTTCCATGCGCGACGCGATC
>ERZ808042.924-NODE-924-length-11578-cov-3.321103_pt1 | contig 11578 bp, 11 predicted proteins | sample MGYA00380193_ERZ808042 | MGnify/ENA primary metagenome ERZ808042 (study PRJEB31490, sample SAMN06133401) | mouse gut metagenome | isolation source: M1_2 | host: mice | place: China: Chengdu | collected 2015-05 ...
CCGGTGTGAGAAGTCCCTTCTCTTCCAGACGGATCAGGCTGGAGCGGGAAAGGCCGCAGGCGTGCGCCGCCTGTCGGATAGAAAATAAGCTGTAATCGTTCTCGTTAGTCGTGCTGTCAATCGGGTTATCCATCGTATAAACGCTCCTTATCTTTTTCCCATAGAAACGAAAAATCTAATAATATTATAAACCGCAGGCAGAAAAGGTGGGCTGCAATCCGTACCCCCAAAAGTGCAATCTGTACCATTGGGAACAATCAGGGAACCAACAGGCTGTACTTTTCGGGATGGAAATGATAAGCTGTAAAAAGGAATCATGTGCCGTGACAGTGGCGGCAGGTGTAAGAACAGAATGGACAGAGGATAGGATGATGCAGATCATAAAGAGCAACAAGACACAGTTTGAATATGATATCCAGGCGCTTTTAAAATCCTTCTACCCGGAGTGGGAGCCGCGAATGCTGGCGCCGGACTCAGAAGTAAGGGACAGAAGAATATTGGACGGAGAGCCGGTGATGGAACTGTTTTTCAGCGAGGAGGAAGTGACGCTGGAAATGCTTTCTAGTTTACATAAGTATTCATGGCAGCCGCAGGAGGCAGCGGGTACACCGGAATACAAAAATGCTTTCAAACGCTTTTTCTATCGTTCTCTCTGCGAGGAGACAGGCATTACCCTGCCATGGGGCAATCTGACGGGCATCCGTCCCACGAAGATCGCCATGACCATGATGGAACAGGGAAAGAGCGAGGAGGAAACCGCCGCTTATCTGAGAGAGATGCATCTGGTAAGCGAGGAGAAAACCGCGTTGGCGCTGGATATTGCGAAAAGGGAGCAGGAGATTCTGAGCACCCTGCATTACGAGAACGGCTACAGTCTTTATGTGGGGATACCTTTTTGTCCGACTACCTGCCTGTACTGCTCGTTTACATCCTATCCCATCGGCGCATGGAAAAAGAGAGTGGGAGAGTATCTGACGGCGCTGGAGAAGGAAATCGATGCGACGGCAGAATTTTTGCGGGATAAAATACTGGACACGGTCTATATCGGTGGAGGCACGCCCACTTCCCTGTCGGCGGCGGAGCTGGCGCGGCTCTTAAAGAGATTGAGGGGCGCGTTTGATTTCAGCACTGTGCAGGAATTTACGGTGGAGGCGGGCAGAGCCGACAGCATTACGGAGGACAAACTGCGGGTTCTTCTGGAAAACGGGGTGACGAGGATCTCGGTCAATCCCCAGACCATGAAACAGGAGACGCTTGACCTGATCGGCAGACGGCATACCGTGGAGCAGGTGGAGGAGGCGTTCCGTCTGGCAAGGAAGACCGGGTTTGACAACATCAATATGGACATCATTCTGGGACTGCCGGGGGAGACGGCGGCGGATGTGGCGCACACCATTGAGGCGATCAAGGCGCTTTCACCGGACGCTCTGACGGTGCATTCCCTCGCTGTAAAAAGAGCTTCGAAGCTGGGGCGGTGGATCGAGGAAAACGGCGCGACAGCCTACAATAATACGGAGGAGATCATGGACATCGCGGCCGGCGGGGCGGCAGCTATGGACATGGTGCCCTATTACCTTTACCGCCAGAAAAACATGTCGGGCAATTTCGAGAATGTGGGGTATTCCAGGCGGGGCAGGTACGGCATTTATAATATCCTGATCAACGAGGAGAAACAGACCATCGCGGCTTTCGGCGCGGGCGCCATCACGAAGGGCGTTTTTCCAGACGACCGGATCGAGCGGTGTGAGAATGTGAAGGATGTGGGGCAGTATATCGAGAGGATCGATGAGATGATAGGGAGGAAACGGCTGCTTTTGGGTGGGTGAAAACGAAAGAACTGGGGAAACTTAAAAATCCGATGATTCCAGAACGGAATCCATCGGATTTTATTAAGCTATACTTTTTGGGGCAGAAGTTCAAGCATAAGCTGCTCCTGATAATCAGTATCATAGGTAGTACGCTCTAAATCATCGTATCGTTTAGCTTTGATCAGAATCGCATTAAGCTGGTTAATGCGCAATTTGGTTTCTTCATTTATTTTTTCCATGATTTCACACATAACCTGTTGTCCCTCCTCGGTTTCTTTATACCGGCGTTTGCTGCCGGAGGTAACGGGAAATTTGCTGCTGTACGCAGCGTCATCAACAAATACTTCCATCAGTTCGGATACTTCGGAGCCATCCTTTACTTTGGCGTTGATGTAAACTTCTTCAAATCCATTATCGACAACTTTTCCAGTTTCCTTTATGACACGGTCCACATGGTACAAAGAATGGTTCCCGTTGAAGATATCAAAACGGGAGATAAATACGACGCAGACATCGGGAATGTTTTCAAATTTTTCACCGGGGTCGGTGAGATTAGTTGTAAGAATCGCACCATTGTAGCGGACGCGTCGCTGGTTATCGGTGTCATTGGCCTTTTGTACTTCGATGTCCACATTCCGTCCGTTTCCAAGGATGCATTTGGCGTCAAGGATTACGGAGCGCCCCTGTGAATTTGTTCCGGCATACTGGGGAGTGGATTCCAGTATGGTCAGTTTAGGGTCTGACAGAATCACCCGCAGAATTTCTTCGCAGAAAGCTTTAAATTTCTGCTGTTAATTATAGTGTACCATTTTTCTAAAGATACTCAATAAAAAAATAAGGGTAATTGGAACTGGGCACAAAAAAATCCGAAAGTGCAAAAAATAATTGTGCAAAACTCCCTTTGAAGTTTCCGAAGAAAAGCGATAAGATAATCTCAGAACGTGTGGCTTAAACTGCGTAAATCCAGTTTTCTGCCACACGTTTTTTTATCTACTCGATTTTCGGATGAAGGGAGACGGACATGGAATCAAAAAATAATTCATTTCTGATGGAGGAGCCGGTTGGACGGCTGATGGGGAAGTATGCTGTCCCCTGCATTATTTCGCTCCTTGTGGGCGCTCTTTACAACATTGTGGACCAGATTTTTATCGCCAACGCGTCTTATCTCGGTTCTTACGGAAATGCCGCGAATACGGTGGTGTTCCCGCTGACGGTGATCGCCCTTGCCATCGCGGTCATGGTGGGCGACGGCTGCTGTGCCTTTGTGAGCCTGAGCCTTGGCAAAAACAAACCGGAGGATGCGTGCAGGAGCATGGGAAATGCCATCCTGCTCACGGTTCTCTTTAGCCTCCTGCTGTGCGCGGTTTACCTCCTGTTCAGCAGCCAGATTATCGCGATGTTCGGAGGGACGGTGAATGAGGAAACCTTCCGCCATTCCAGGGAGTATTTCTTCTGGATTTCCATCGGTATTCCGTTCTATATGTTCGGGCAGGCCATGAACCCGGTGATCCGTGCGGACGGGAGTCCCAAGTTTGCCATGGCATCAACGCTTGCGGGGGCTGTGGTCAACATCATACTTGACCCGGTTTTCATTTTCGTATTCCGGTGGGGAATGATGGGCGCTGCGGTTGCGACAGTGCTCGGCCAGATCGTGACGGCGGTTCTGGCGGTATGGTATCTGGTCCACACAAAGACCGTGAAGATATCCGGAAAAGATTTCAGATTAAATAGGGAGATCGTCGGACGGACATTGTCTCTTGGTATCTGCAGTTTTTTGTCACAGATATCCTTAGTGGCGGCTATGGCGGCCATCAATAATATGATCCGCAAATACGGGGCGATGGACGAGATTTTCGGTCAGGCGCAGTATGCACAGATTCCTATGGCGATCGTGGGAATCGTGATGAAATTCTTCCAGATCGTGATATCCATCGTGGTCGGCATGGCGGCGGGCTGCATCCCGATCGTGGGCTATAATATGGGAGCAGGGGCAGTCGGAAGGGTAAAGGAACTGTTTACGAGACTGCTGGCGGCGGAAACGGTAGTCGGTGTACTGGCGCTTCTGATCGCGGAGTTTTGTCCGGGCGGGTTGATCGGCATATTTGGCGCTTCCAACGAGAGCGTCTACTATACGCAATTTGGAATCCGGGCATTTCGGATTTATCTGTGCATGGTGGTACTTGCCTGCGTGAACAAAGCGGCGTTTATCTTTTTGCAGGCCATGGGGAAGGCGGCGGCGTCAACCATGCTCTCCATGGTGAGGGAGATTGTGTTCGGTGTCGGGTTTGCGCTGCTTCTGCCGATTTTTTATGGGCTTGACGGCGTTTTGTACTCCATGCCGGTATCCGATGTTCTGACGTTTATCGTTTCCGTGATCGTCATTGCGGCAACATATAAGCAGTTGAATGCAGGGGGAATTTCAGAGAAGATTGTATAATTTGTACAAAACGGGAAGTTAGGATTGACTAATGCATTGGCGAGTATGATGAAACTGCGGTTCGCGGTGAAAAAGGGCGTTGACAAAGGCTGTTTGCCGTCATATTATAATATATGGTTAGTGAATGCTAACCAATGTTTGACACCTGGAGTTAGCGATAACTAATACATATTCCAAAGAGAGAACAAAACGTTTCGGAATGGAGGGACGCATGATGCCGCTTACACTGGCAGAAGTAGGAGAGGAAAACATTATCAGAAAAGTCGGGGGAAAGCAGGAAGTAAAGGCTCATCTGGAGAACCTCGGTTTTGTTGTGGGAGGTGCGGTTACGGTAGTCAGCGCCATCGGGGGCAATGTCATCGTGAACGTGAAGGATTCCCGTGTCGCGGTCAGCAGAGAGATGGCGCAGAGAATCATGGTGTAAAAAATATTTATGAAATGAGGAGGATAACGCGAATGAAAACATTGAAAGAATCGAAAGTCGGCGATACCGTCCGGGTGGTGAAGCTCCACGGCGAGGGAGCGGTCAAACGGAGAATCATGGACATGGGCCTGACAAAGGGCGTGGATGTGCAGATACGCAAGGTGGCGCCTCTGGGCGATCCGATCGAGGTGACCGTCCGCGGTTATGAGCTTTCCATCAGAAAGGCGGATGCGGAAATGATCGAGGTCGAAAGCGCATAGAGAGAAATGTCTGCGCGGGGGTGTATCCCCCATTATTTTCAGGTTGAAAGTTAGTAATAACTAATAGAAGCGATAGAAGAAGGAGAGGAAAATTATGAGTATGCGAATTGCCCTTGCGGGTAACCCGAACTGCGGTAAGACAACGCTGTTCAATGCCCTGACCGGTTCCAATCAGTTCGTCGGAAACTGGCCGGGTGTCACGGTAGAAAAGAAGGAAGGGAAGTTAAAAAAGCATGACGGTGTGACCATCACCGACCTTCCGGGTATTTATTCCCTTTCTCCCTACACATTGGAGGAAGTGGTGGCAAGAAATTATCTGATCGGTGAACGTCCCGATGCGATCCTGAACATCATTGACGGCACGAATCTGGAGAGAAACCTGTACCTGACCACCCAGCTCACCGAGCTTGGCATTCCGGTTGTCGTGGCTGTCAACATGATGGATGTGGTGGAGAAGAACGGCGATAAGATCAGCACCGGGGAGCTGGCAAAGGCGCTTGGATGCAAGGTGGTGGAGATTTCCGCCCTGAAGGGAACCGGCATCATGGAGGCTGCGGAGGCTGCAATCAATGCGGCAAAGAACGGGAAGACCGTTCCCCTGCACACCTTCGCGGGCACGGTGGAGCACGCTCTGGCCCATATCGAGGAGGCGGCGGTGCACGGACTGCCGGAGGAGCAGCAGCGTTTTTATGCCATCAAGCTGTTTGAACGGGATGACAAGGTTTTAGAGCAGCTTGATCTGAGCGAGGCTGTTTTGGCCCACATTGAAACGGATATCAAGGCAGCCGAGGAGGAGATGGATGACGATGCGGAATCCATCATCACCAACGAGCGGTATATTTATATCGGAAGCATCATCAAGGGATGCTTAAAGAAAAAATCTGCGGGAAAGATGACAACTTCCGATAAGATTGACAGAATCGTGACAAACCGGTTCCTGGGTCTTCCGATTTTTGCGGTGATCATGTTCCTTGTGTATTATTTATCCATGGTGACGGTGGGAAGCGCGGCGACGGACTGGGCAAACGATGGACTGTTCGGCGACGGATGGCATCTGTTCGGCATCGGCTCGGGAGACTACGAGGAGGCGGCCGGGGAGTACGGCGATGCGGCGCTGATCGTGGACGGTCATGACGCTTATGTGGAAGAAAACGGCACGGCTCCTACAGGCGACTTCCCCTATGAAGTGGCGGATGATGAGACGCTTGAGGTAACGGTGGAGACGGCATCCCTGGAGGATTACGAGAACGCGCTCGCGGTGATGGAACAGTACGGCGACGAGCCTGATCCGGCGGCTTACGGGGTATGGGTGCCCGGCGTACCGGCACTGGTCGGAAGCGGACTGGAGGTTGTGGGCGCGGCAGACTGGCTTGCAGGGCTGGTGGGTGACGGCATCGTGGCCGGTGTCGGCGCGGTTTTGGGATTCGTGCCGCAGATGCTTGTTCTATTCCTGCTCCTTGCCTTCCTGGAGGCGTGCGGCTATATGGCGCGTATCGCTTTTGTGCTGGATCGTATCTTCCGCAAGTTCGGACTGTCCGGCAAGTCCTTCATCCCGATGCTCATCGGCACGGGCTGCGGCATTCCGGGTATCATGGCGTCGAGGACGATCGAGAATGAGCGCGACCGCCGCATGACGATCATGACGACTACCTTTATTCCCTGCGGCGCGAAGGTGCCCTTTATCTCCATGGTTGCCGGCGCGATCTTCGGCGGCTCTGCATGGGTGGCGACAAGTGCGTACTTCGTAGGTATGGCAGCGATCATTATCTCCGGTATTATGTTGAAGAAGACAAAGATGTTCTCCGGCGATCCGGCGCCTTTCGTCATGGAGCTTCCGGCTTATCATATGCCCACGGTGGGCAATGTGCTGCGCTCCATGTGGGAACGCGGATGGTCTTTCATCAAGAAGGCGGGCACGATCATTCTGCTCTCCACGATCGTGATTTGGTTTACGACTTACTTTGGATTTACGTCAGACGGGTTCCGGATGCTTGCGGAGGAGGAGATGGATCAGTCCCTTCTGGCGGCTATCGGCGGCGCGATCGCCTGGATCTTCATACCGCTTGGCTGGGGGAACTGGCAGGCGGCGGTGGCGTCCATCACGGGTCTTGTGGCGAAGGAAAATATCGTCGGCACGATGGGTATTCTCTATCCCGGCGGATGGCCTGAGATCGCGGCGAATTTCAGTATGGTGGCAGGATATTCCTTCCTTGTGTTCAACCTCTTATGCGCACCCTGCTTTGCGGCGATCGGCGCGATCAAACGGGAGATGAACAATGCGAAATGGACGTGGTTTGCCATCGGTTATCAGTGTGGGCTGGCCTATGCGGTGGCGCTGATGGTAAACCAGATCGGTTCGGCATTCACCGGCAATCTGAATATCATCGGCCTGTTAGCGGCTATCGTCATCCTCGGCGGTATGATATATATGCTGTTCAGACCTTACAAGGAGGCGACAAAGCTGACCACAAACATGAAACTGAAAACGGCGAGATAACAGCACAAAAATGTTATAAAGACGGGGGTATTTCAATGCTTACATGGATTATGGGAAATATGGCGACGATCGTTGTCAGCGCGGTTTTACTGCTTGTGGTGGCGGTTATCATTGCCGGTATGGTACGCGATAAGAGAAAGGGAAAATCATCCTGTGGCTGCGGGTGCGCGGGCTGTGCCATGCATGGCGCCTGCCACCCGGAAAAGTAAGGGCGTAAAAACGGCGCATGGTATGCTATTGCCATGCGCCGTAAAACATATATTTTTAGTCACGCCCTAAGATGGACAGGATGCATTTCTTCATAGCCTCATAGCTCTCCGGCGTGATGTCATGCTCCATTTTGCAGGCGTCGTTTGCCGCAATCCGGGGATCGACGCCAAGGTGAACCAGCCAGTCCGTCAGCAGGGTGTGGCGCTCGTAGACGCTCTCCGCAATCTTTCGGCCTTCGTCCGTCAGATGGAGATATCCGTCCTCCGAAACAGTGATATAGCCTCGGGTTTTCAGGTTTTTCACGGCGACGCTCACGCTGGGTTTTGAATAATTCATCTCAGTCGCCACGTCGATGGAACGCACGACAGAGAGACGCTTGTTCAGGATAAGTATGGTTTCAAGATAATCCTCGAGGGATTCTTCGGCTTTGTGCTGGATATAGCTCATAGTATCACTGTGCTCCTTTCCGGGACGGAAACCGCCTGTAGAATTATCCTAACACGTTAGGGAAGGGGGTGCAAGCTATTAAATTTTATCAGCGGTCACCGTCAGGTGCGCCGTTTTTTTTAGACGGAAGTTGGCATTTACTAACCCCTGAAAGAAGGAATATCATATGGTTAAGATGAAGATTGTCATTCTGGCGGAAAAAGGAGAGAGAAAAATGAACAGACATGAGGAAATCAAAACCGCATATAAAAGTCTTGGAGGCGAAGCGACATTTTACGATGGAATGATCACCTGCTCCACCCTGCCCGGAAAGGCAGTCTGTAAGCTGGTTTGGAACATGAACAAGAGAGAGAACGAACATTATCTGGAGCTTGCCCTGTCGGGCATCCCGAAGGATTTTGACGGCAGAATGCTGGAGGTGCCGGTGGGAACAGGCGTACTCAGTATGCCGGTGTATGAGACACTGCCGGACGCGGACATCACCTGTCTGGATTACTCACCGGACATGATGGAGAGGGCAAAACGGCAGGCCAAAAAACGCGGACTGGAAAACGTCCGTTTTATGCAGGGTGATGTGGGCAAACTGCCTTTTCCTGACGGCAGTTTTGACCTTGTGCTGTCGTTGAACGGCTTTCATGCTTTTCCGGATAAAGAGGCGGCTTACCGTGAAATCTTCCGGGTGTTGAGACCGAACGGGATTTTCTGCGGCTGCTTTTATGTGAGCGGGGAAAACAGGAGGACAGACTGGTTTGTCGAAAAAATATATACGCCGAAGGGATTCTTCACACCGCCCTATGAAACGGAGGAAAGCCTGCGGAGACGGCTGGGCGGTATGTATGACAGGATGCGGGTGAAAACGGTGGAGAGTATGGCGGCATTCAGGTGCAGGAAAGGGAATTAGGGCAGAATGAAATAAATGCGAATGAGATTGATTCCAATAAGGAAATTGGGTATAATATAAACCGGAACTTAGGTGCAGTGCACCGTATTTCCGAATGGAAAGGAGGCCGGTTATGGAAAACTATATCAGGAGAGACAGTTACCTGGAGCAGTTGATCAACAGGAGAGAAAACGGGCTCATCAAGGTGATTACGGGGATTCGCCGCTGCGGCAAAAGTTTTTTGCTTTTTCAGCTGTACTATGATTATCTGCTCGGGGAAGGGGTTCCGGAGGATCATATCATAAAGATTGCTCTGGATGACGATCTGAACATAGCGTACCGGGAACCGGCCGAGCTGTCCGAATATATCCGTTCCAGGGTCACGGATCAGGAAGGCATGTTCTATATTTTTATTGATGAGGTGCAGTATGCAATTTCACGGGAGGAGTTAAAGAACCCGGAGGAGATTCGCCTGTACAATGTCCTCAATGGTCTGCAGAGGCTTCGCAATGTGGATATCTATGTGACCGGGAGCAATTCCAAAATGCTCTCCAAGGATGTGATGACAGCTTTCCGGGGGCGCGGGGATTCGGTGGAAGTTCATCCGCTTTCTTTCAGAGAATATTATGATTATGCAGGCGGGGACAAGGCAGAGGCTTATGAGGAATATGCCTTGTACGGCGGTATGCCGCTGGTGCTGTTTCGAAAGACGGAAGATGATAAGTTCAGGTATCTCTCCTCGCTTTTTGAGGAGGTCTATTTCAAGGATATCATCGAGCGTTACCAGATTGGGCTTCCGGAAGTTTTAAGCGAATTGACGGATGATCTGTGTTCTTCCGTGGGGTCCCTTACCAATGCGACGAAAATAGCAAATACGCTGCAGACGGTAAAGGGAATCAGAGTGGACAGCGGAACGATAGCAAGTTATCTGACTTATCTGTCCGAATCCTTTCTGTTTTGTCAGGCGAAACGGTATGATGTAAAGGGAAAGAAATATTTTTCCTATCCGTCCAAATATTATTGCAGTGATATCGGGCTCCGGAATGTGCGGCTGAACCTGCGGCAGCAGGAGGAGACGCATATCATGGAGAACATCATATACAACGAGCTGATCTGCAGGGGCTATTCGGTGGATGTAGGCGTTGTGGATATTTTTGAGACAGGTGCAGAAGGGAAAAGAAAGAAAGTCAGCTGCGAGATCGATTTTGTCGTAAACAAGGGTGCAAAGAAATATTATATCCAGTCTGCCCTGACCCTGGGAGATGCCCGGAAGGAACAGACAGAGCTTCGGCCGCTGTTTGGCGTCAGGGACTTCTTCCGAAAAATCGTTGTCACGAAAAGCGGAATGAAACCATGGATTGATGAGGATGGGATTCTGCATCTGGGGCTTTATGAGTTTCTGTTGAATCCTGCAGCGCTGGATTTATAGGGAAACGCAGGAAAGCTGAAAAGTATTGAAGAAAATCAACAAATATGCTATGATTAACCGAACATATCAAAAGAACGATTACGAAGAAATACGCGGCTTTATGCCGAAGGAAAGCAGGCAGTCAATCATTTTATGGAGGGAAAATATTATGAACATCACGAAAAACACAGAGGGCAAAACGCTGAACATCGCCCTGGAGGGCAGACTTGACACCACGACCGCTCCGCAGCTCGAAGCGGAGTTCAAGCAGAGCATAGCCGATAACACTGAGCTTATACTGGATTTTGCCAATCTGGAATATCTTTCCTCAGCGGGGCTGCGCGTTCTGCTGGCGGCGCAGAAGACGATGAACAAGCAGGGCAAAATGATCATCCGCAACGTCAATGACGTTATCGCCGAGGTGTTCGAGGTGACGGGCTTCGCGGATATTCTGACGATCGAGTGACGGAAGAAGGAGAACATTCACAGGGAATGACGGAAAAGAAAAAACTGTCCGATTTGTTTCAGGATCTTGAACGAGCGGCGCAGATCAACAGGGAAAACCTTAAGACAATCCTGCGGGACAACAAAGACACCGACTATGGCCGGGAAATGGGGTTTAGTGGAATCGATTCCCCGGAAAAATACGCGCGGCGCGTCCCGCTTACTGTTTATGAAGATTATGACGGGCTGTGCGAACCGCTCCGCTATACGGCGTATCCTGCGCGCTATACTGTTGCCACATCCGGAAGCACCGGCGAGCGCAAGGTGTTCCCGCTGACGGAGGAGGCGCTTGGCCGATACGGCAGCCACGTATACAATATGTTGTACCATCACTTTGACGGCAGAGAAGGCCCCCACTTTCACACGGGTGTGTTTCGCGTGAAGGATGACCGGAATATACTCCTGTCCGAGGCGTGCTACAGGACATACAAGGAGCGCGGCGATCTTGACCCGTCGTCCTTTGTCGGCGGGGAGCGGCTTATGTTTGCGGACGACATCACCGACGTTTTTTATGTCAAGGCGTGGCTTATGCTGTGCTGTCTGGATATTGTTTCGATCCAGTCCATCTTTCTGTACGACGTTCTGCTGGTTACGCGCTATCTTGAGGAAAACTGGCGCAACGTTCTTGCCGATATGAGGGCGAAGCGTGTCGGCGCCGCTTTGGGCGACGGGGTGAAGCGGAAGCTTCTCGCATGCCTTCCGG
>ERZ808042.926-NODE-926-length-11566-cov-14.482461_pt1 | contig 11566 bp, 10 predicted proteins | sample MGYA00380193_ERZ808042 | MGnify/ENA primary metagenome ERZ808042 (study PRJEB31490, sample SAMN06133401) | mouse gut metagenome | isolation source: M1_2 | host: mice | place: China: Chengdu | collected 2015-05 ...
TTGGCTGAAGCTTCACATCATTTAGTTTTATATAGCGAATATCTTCACCCAATACTTTCAGATCTTCTTTATTAGTAAAGTTGGCAATAACCTGATCTGCATTTCCTGCCCCTTTTTCCACTTTGACTTCATAGTCTTCAGTACTCAGTGTTTTATAAGATTTTGACTTTATATCAAAATAACTGAAAGAAACTCCCGGAATCTTATAAACTCCAGCATGTCTCGGAATGGCAAGATATTCAATAACCTTACTCCCTGAAAGTCCTTCTTGAGTCAGACGAACTTTACTGTCCATCTTCGGTTCATATACATCAAAATCCTCCGGAAATTTTATTTCCGGGTTAGCTATTAATTTTAAATTACCAGTTCCTGAAATTACCAGCTTTACCGTTATAGCATCATTCGTCTTCACTTCTTTAGAATTAATAGAAGAAGTGACGCTAAACTCCCCTACTCCTCCAGAAAAGTTAACGGGTTTACCAGCAGGCAACGGAGTTACATTAATTGTGATCTTGGGTGTCATGATTACCTTACTCACATTTACATAATTGCTACCACCATTAAAAAAAGCATCAAATGGATCATCAGATTGTACAGCTTTCGCGATAGTAGCATCAAAACGTGCAGGTTCAATCGTCAGCTTTCCGGATTGTTGAGGAAATAATACAAATTGACGATATACAGTCGTAAAATAATTCCTTCCCTTATAATGTTCCTGTGACCATTTAGCATTAGCCGGCATTTCTATTTCTTGAGAATGGAATCCCTTAAAATCAGGTAGTTTCACATTCTCAAATCGAAGTTGGGACTCACGAGTATAAATTTTAAAAGTTAAAAGGAAAGCCTCCTGTTCATATACATTAGTCTTATTGGCTGTAGCAGTAATAAGCAAATCCTGATTGGAAACGGAAGAGGATGTCCCAGTTGGGCTACTTGATGACGAAGCGCTACTACTGCCAGTACTTCCTCCAGTCTTATCGGGAGGAAGAACCTTTATTTTTACCGAATTAGAAACCATCTGATTTCCATCTGCCGTAATCGTAGCACCCGGAATAGAATATTCTCCTTCAGCCGTGGCCATCAGAATATAAGTAAAAGTAATACTATTATTGGTAACCCCATTAATCGATTGCATACGTTGCGAACGATTAGGTCCCATTAATACATCAAATCCTTTTATAGAAGGCACACGAAAATCCCTTACCTTTATCGTATTTACTGTATACGATAACCTAAACTGGTCACCCACTACTACAGCATCAGGTGCAGATGCAGTAAATACTACCTTCCCATCAGCCCACGCCTGTGTAGTCACCGCTACCAGTGTAATCAATAAGAAAATCAATTTTCTCATTTCCTCTGAAGTTTTTATCATCAATTATTTTATTATTACCAATCCTTCTCTAAACGTCTTCCCTGAAGAGTCTGTTGCTTCTTCACTTTATCTTGAACACCTTTTTCATCTTGCATTACAGAATTAAGCAACTGCTCTGCATTTTCCTTAGACATTTCATTGTCGTTCTTCTCAGACTTAGGAGGTTGCTGCTGCTGTTTATCCTTATTTTGATCATTTTGCTTATTCTGATCTTTATTATCTTGTTGCTTTTGCTGATCATCTTTATTCTGATCTTGATTTTGGTCTTGGTTCTGTTGATTTTGCTGTTGATCTTTCAACAACTTTTGAGCCAATGCCAAGTTATAACGGGTTTCATCATCTTTCGGATTATTTCTCAAAGACATCTTATATGCTTCAACCGCTTTCTGATAATCTTTACCAGACTGGAATAATACTCCCATATTATGATAAATCTGTCCCAACTTGGCCTTATCTTTTTCTATTTGAGTTGCAGCTACATATTGCTCCATCGCATCTTTAAACTTTTGCTGTTGCGACAACGTATTACCCAAATTATACATAGAAACAATTGATTTGGGATTCACCTCTAATGCTTTTCGGTAATTAACCTCAGCATCCACAAAAACACTGTCCTTAAAAAGACGATTGCCTTTACGGATATAATCACGCTCAGCTTTTTGTGCAAATGTACCCAGAGAGAGGGATAGCAACAGAGCGAATAATATATATTTACTTCTTGACATACACATTATTACTTATTAGAAAACAACCGAATGTTTTTAAATAATGGATTTTTACGATCTAAAATCAACATCTCTACCAATAATAAAAGCAATATCATCCAAGCAATTACTTGGAATTGTTCATTATATTCTGTATAAACCTTAGACTCAACATCTGATTTAGCCATCTTATTAATTTCTTGATTAATAGCCTTTTGCGCAGAATTTGAGTTATCTACACGAACATAAATCCCATTCCCGACCTTTGCAATTTCCTGACACATAGCCTCATTCAAACGGGTCACAATTACATTGCCTTCACGATCACGGCGAAAATCGTTACTACCTTCAATTGGAATAGGAGCACCATCGGGCAAACCAACTCCCAAAACGTTCACTTGAATACCTTTTTTGGCAGCTTCTTTAGCAGCTTCAACAGCCCCACCTTCATGGTTCTCACCATCGGTAATCACTACAATAGCACGTCCTACTCCTTCTTGTGGAGTAAAGCTGCGAGCTGCCAGACTGATCGCTGCACCAATAGCTGTACCTTGTTTAGATATTAACGAAGGATTAATAGATTCCAGAAACATCTTAGCGGAAATATAATCACTCGTTATTGGCAACTGAGTAAAAGCATCTCCCGCAAATACAATCATACCCACTTTGTCATTCTCCATACCATCCACTAATTTAGATATAAGCCTCTTAGCTTTTTCCAAACGACTTGGCTGAACATCTTGTGCAAGCATAGAGTTAGAAATGTCCAATGCAATCATAACCTCTACTCCTTTACGCTTTACAGTTTCAAGTTTAGAGCCGAATTGTGGACGGGCTAACAATACCGCAAACAGACCTATGGCGGTAAATACCAACCAGAACTTTACATCGGGACGATATTTAGATACATCAGGCATCAGTTGTGCCATCAATACCGGATCCCCGAATTTACGAATAGCTTTCCTCCTTCTATAGTTAGAAAAAAGATAGAAGGCTACCAACAATGGTAGCAACAACAACAAATATAAATATGCAGGTTCTTCAAATCGAAACATCTTTCTATCTATTTTATGGTATCTTCTTCAATATTGAGTTATGTAACAGTAGTTCAAGCAGTACACATAAGAAAGCAGCCAGCGCAAACCAACGATATTCTTCCTGACGCTTACTATACTCTTTCACGTTCAATTTCGTTTTCTCCAATTTATCAATCTCTTCATAAACCTCTTTCAGTTTCGAATTGCTGGTAGCACGAAAATAGTTTCCATCCGTAATACCTGCTATTTGAGTAAGGGTTTTTTCATCAATTTCAACCGGCGTATTAATATACTGTACTGTTCCCCCAACCGGTACCGGATAAGGAGCCATACCATTTGTTCCCACACCAATAGTATAAACACGTATACCAAAACTTTTTGCTATTTCAGCAGCTGTCAATGGAGAAATATCTCCTTTATTATTTGTACCATCTGTCAGCAAAATAATCACTTTTGATTTTGCTTTACTATCTTTCAGCCTAGTTACTGCATTAGCAATTCCCATTCCCACTGCTGTCCCATCCTCAATAATATCGCACTTAATACCTTGAAATAGATTCAGTAATACAGCATGATCTACCGTTAAAGGACACTGAGTAAAACTTTCACCGGCAAAAAGCGTAATACCTATATTATCATTCGGACGGCCATTAATAAATTCCGCAGCTACATCTTTAGCAGCCTCCAATCTATTAGGCTTCAAGTCCTCTGCCAACATACTGGTAGATACATCGATAGCTAACATAATATCAATACCTTCGATTTCGCTGTTTTGCCAGCTATTGGTTGTTTGAGGGCGTGCCAAAACCAAGATGATCAATATTAGAGCAATGATGCGCAAACCAAAAGGTACATGCAGCAAATAGTTCCTATAACTTTTCGGTGCATGTGCATATACACGTGCATCAGAAATCTGAAGAGTCGGCTCCGTCTTCTTCCGCTTCATTATATACCACACAATATATGGTATAAGCAACAGCAGCAAAAACAAATATTCAATATTGGCAAAAACCATTCTATTTACAATTTACTATTTCTTATTTTATATGATAAAAGTAAAAACCTATTACGCAAACAGATTATAGAGTTGTAACCCTATATATACAAAGGTTCCAATAAGAGCAGCCGACAAAAATACAATACCACATATCAGTAATATCTTTGTACGCAAAGATCTTTTCTCTATAATGGTGATTTCAGTAGGCTGTGGCTTCAGGTTCTCTTCTTCCGGTTGTTTGGTTTCATTAATAAAATCAATTGCATTAATTAAATTCGCATCATTTTCGTTCATTTGCGGATCATGCTTAGCGAATTTAACCAAATCGGCTGTCTGGAATAAATATTTTAAATCTGATATAGCTTCTTTATCATTAAATTCAAGCAATTTATCTATAATTTCAGATGAAGTCATTTCCAATGCATTAAAACCAAATCGATTCTTAATATATGTGCGAAGGGCATCTGTCAACTCCGTATAATATTCCTTCGGTTGTCCCTTTTGCCATATCTTCTCTGTCTTAATACGCTCTATCTCTTTCATTGCCAGTTGATGTGGAGGCAACTTTGGCTCAACCTTTATTTTACGAATAATAGGCTTATTATCACGGATGCGAACAATCAAATAAATGAGCAATCCTAACAGTGGTAATGCCAAAAAAGAGCAACCAATCAAGCCATACCAATCTTCCCATGCAAAAGGAGCCTTCATAACGGTCTTCTGACCAAAAAACTGATCAGGATGCAAAGTATCCACAGGCATTGAGTACACTTTCAATGCCAATGCTTTCGATTTATACTCTTTATTATCGATCTTCACACCCATAGGAGGAATATAATATAAAGCTGAATCAAAAGAAGTTACCGTATACTCCTGGGTAATTAACATTCTCTGGCGATCATTTAAATATTGTGTATCAGGTTTAGCAGTTTCCACAATTTCCACCCCACGTACCAGCGTATCTGTAAATACCGGAAAAACAGCTTTCTGCTTCACATCCATCGCTACTTGTAACTGCACTTTTGCCTGTTCTCCTATTAGAATTTGCAAAGAGTCTATTTTAGCATCGACAGTCACAGACTGTGCAGCAATTCTGCCAGAAACCAGAAATAACAATACTATCAGAAATATATTTTTATTCATCTTTCCTGTTAATTTCGTTTAGCAAATAAATTCAGTAACGCTTTCACGTAATCCTGATCAGTACGTACCGAAACAGAATCAACATTACTTTTGGTAAACGTCTCGTCTAACTCAGTTTGTTTATTTACCCACCATTCATGATGCGCCTTACGCACTCCGGCCGAAGATGTGTCTATCCACTGTTCATGTCCGGTTTCCGCATCTTTAATCCGCATCAAACCTACTGCCGGTAACTCAGCTACTCTCCTGTCATATACTTGAATAGCGACAACATCATGTTTCCTATTGGCTATGGTCATTGCATTCTTAAAGCTTTCCTGATCTATAAAATCGGATAAAATGAAAGCTGTACAACGTCTTTTCATGACATTCGTCAGATATTCCAGAGCAAGGCGAACATTTGTACGACGACTTTCGGGCTTAAAATCAATCAATTCACGAATAATGTACAGAATGTGTTTACGCCCTTTCTTGGGAGGAATAAATTTTTCTATTCTGTCTGAAAAGAAAATAACTCCGATCTTATCGTTATTCTGAATAGCAGAAAATGCGAGAGTAGCTGCAATTTCTGTTACCATATCCTTCTTCAGTTGTTTTACGGTGCCAAATTCCAAACTACCGGAAACATCCACCATCAACATCACCGTCAGTTCACGCTCTTCCTCAAACACCTTCACAAAAGGTTTGTTAAAACGCGCTGTCACATTCCAGTCAATGTCACGTATATCATCACCAAACTGATATTCACGCACCTCAGAAAAAGCCATACCTCTACCTTTGAAGGCCGAATGGTACTGTCCTGCAAAAATATTGTTCGACAATCCACGCGTCTTTATTTCAATCCGACGAACTTTTTTTAGAATTTCACTTGTTTCCATCTATTTAATTGAGAATTGAAAGTTGGTAATTGAGGATTATTCATTCTCAATTAAAATTAAGGCACTTCTATCTTATTCAATATTTTACTTACAATTTCATCAGAAGTTACATTGCTGGCTTCCGCTTCATATGTCAATCCGATACGATGCCGGAGGACATCATGTGCAACAGCACGTACATCTTCCGGAATCACATAGCCACGACGTTTAATAAATGCATAAGTACGTGCAGCCAAAGCCAGATTAATGGAAGCACGAGGTGAACCACCGAATCCAATCATATCTTTCAGCTCTTTCAAATCATATTTTTCGGGATAACGTGTAGCAAATACGATGTCTACAATATAGCGTTCAATCTTTTCATCCAGATAAACCTGGCGTACTACTTTACGGGCTTCAATTATTTCTTCCGCCTTCAAAATAGGTTTCACATTGAATTTCTCTCCATTAATGTTTTGGCGAATAATTAATTTCTCCTCTTCCTGCTTCGGATAATCAATAATCACCTTAAGCATAAAACGGTCTACCTGAGCTTCCGGAAGCGGATATGTACCTTCCTGCTCAATCGGGTTCTGTGTAGCTAACACAAGGAATGGCTCAGGCAACAAGAATGTCTCTTTACCAATGGTCACCTGACGTTCCTGCATTGCTTCAAGCAGGGCACTCTGCACTTTGGCAGGCGCACGGTTTATTTCATCGGCCAATACAAAATTAGCAAAAATCGGACCTTTTTTCACTTGAAAGGTTTCATCTTTCTGACTGTAAACCATAGTACCTACAACATCGGCAGGCAACAAATCAGGCGTAAACTGTATGCGGCTGTATTTTGCATCGATCAACGAAGCCAATGTCTTGATTGCCAAAGTTTTTGCCAATCCTGGTACACCCTCAAGCAATACATGCCCGTCAGAAAGTAGCCCGATTAACAGTGACTCTACCAAATGTTTCTGACCCACAATGATCTGGTCCATGCCTGTTGTAAGATTGGTAACGAAAGCACTCTGTCTTTCAATCCGCTCGTTCAATTCGCGGATGTCAATTGATTCAGCCATAAATACTAATTATTTTATTGTTTAATTTCTTACTTATAATATAAATGAAACCTATGTTGTAAGGCTTTTTAATTTCGATTCCAAAAGTACACTATATCTTTAACCATTCCAACTAATTTTTATTAAAAAACAATGCGAAGTCTTTAGATTAAGGTACTTTCATACGCTTTTGTATTTGTATAACATAAACACGGCACCCGGATGTATACAAGTTTATACACCCGGGTGCCATACAAAGCCGTTACTTTTTAACAAGTTCCGGTATTTTAAGTACAGTACCATATGGCACACTATTCGGATTCTTAATCACTCCCTGATTATGCTTAACAATATAAGGCCACAAATCTTTTGTACCATAGAAGCGTAAAGAGACCTTGGTTAAAGTCTCCCCCTCTTTCATCGTATAGGTAGTCTTAGTACCGGTAATTATGTAGTTTACAGAATCCGGCTTAACAGGTATTGACACCACCTTCTTAGTAACCTTTTCCTGAGAAACCGATTTACTCTCCGATACTTTATCCGTTTTCACCGACACAGGTTTAGGATTCACTACCTGTTGTTTATCCTGCATTTTTACCACCACTTCGGCTATAGTATCTGTTTTCATAACAGTATCTAACGGGACTTCCTTTATAGGCTCTTTTTTCTCCACCGCTTCAATTACGGTTGATTGCATTTCTTTTTTAGAAAACAAATCCGGATAATAAACAAAAACCAGAGCAGCACTACAAAGCAGCATAACAACCGCTATGATAGTTACCAAATAAGGGACAGGAGACTTCTCTTTTTTGAATTTAATTTCTTTTTGGGGGTGCCTCTCCTTTCTCGTAGGAACAATCGGAACTTCTGCTTTCTGAATCTCCCGAGCAATTATTTCTTCTGCAGTCAGTTTAGGAGCCTCGCCTTCTTCTATTTCTTTTTCCGCCTGCTCTTGTTCTTCCTCGAATCCTTCGTCAGTCTTATCTGGTTTAATGTCTTCCGATACTTCATCAACAGATAATCCTTCTATTTCTATAATAGTCTTTGTGCCCGTATCCTTGCAGGTTTCCTTTTCAACTTCTTCTGGCACATCAACCATTCGACCTCCAATTTCTATATTTTCCGTTTTTTTCGTATCCTCCTCAATATCTCCAGTAGTAGTCTCAGCATTCTCAGTGCTTTGCTCCGGCATACCCTCCGATTCTACTGTTTCTATCTGCTCTGCTGCCTCTATAGGCTCTGTTTCAATCTGCTCTTTCCCTGAGACATCCTCCATAAACTGTACCCCTTCTACTCCAGGCACATCCACCGGATCTCCCTCCAATTCCTCTATCGGCGTATCTTCCAATACAGTATTCTCATTCAGTACAACCGTCTCAAAATGAGAAAAAGGCCTATTAATAATATCCCGCAAAGAAGGATCAGGAGTAAAAGAAATCTTTGTATGTCCTTCTATCTTAATTCGTTCGCCTGTATTGATATTTACACTTTCACGGCTATTAACCCCTATCAGTTTAAATGTTCCCAGCCCCCTGATTTTCACGTACTGATCATTCTCCAGAGCCTGTTCTATCAACAGAAAAAACTCCCGAACAAAAACATCGGCATCTTTTTGAGGGACCCCATGCCTGCTAACCAGTAAATCAACAAGATTCTGTATAGTCAACCTTTCATTCATACGGAAATGCTTCTTTAAACTTATCCTTTAAGATTGGACTTGGCTTGAATGCCAACACCAGTTTGGGTGGAACCAACAAGCGTAGTCTGGTGACAGGATTGATGACAATACGCTCAGCCTTCTTTTTTACTTCAAAAGCACCAAATCCCTGTATTCCTATAGCATTACCTTCCTGCAGCTCCTGAATGATGTCAGACAGCAGAGTAGTTATCAAGTCAGAAGTATCTTTTGTATTATATCCTAACCTGCGCGAAAGTTCTGAAGTAAATTCTTTGTTATTCAAAATACTACAATTTTAAAAGTGTGTTGCTATATTAGTCAATCCGAATGAAAAAAACAAATTCTTAGGGAAATATCTTTAGATAACTTTCGCAAAAAGATCGAATTCATCGGAATCAATCACCTCTATTTGATAAAAGTTACCAACCCTCAGACTATCTCCCTCGCACTTTATTAATACCTCAGGATCTACTTCCGGAGAATCAAATTCAGTGCGCCCAACATAATAATCACCCTCTATACGATCAATGATAACTTTCATTTGCCACCCCACCTTAGATGCACTAAGTTCAGCAGAAATCCCCTGTTGAATATCCATCAGTTCATCCAAGCGGGCCTGTTTCACTTCTTGAGGAATAGAATCTTCATAATTAGCTGCCGCATACGTGCCCTCTTCCTCTGAATAAGCAAAAGCCCCCATTCTATCGAAACGGACTTTACGGACAAACTCTTTCAATTCCTCAAAATCCTCTTCTGTTTCACCCGGATGCCCCACCATCAACGTTGTACGTAAATGAATACCGGGAACTTCTTTACGAAACTGTTCAATTAACCGATAGGTGTCTTCTTTGGTCACATGACGCCGCATACGTTGCAACATGTTATCACTAATATGTTGCAATGCTATATCCATGTATTTGCATACATTATCCCGTTCACGCATCACTCTAAACAAGTCTTCAGGAAAATGTGCCGGGTATGCATAGTGTAAACGTATCCATTCCACACCCGGAATCTCAGAAACACGCTCAATCAATTCCGGGAGCATTTGTTTCTTGTATAAATCGACTCCATAGTAAGTCAACTCCTGGGCAATCACCTGAAACTCTTTCACACCATTGGAAACCAAGTATCTCACTTCGTCCAAGATCTCTTCCATGGGACGAGACACATGACGTCCTGTAATGATTGGTATAGCGCAATAAGAACATTTGCGGTCACACCCCTCTGATATTTTCAGATAAGCATAATGTTTAGGGGTAGTTAGCATACGTTCAATATGAAGTTCGTCATGGTAGGCTTTTCCCAAGTCCTGCAACAACTCTTTCCAGTTGAATTTACCATAAAACTTATCAACCTGAGGAATTTCAATCGCCAATTCTTTTAAATAGCGTTCCGAAAGACAGCCCATAACAAAAAGTTTTTCCAGATTTCCTTCTTCTTTTTCCTGGGCAAATTCCAGAATCATATTAATTGATTCTTCTTTCGCATCACCGATGAAACCGCAGGTATTGATAACTGCTATTTCTCCTGTCGGTTTTTCCGAGTCATGGGTAACATCATATCCGGCTTCTTCCAACTGACGCATCAACTGTTCCGAATCCACCAAATTCTTAGAGCACCCTAATGTTATGATATCTATAGTTTTTCTTTTCATGCATTCTCTCCAAATAAGGAGTCTACAAATTCTTTCTTGCGGAAAACCTGCAGGTCTTCCATACCTTCACCCAATCCAATATATTTCACCGGAATCTTAAACTGATCTGAAATTCCGATAACAACGCCTCCCTTTGCCGTTCCGTCCAGTTTTGTTATAGCCATGGCAGTCACCTCTGTAGCCAACGTGAATTGTTTAGCCTGCTCAAAGGCATTCTGCCCGGTTGAACCATCAAGCACCAGCAACACCTCATTCGGAGCATCAGGTACCACCTTCTTCATTACATTCTTAATCTTCGTCAGTTCATTCATCAAACCGACCTTATTGTGTAGGCGTCCTGCTGTATCTATAATCACAACATCCGCATCATTAGCAACGGCCGAGCTTAATGTATCAAATGCAACCGAAGCGGGATCAGCACCCATTTTTTGTTTTACCACCGGTACACCTACTCTATCTCCCCAAATTACAAGCTGTTCTACAGCTGCTGCACGAAATGTATCGGCCGCACCCAAGTAAACAGATTTACCAGCTTTCTTGAATTGATAAGCAAGTTTACCAATGGTAGTTGTTTTACCAACTCCATTCACACCCACTACCATAATGACATAAGGCTTTTTCTCTACCGGAACATCGAAATCAGCAACATCATCCGAATTATTCTCAGTCAACAATGCTGCAATTTCTTCACGCAGAATTGAGTTTAGCTCTTGTGTATTTACATATTTATCTTCTGCCGCACGTTTTTCAATACGTTTAATGATATTAAGAGTAGTCTCTACTCCCACATCCGATGTGATAAGCACCTCTTCCAGATTATCCAGCACTTCATCATCCACCTTCGACTTGCCGGCTACCGCACGGGCAATCTTGCTGAATACACTTTCTTTGGTTTTAGATAATCCTTTATCTAAAGTTTCCTTCTTTTCCTTTGAGAAAAAACTAAAAAATCCCATGATTACAATTATTTGTATAATACATTATGCTACAAAGATATAATAAAACTGGCGTAAAGTAAAAATTGAAGCGAATAAAATTGGCAAAAAAAATCCCCTCAATGAATATC
>ERZ808042.927-NODE-927-length-11548-cov-9.697934_pt1 | contig 11548 bp, 4 predicted proteins | sample MGYA00380193_ERZ808042 | MGnify/ENA primary metagenome ERZ808042 (study PRJEB31490, sample SAMN06133401) | mouse gut metagenome | isolation source: M1_2 | host: mice | place: China: Chengdu | collected 2015-05 ...
GACATTTTACTTATCCGCATAGTGCAGTCAATACTCTTATCAATAACTTCATCCTTATGATTTCTTTTATAAAGATATGAAAAGTCCATAATATTTGCCCGGACATTGACCATTGTCGATTGTATTTCTCGCATTACTTCGCTCGAATGAAATCTCGTGCTCTTTTTATGTGTTTCCTCAATAAGAAATATTTCAAGTATAATGGCATCGCTTAAGTCGCGGAATACAGTTTTATAGTACCTTTTTTTCTCAACAAAATATGATGCAAGGGCTGTTATCACAACCAATAGGCTACTTGCAAATATTCCAAGCGATAGATTCACATAAAAACTTGAGTGCTGGATATTAGGTAACAGAAACTCAAACAAAGCACTAAGACAAAGGCACAGTATGCAAATCGGCATGATAATACAAATGGTAATTTTATGAATACGCACGGTTGATCCCACCCTTTCCGAATTTTTTTCATTATATCGCAAAAAGGCTAAGACGTAAATATAAAAAAGCGGCGGGAGCATTTCCTCAAATGCTCCCGTCGCCACCGTAGTCACAGCGTTTCAAATTTTTTCAGCAGGGCATTGATTCCCCGCCAAACCTCCGCATACCCTCGCCGTAGATCTTCCACGTCCTGGGCATAGAGGTTATGGGTGCTGTTGCAGCGGCGGGCAATCTGGTTCACATTGTTGGAAATGGAGCGCAGCAGCTTCACCAGTTCCACCACGCTGCCCATGTCCAACTGCACGACGTACCCGTCCACCGCCATCTTCCGCAAGTAGGCCCGCAGATTGGTAGTCCCCAGGAGGGCCATCTTCTGGTCGATCACCTTCTTTTCTTCCGGGGACACCTTCGTATATAGGCCAACCGTCCGGCCCTCGCTGTACCTCACAGCGCCGCCTCCCCTCGCTGGCCTTTTTCCACACTGGGAGACACCGGGGCGGGCGGGGTAAACGCACGGATGGCATCTCGAATGGACGGTTTATTACCCTGGGTGGGTAAGGAAACGGGGTTCTCCCGTGCGGGTGCCCCACCGTCCTCCAAATTCGGTCTGCCATCACTATTCTGATGCTGATTAACCCCCTTGTTGCTGGGCTTCTCCAGCTCCCGGTTAAGCTGGGTCAGACGGGCGGATTTCTGTCGCAGCTCCTCCTCCTTGGGGAAGGGGCGTTCGGCCTCCTCCTGGGCGTTTTTCAGTTCGCTTTCCAACCGGGCCAGCCGGGTTTCGTTCCGTTTCAGATTTTCGGCCATGCCCTCCAAAGCGTTATTGATGCGGGTTACGTTACCCACCGGATCGTCGGACAGTTCCGCCGTATAGGTCAGGTGCTGTTTCATCGTCACCTTGAATTTGAATCCATTGCAATGGAGCTGCATGGGAAAGCCTCGATACTCACCCAAATCCACCACTTTTTCCGGGTCCATCATCAACATACAAGCCTTGATGATGGCCTCGCCCGCCGCCTTACGCTCGGTGAAAACCTGCCCCATGACGGTCATAGTGAACGCATCGTCTTTAACGGGATGTGCCTGCACAATGGGCAGATCCTTCCCCAGCGCCTCAATGAACAGCTTTGTTTCGGCCATCTGCTGGGGATAGTATTTCAACGCCTTATCCTGCATTTCATACTGCATGGCGGTGTGGTTGGCTTTCAGCATTTTCAGCTTCGCCACCTGCACATCAAGGTCCATCTTCTCACGAATTCGATCATCCCCGGTAGCCAGGGCCTTGACCTCGGCATAGGACAGGGCGGTGGCGTCCACGTCCTCGGCGGACCGGGCGGGGGATTTGCTGGTCATGACCTGTCCGATAAACTTCTGTTTGTTTTCCACCAGACCCCAGTTGTAGGCGTCAAAGGTGCCCTTGGTGACGTACTTATACATCCGCACTTTTTTATTCATGTTGCCCTGGCGCAGAGAACGGCCCGCCCGCTGCTCCAAATCAGCGGGCCGCCACGGGCAGTCCAGGTCATGGGAGGCCACGATTCGATCCTGGACGTTGGTGCCAGCTCCCATCTTCTGGGTGCTGCCGATGAGCACCCGTACCTGCCCCCGGCGCACCTTGGCGAACAGCTCCGCCTTCTGTGCCTCGGTGTTGGCGTCGTGGATAAACGCGATCTCCTCCTGGGGAATGCCCTGGGCGATGAGCTTCGTTTTAATGTCGTCGTAGACGTTGAACTTGCCATCGCCTTTCGGTGTGCTCAAATCACAAAACACCAACTGGGTCCCCCGGATTTCCGTGCTGTCCCGCCACTCCTTGACGATATTTTTGACACAAGCGTTGACCTTGCTGTTGGGGTCATCGGGCAGAAGCGGGTTCTGTAAACGCTGATCCAGCGCCAGTTTGCGCCCGTCCGAGGTGATCCGCAGCATATTGTCCACGGACGGCTCCACCTCCCGGTTGCGCACGGCCTCGGCCCGCTCCCCCAGCTCCGCCACCATTTCCTGCTGAAAAGTGCTGGGCTCGGTGGTGACGGTGATGTACTCAGCCTCCGGCACAGGCAGGTTAAGCATATCCGCTGTCTGGATGTCGGCGGCTTCCTTCCAGATGCTCATGAGCTCCGGCAGGTTGTAGAACTTGGCGAACCGGGTCTTAGAACGGAACCCCGTCCCCTCTGGCTTCAGCTCCATGGCTGTCACCTTTTCCCCGAAGTCCGCCGCCCAGTTGTCAAAATGGCGGTGGCCGTTCTTCACCAGCGTGTCGAACTGGAGATAGCGCATCATGGTATAAAGCTCAACCATACTGTTCGAGATGGGTGTGCCCGTGGCAAAGGTGATGCCCCGCCCGCCGGTGATCTCGTCCATGTAGCGGCATTTGCCAAACATATCGCTGGATTTCTGGGCGTCCGTCTGGGCGATGCCCGCCACACGGCTCATTTTCGTGTGGAGGAACAAATTTTTGAACGCATGGGCCTCATCCACAAACAGCCGGTCTACGCCCAGTTCCTCAAACGTCACCACATTGTCCTTTTTCTTGCTCTCGGTCAGCCGTTTCAGCTTGGCCTCTCTGTCCCCATCCATGTCAAAGGGGCCGGTGGCGGGGTCCTTGAAAATAACGCCCTCCAAATCGGCCACGATCTGGGGGATTTTATCGGGCCCGCCCATCAGACCGGCCATGTACTCCAGGTCCACCCGGGCCTTCTCCCCGATGGACACCGCCAGGGCCTCCACCGCCGTGTCCACGCTGGTGACGGCGCGGCGGTTCTGGATGGTGCGCTTGGTGAACATATCCGCCTTGCGCTCCAGATTGCCGTCCTCATCCAGCACTTCCAGCGAACACAGCAGGGGATAGGCGGAATCCTGTTCAAAGGCCATCTTATTGCCCAAACTGTTCAGCAGACCGTGCTTTTTGGTAAATTGGTCGTAGAGGCGGTTGAGCTTTTCCTGTTCCGCTTTCACCGCGTCGTCCTTGGCGTTTTGCAGTTGGAGGTCGATGAGCTTCCGGGCGCTGTCCCGAATGGCGATCATGCCCTTGACACGTTCAGCGGGGGTCTTGCCCAGCTCCATCCGCGTCATGCGGGAATTCTCGCGGAAATACAGTTTACCCTCATGCAGCGTGTAGCTGAAATTGCGCACAGACGGGTCGGCAGGTATGGATTCCAGAGCTTCGCCGGTCTGCTCATCCGCCGCGTCCAGCTCCAGCAGGTCCTTGTCCGGCAGGGCGAGGTTCTGGACTGCCCCGGCAAGCTGCTCGGAAAGATTTGCCCCCTCAATGGGGGCCACGGTGTAGTCCTGGTGGCCGTACTGGGTGCTGTCTGATGTGGGGGTGCCCAGCACCATATCCGGGTGCTCCAGAAAATAATTGTTGATGTGAAAGCCGTCGTCATTTTCACCTGCTCCCACCCAACTGGGCTGCTCCACGGCGGGCCGGTCCCGCTTTTGCAGAAAAATGATGTCGGACACCACTTCCGTCCCGGCGTTGGCCTTAAAAGTGTTGTTGGGCAGACGGATGGCCCCCAGCAGGTCGGCCCGCTCCGCCAAATATTTGCGCACCGAGGTATCCTTGCTGTCCATGGTGTATCGGCTGGTGACAAAGGCCACGATCCCGCCGGGGCGCACCTGATCCAGCGCCTTGGCGAAGAAATAGTTGTGGATGTTGAAGCCCAGCCTGTTATAGGCGGGGTCGTTGACGTGGTACTGTCCAAAGGGCACGTTGCCCACCGCCAGATCGTAGAAATCCCGCCTGTCTGTCTTTTCAAAGCCGTCCACGGTGATGTCGGCGTTCTGGTAGAGCTGTCTGGCAATGCGTCCGGTAAGGCTGTCCAGCTCCACGCCGTACAGCTTGGCCCCGGACAGGGACTCCGGCAGAAGCCCGAAAAAGTTGCCGATGCCCATGGAGGGCTCGAGCACGGTCCCCGGCTTAAAGCCCATGTTCTCCACCGCCTGATAGACGGCCTTGATGACGGTGGGGCTGGTATAGTGTGCGTTGAGGACGGTAGAGCGGGCGGAATTGTACTCCTCCGGGGTGAGCAGCTCCTTCAGCTCGGTATACTCCTTGGCCCACTTGGGGTCATCCGGGTCAAACGCCTTGGCGATGCCGCCCCAGCCCACATAGCGGGACAATATCTCCTGTTCCTCGGGCGTAGCAAAACGGCCCTCCCCCTCGATCTGTTTCAAGGTGCGGATGGCCGTCACATTGTACTGATATTTGGTTTTCTCGCCGCCCGCGCCCAGGTTGTCATCGGTGATCTGGAAATTGTGCCGCTCCTGGGCGGGCCGGGGGGCTGGCGGTTCCCGCTGGCCGATCTGTCCGCCGTCAAGCTCTACCTGTTCCGGCTCTGCTCCGGGGAGCTGTACGGGATCATCCGCCGCATCATGAGCCGGGGGGCTTGCTGCAACAGTTTCTTCCGGCGCTTCCTCCTGCCGAAGCTGGTGCGCCATCTCAGCGGCGATGTACTCCTCGCTGGTCAGCACGTCCTCCACAGACTCCCGCACATAGGGGACAGGCGCTGACTGGAAAATGGGAAACCAGCCCCGCAGGTCCAGATCCAGCAGCTTGACCTCGTTGTTGGCATAGTCCACGCTGTCGATCTTCATGCGCCGCCCGTCCATCATCAGCTCCATACCGATGGGGATATAGTCGGCGGCATCACTCTCTTGGATGATCTCATAGGGCGCGTCGGGACCGCTCTCCGGGTCGGGGCGAGCCAGCACCACGCTATGCCCGTGCTCCAGCAGCTTTTTAAGCACCGCCTGCCACGCCTCCCGGCTCCCGGTGGCAGGCGTTTGACCCAGGCCGGGAATGTCCAGTACCGGCGCTTTTGTCCCCAGCGCGGAGGACGCCTCCTCGGCATCCTTGCCGTAGAACATCATGAACTCTCCCACCTGGACGCCCACCAGCTTGTCCGGGTGCTGGGCTTTCAGATTCCAATATCCTTCCGCATGAGGCGCGAAGTCGGGTTCAACAGGGACAGTATCAGCGTTTTTCGGCTGCTCCGGCGCACCTGCCCCGGTGGGTTCGGGCACCGCCTCCGGCGCTGGGGGTGCTGGGATATTACCCTCGCCCTGTTCCGGCTCTGAACGTTCCACGCTGGGGCTCCCATGGAGGAAACCGTCCAACTGTTCCTGGTAGAGCGCACGGAGAATGGGCACGATCAGATTCCAGGTCATGGACACCCTGGTGCCAAACTTATCGTGGACGTTGACCTCAAAACCGTCCCTGTTGGCGAAGTAGGCCGCTTGCTCCCCGGACAGCAGCTCTATATTTTCAGCAGTACCAGCATAGGTGTCTACCATGCGCTGGGCGATCTTAAAATTGTCCTCGCCCGCCTCAATATACCCCACAATGGCCGCTTTGTCTTTCTGTTTCAGCAGACCGCCATACCCCACCAGGGCCTCCCGCAGATCATCATTGACATCCGGCAGATGGGCAGTAAGAAAATTGGTGATGGCACTGTTGCGAGTATCTTGCAATAGCTGGCGCTCAAATTCATTTCTGGGGACCATCCAGGTCACAGGGGGAGATACGCTTTGGTCACAAAGTTCCACCTGGGCATCAAAACGCCGTCGTATCACAACGGGTTCTCCCTCTAAATAAACGGTATCACCGATTTTATAGGCCGGGGCCATGGGGTCACGGGCAGTGGAAGTGGTGTCATGCTGTTCTGCCGTATCCATCTCAGCAGGTTCCGCCGCAGGCCGCTGTATCGGCCCCTTGGCGGACAGCAGGACATAGTTTGCTTTTTGCACAGGGGGCGCTCCCCGCGCCCATTCAGGTGCATCAGGGTCATTAGCATGGCGCTGGGGTCCGTCCGGGGCGTCAACGGCGGCACCGTTGTAATTGCGCTCCAGCAAATCCTCGACCAGCCACTCCCGGAACATAGGCAGGCTTTCATATATCGCCATTGCGCTGGGATCATCGCTGGTAATGAAGCTCACATAGCCGCTGAGTTCATCGCTGAGCCTATTTCTACCTGTCTCGTAACTAATAATGTGCTCCCGAAGGTCAAAGCCCAGCCCGCCCCGACTGATTTCCCTGTCCACCATTTCCAGAAGGCTGCGGTAAAGTACAATGGGGTCGAGTGTGCGGGAAGGGGATGCCGTTTCCGCCTGTTCGTGGGCGGGTGCCATGCTTGTGTCAGCAGCTTTGGGTGGGGGAGGGTTGACCGCCGTACCATTCTCCTGGAAGGTGATGCGGACATCCTCGCCGTCCCGCTCTATATCGGCTTCTTTTTTGAGATAGCCCTGTTCACTAATGTTTTTGAACCATTGTTGAGCAAAAGTGCTCAGATCACGGCTCAATTGGGGAATCCACCTGTTGGGTTCGGGGTAAACCTCCTGATAAATTTGGATAGAACCATCCTGCTGGAACGTCAGTGGTTCTATCGTCCCCTTCTCCCGGTCCACCCGAAAGGTCATTTCCGGGTCACGCATCAGATCGCCGTTTTGAACATAGGTGTGGCTGACGGAAAGTTCGTTTGCGCCAACCCATTCCAAGTGCAGAGGCATCATGACTTCCCCGGCCTCCAACCGCAGGTAGCGGTATTCGCCGCTGACCACCTCGGGGAACAGCCTTGCCAGAGTGCGGTAATTGAGCTCCGGTTTGGTGCGTCCTGCCTTTTTAGGGGCGGCCGCCGTATATGTTGACGCCACTGCTTCGGATAATGTTCTCCTCAATTTGGCAATCAGTTTTTCAACAGTATCCTTTTCTGATGCCGCAAAGTGGAATGTAACGTCACCATTGCTTTGAACGGTCTGCGCCGCTTCGATCCCCGCCATGAGCCTCGCCAGCAGCGGGGCCTCCTCCGCTGTTACCGTGGCTTCATAGTTTGGGACCGTGGTTTCAACTGCGCCAGCCTGCATTTGCGCTTCATAGCGGTCAATGTCCTCTGCGGCCTGCTCATGTCCCTGCTGGGGCTGGGTTTGTGCCGTGCCGGTGCGCTCCAATGTTTCCACCCGGCGTTCCATGGTCTGCCCATCTACAGGCATGAGGGTGACAGCATGGTTTTCCCGCAGCCTTTCCACATACTCGTTTAGCGCATGGACAGGGAACCCGCACAGCTCCACCCGCCCCACGCCGCCGACAGGCCGAGTGGTGAGGGTCAGCCCCAACAGGGCGGCGGCGGTCTTGGCATCCTCGCCGTACAGCTCAAAGAAGTCGCCCATCTGATACAGGATGAGGCTGTTCGGGTGGGCCTCCCTGACCTCGTTCAGTTCATCCCACCAGGGGGCGCGGGAGCTTTCCTTCTCCGCCTGGGGCGGGGCGGGTTCAGCGGCGAGGGGGTCGCTGCCCCCCGGGGCCGGTGCGGAGAACAGGTCAAAAGAAATCTGCCCATCATCGTCCTCTGCCACTGGGGGCTGCATTTTCCGCCTCAGAGCGCGGGCCGCAGCCGCCAGCTTGCCCTCTGGCTCCGTTTGGCCCTCCTGCTGGGCTTGGCGGATTTGTCGGGCCTGTTCCGCTTTCTGGGCCTCCCTTTCGGCTTTTTGGGCCTCTTTCGCCGCCTGCTTTGCCTGACGCTCCGCTTCCAGCTCGACCTCCGACAGCGGTTTGAACAGGGAGTATTCGCCCCGCCGGAATGCCTCCACATCCCGCAGGACGGGGGCCATGCGCTGGTAGGCTTCGCTGTCCGGGCGCACAGCGGCCAGGATATTGAACATCTCCTGGGCCAGCCTGCCCCGCGCCACGGGATCGTAAGGCCGCAAAGCGCCGAAAATCAGCTTAACGGCCCCGTCCATATCAAATTTGGGAACTTTTGTCCGGTTAGGGTCGGCCTGATAGAACCAATAGATTCTCCGAGCCAGCGTTGTAGCCTCATAATCTGGCAGGTGCTCTCGTTCCTGTTCGCTGAGATAGTTCCCGCCGTCGATCAGCGCCCGGACGCGCTTCTGCACTTGGTTCCAGTTCAGCCGGATGGTGGCGTACCCTTTGAAGCCGGATTCATCATCCTGCCGGGTAAATTTGATTCCCTTGCTGTCATGCCACTCATCATACCCGGCATAAGAGGAACCGCCGTCGCCGTATGCCTCCCGCAAAAACTTGGCGCACTCCTGGGCGTTGTGGCCCTGCACAAAATAAGAATAAATGCTGAATTTCCCATCCGCGTAGCTGCTGCCCCCCAGGAGCAGGCGGTCAATTTCATCCTCGGTGATAAAGCTGGCCCTGCCGGGGAGAAAGCCCTCCGCCGCGTGAAATTCCTGGCGAGGCGTGAACAGGTTTACTACATCAACCAATAATGCCTGGGGGTCCGGATGGTGCCTGGAGCGCAGAAGGCCGGTGTTACGGTCATAGGAGCCTGCAAACTCGGCCAGCTCACGGACAATCTGCTGACGAGAAACAGGGGCCTTTAATAGTTCCGCAAGCTGCTGGGTATCCTCCGGGAAGCCCTTGCCCAAGAAATGCTGGGAAACCGTGGGCAGAAGGTTTCGCTCCCGTGCACTGTCGCTGAAATCCTGGCGAAGATGCCACAGCTTTTCCGCCAGTTCCCGGTATTCATTGCCCTCGGCGGCGTCAATTTTCTCCTGGCTGGCAAACATCCCGTCCCGCAGAAGGTTGGACACCATAGCGGCGGCGTTTACCCAGGGAATCAGAGTGCTGCCAGAACCGAACGCCGTCCGTCCAGGCGCGATGCGGAACCCCTCTTTGCTGAACCAGACGGCATAGTCCTGCCCACTGATGGAGAGGCCCTTGCCACCCTCGCCAAACTCCTTTTCCATGAACGACGCGGCAGCGGACCCAGTGGGTTCTTTCTGGAAGAACGCCACGATGCGTTCTATGCTGTGCTGCCTGTTGCCTCCGCAGGTCAGGGCGCGGCCAATGACCGTTTCCGGCACCTGTTCGGCGGGAATGGGCATCTGCCACTGGGCCTGACGCTCCTCGGTCTGAGCCTGGGCAATGCGCTCCACCTGCTCCTCCACCGGGGGAAACAGGTGAAACGGCGCAGGGGCGGGTCCCTCAGACGAAGAAACGGCGGGCTCATCGCCCGCCGTCTGCTCTGTATCCTGATTTACCTGTACACGATCTCGTTCAGCACGATCTCCTCCGCCTGCTGTGTGAAGTTGTTCACCGCCTGCACCCAGCCCATCTGGTCCCGTGCCTTCATCGCTTCGTCCACGCCGTTCTGCTTCTTCAGATCGGCCACCATCCTGTCCACCTGCTCCCGCGCCTGCTGGTCGATCTCCCGCAGGTGGGGATCCAGCCGCCCGGTCAGCAGCATCGACGTGTACGTCCCGCTGTGGTGCTCTTGAAGAAAGCTCTCCCTCATCCGGCCGTACTTGCCCAGGGGCATTTCTTCCTCGGCGTCCTGTCCGTCCATCATCAGGTCGGGGATCAGGTAATCGCCCACCTTCGTGTAAGTCAGCTCCATGTTCACCGCTCCTTTCTTTGCTTTCGCGCTTTACAGTGCTAAATTCCTTTGCATCCTCAGTATAGCCGATATCCTGAGAAAATGCAAGAGGTTTTTCCAAATTTTTCTTGTTATTTTTCGCCTGCTCCCGGTCCCAGGTCTTGACCGCCCTGCCGATCTCATTGAGCAGTTCCCTGGACACCGCGCTGGCGGCATTGCCCAGGTGGTGGAGGACGGCAGGGGTGGAGAACTCGGTGATCCCCGCCAGATCGCCGTCCTCCATGAACTCGGCGGGGTCCAGGCCGCAGCGGGTGAGGACGGCGTACTGGACGCTGGCGGTGAGCACGTCCCGAAAGCGGACCTCCAGATTGAGGTCGTCCAGTTCCTCCAGCAGACTGTTTTGCACGTCATAGGCCAGATCGGTCAGGCGGTCCCGGTAGATCTCGTTTACCGCCCTCGCCGCCAACTCCATGATCTGCTCCCCAATGTCCCCATCCCCGGCGGGACCATACCGCCGTTCCAGCGCGTTCAGCACGGCGGCATGGTGGTCCTCCCGCATTTCCCACAGGTAGGGCGTTTTGGCCCCCTTCACCGGGCGGGTGTCTGACACGTCAAAGACGTATTCCAGCGAGGGTCTGCCCCGCTTGTCCTTTCGGATGAGAGCGATCCCCTTGGAACCGGGTTTGACCCACCGCCGCATGGTTTCATTCCACAGCTCCATGCTGGCGCAGGCGGTGGCGTCCGGGCGCTGGGCGTAGATCCCCACCCAGGCGGGCGAGTATGTCACTGACGTCTATTTTGACTTTGGCAAGGTCCCCGTGGGCTTCCAGTCCACCATCAGCCCGACCCTGACCGTCCAGGTCCTGGGTACGGTTGCAAACAACTATCAGATCATCAACCGGGCCGACGTGGGCGGCAAGTACCAGGGCACCTGGCAGACCGCTCAGGCCACCTGGCTCACCATCGTGCGCCAGCTGGGGCCTGTGCCCACCCTGCCTAAGACTGGGTACTAAATGAAACGAGGGGGCGGTTCAAAATGAACCGCCCCCTCATCAGAAAATGTGTCAGTCCGTATCCCGCACGTCGATGACCTCTCCTTCAATCACGGCAGAACGGGTCAGCTTGGCCAGCCGATGAATGCTCCACAGGTCGGATATGCTCTCATAGATGAGGATGAGGCCGACAATTTGGATCAGCACTTCGGCAAACAGGCTGGGGTTGAATACGACGATGCACCCGAGGATCAGGATGAGCACATCCAAAGCAAAAGGGACCCACCACCGGTCAAAACCCGCGGCGCGCAGCTCAAGATCCCGCCGCAGACTTGTGGCGCCGTCCACCAAAATGGCAACGCCCAGGATAATAAAGATGATATCGCTGACACGGGTGGGTTGAACCAGGGCATAAAGGCCAAAGCCGGCGCAGATGATACCGATGACCAATCCGATCACTGAGCCCCGTTCTTTCCCAAAATAGGCGATGATGTTGAACAGGCCGTAGGCTGTGAGCACACCGGTGACAATATAGCACAGGATTAGATTGCTGGTGTGGGGCCAGATCAACAGCGCCAGGCCCAGGAAAAGGTAGAGCAGGGAAGCCAGAATCAGGCTCCATTTGATGTCCTTCAGCAGTTCTCTCATATAGCGCCTCCAGGCTCAAAAGGACACGATGAGCTGCATCTTGAACCTTGTTTCACCGTAGACGGCGTGGGGGATGTCCTTGGGCATCACCAGCGTCTCGCCCTCGTTCAAGTGGAACACCTCGCCGCCCACGGT
>ERZ808042.930-NODE-930-length-11507-cov-9.140857_pt1 | contig 11507 bp, 12 predicted proteins | sample MGYA00380193_ERZ808042 | MGnify/ENA primary metagenome ERZ808042 (study PRJEB31490, sample SAMN06133401) | mouse gut metagenome | isolation source: M1_2 | host: mice | place: China: Chengdu | collected 2015-05 ...
TGGCGTCCTCGTAGTTGTAGCCCTCCCAGGTCATGAAGCCCATGAGGATGTTCTTGCCCAGGGCGATCTCGCCGTTGGAGGTGGACTGGCCGTCGGCCAGGGTGTCCCGGGCCTGGACCCGGTCGCCCACCGACACGATGGGCCGCTGGTGGATGCAGGTGCCGTGGTTGGAGCGCTGGTACTTGGTGAGCTTGTAATCCTTCAGGCCAAGCCCGTCGTAGCGCACGGCGATGTGGGTGGCGTCCACGGCGGTGACCACGCCGTCCCCCTCGGCCAGCACGGCTACCTCGGAGTCCTGGCAGTTCTTGTACTCCTGGCCAGTGGCCACGATGGGGGCCTCGGTGGTGAGCAGGGGCACGGCCTGGCGCTGCATGTTGGCGCCCATCAGGGCCCGGTTGGCGTCGTCGTTCTGGAGGAAGGGGATCTGGGCGGAGGCCACGGACACCATCATCTTGGGGGACACGTCCACGTAGTCCACCCGCTCGGCGTCCACCTCGATGATCTCGTTGCGGTGGCGGCAGGCCACGCGCTTGCGCTGGAAGCAGCCGTCCTCGTCCACCGGCTCGGTGGCCTGGGCCACGTTGAACTCGTCCTCCACGTCGGCGGTCATATACTCCACCTGGTCGGTGACCTTGACCGCAACACATTTGCCGTTCTCGTCCAGAATCTTTTCCGTCTTGCGGTAGGGGGCCTCAATGAAGCCGTAGCGGTTTACCCGGGCGTAGGAGGCCAGATAGGAGATCAGGCCGATGTTGGGGCCTTCGGGGGTCTCGATGGGGCACAGGCGGCCATAGTGGGAGTAGTGGATATCCCGCACGTCGAAGGAGGCCCGGTCACGGGACAGGCCGCCGGGGCCCAGGGCGGACAGGCGGCGCTTGTGGGTGAGCTCCGCCAGGGGGTTGGTCTGGTCCATGAACTGGGACAGGGGGCTGGACCCGAAAAACTCCTTGATGGCGGCGGTGACGGGGCGGATGTTGATGAGGGACTGGGGGGTGACGATGTCCAGGTCCTGGATGGTCATGCGCTCCCGGATCACCCGCTCCATCCGGGTGAAGCCGATGCGGAACTGGTTTTGCAGCAGCTCGCCCACGCAGCGCAGGCGGCGGTTGCCCAAATGGTCGATGTCGTCGGGCACGCCCACGCCGAAGGCCAGACAGTTGAGGTAGTTGATGGACGCCATGATGTCGTCCACGGTGATGTGCTTGGGGATGAGGGCGTCCATGCTGTCGTGGATGAGGTCCAGGAAGTCCTCATGGCTGAGGCCCTCGGCCTCCTTCTTCTCCAGCAGCTCCTGGAGCACCTTGCCGCACACCTTCTCGGTGACGCCGGCCTCCTTCTCGGGGTCGAAGTCCACAAACCGGGCCATGTCCACCATGCCGTTGGAGAACACCTTCACCCGGTGCACGCCGGTGTGCAGGTCCTCCACCTCCACCACGGCCTCGTTGACGCCCAGCTCGTCCAGCTCCCTGGCCCGCTCACGGGTGAGCACCTCGCCGGCCTCGGCCACGATCTCGCCGGTGGCGGGGTTGGCCACCGGGGCGGCCAGCTTCTGGCCGGACAGCCGGGTCCAGATGGCCAGCTTTTTGTTGAACTTGTACCGGCCCACCCCGGACAGGTCGTAGCGCCGGGGGTCGAAGAACAGGGAATTGAGCAGGCTCTCGGCAGAGTCCACTGTGGGGGGCTCGCCGGGGCGCAGCTTGCGGTAGATCTCCAGCATGGACTCCTCATAGCTCTTGCAGGCGTCCTTCTCCAGGGTGGCCAGCAGGCGGGGGTCCTCGCCGAACAGGTCGATGATGCCCGCGTCGGTGCGGGGGCCGATGGCCCGGATGAGGCAGGTGACGGGCAGCTTGCGGTTCTTGTCGATACGGACGTAGAACACGTCAGACAGATCGGTCTCATACTCCAGCCAGGCCCCCCGGTAGGGGATGACGGTGGCGGCGTAGGTGATGTTGTCCGCCTTGTCCGCGTTTTTGGCGAAATACACGCCGGGGGAGCGCACCAGCTGGGACACGATGACACGCTCCGCGCCGTTGATGACGAAGGTGCCCGCGTCGGTCATGATGGGGAAGTCGCCCATGAAGATGGACTGCTCCTTAATCTCGTTGGTGGCCTTGTTTCGCAGGTGGACCTGCACCTTCATGGGGGCGGCGTAGGTCATGTCCTGGGCCTTGCACTCCTCGATGGTATACTTGGGGGGGTCGTCCATGGAGAAGCTGATGAAGGACAGCTCCAGGTTGCCCGCGTAGTCGGTGATGGAGTCCACGTCGTTGAATACCTCCTGGAGGCCCGTCTCCAGGAACCACTGGTAGGACTTCTTCTGGATCTCCAGGAGGTAGGGCATCTCCAGGATCTCCTCCGTGCGGGCGAAGCTCTTGCGGTGGGTCTTGCCGTACCAGACGTCTTTGACCGCTCTAGCCATATGCTCTTCACGCTCCACTTCGTAGATAATTCCGGGCTTGAGATTGACACGCCCGGGGCGGTTGTCAGGTTCTTGAAATTTCCTCTTGCGTTCTTTGTGCAAATCTGCTATACTCACAGTACTAGGTGGGAAGGGCTTTTTATGTCCACCTGTGTATAAAAGCAGTTTATGATACCATAATTGCCGTCCCGCGTCAAGAGAAATTTTGGCGGCAGGGCGTTTTTTTGTATCATTTTCCTTTTACGGCAGAGGTGGAACGTTTGGAAAGATACGAGATGTTTGAATACGGCGCCGGTTTGGCCGCGGTCGTGGAGCTGGGCGCGGCGCTCAAGGCCCCCGGTTTTTCTGATATGCTCCCCGTTGCGCTGCTGCCTGTAACACTGTGCGCCGGGGTGGCCGTCTATTTTCACAGCAAGCTGCCGAAGGACAAGAAACGCCCGCTTTTCAGATGGCACCCGGTCTGGCTTTTCCTGTCTCTGCTGTTCCTCCAGGCCATGTTTCTCCTGGGATGCTTCCCAACACGTTAACGAGGAGCGGAGGCGAAACCCTTGAAGCGATACGAGACATACGAACTTTGGCAAAATACCGCCCTGTTGCTCGGGCTGGCGGTGGTGTGTGCGGGCCTCAAGATCCCCGGCTTCTCCGCGGCGCTCCCCTTCGCCATGCTACCTTCCACGGTGTGCGCGGGGGTCGCTGCCCACCTCCACAGGAAGCTGCCGGAGGACAAAAAGCGCTCGCTTTTTAGTAGACTCCATCCGATGCGGTTATTTATCCCCTGGCTGATTGGAAATGCGATGCTGTTCTTGCTGCCCCTCATAGAGCTCTGGCGGCGGTGAGCTTACATTATAATTAAGAAGGAACTGCCCATGAGAGAGTCCGTCTATCTTCTCCTCATCTGGCTGGGGGTGGCCAGCGCCCTGGCCTTTTTCCTCTTCGGCTGGGACAAGCTGCTGGCAAAGCTCCACCGCCGCCGGATCCCCGAGGCGGCGCTGCTGGGCTGCGCGCTGCTGGGGGGCTCCGCCGGGGGGATGCTGGGCATGGCCCTGTTCCACCACAAGACCCGCAAGCCCCCCTTTCCCTGGTTCGTCCCCCTGTGCCTGTGCGGCCACGCCGCCCTGCTGGCCTGGGCCGCCTTGTGCCGGTGAGCCCCGCCCCCTACTATATATAGGAACGCAAAACCTGCCTGCCCTGCCGTTTTCCGGCGAGTCAGGCGGGTTTTTGTTTTTCCAGAAAATTTTGTTCAACTTCCTGTTGACAAGGGGCGCTTCCGGGGTTACAATAGCAATAGTTACAATTCAGTTACAAACAGTTACAATTTTTTGAGGAGGCGCTCATGGCTGAGAAATCCAACGTCCTGACCTACAAGGGTCATCCGCTGCGGCGAAAGGACAACCTGATCTATTACGGCTCCATGGCCGACAAGTACATCGTTATGATCCAGGTGATGAGCACCGAGAAGGACGGCTCCCTGGAGCTGGCCAACAAGGTTCACCTCCAGCTCCAGTTCACCGACCCCGACCTGAAGAGCCGGGACCGGGTGGTGAAAAAGAGCGACCTGCCCGACCTGTTCTCCGCCATCGACATGGGCTCCATCTGGCTGATGCGCGCGCTGGCCGGCAAGTGATAGCCAGCAATTGACCAAAAGAAAATTTTAATGGGGGTTATACCAATGAATTTAAAAGCGAAGGCGGTCAGGACTGTAGCCGCGGCCGGGGTTATCCTCTCCATGTGCACCGGTGTGGCGTTCGCCTCCATCGGCAGCGCCACGGTGAAGGCCGACTCCCTGCGCATGCGCAGCGGGGCGGGCACCGATTCCGCCACCATCGCCCAGGCCCCCAAGGGGACCCAGGTGGCTGTGGAGGAGGACGCGGGCAACGGCTGGTATAAGGTGACCTACAACGGCCAGACCGGGTTCATGTCCGGCGAGTGGCTCACCGTCACCCTGTCGGACGGCACCGTTATTGAGGACGAGCCCGCCCCTCAGGCCGAGGAGCCCCAGCAGCAGCGGGGCCTGGTCACCGCCAGCGTGCTCAACGTCCGCTCCGGCCCGGCCACTACATATGACAAGGTCTCCACCCTGAAGGCGGGCAGCGTGGTGGATATCGTCTCCGATTCCGGCGACGGCTGGTATCAGGTGGAGGGCGGCTATGTGTCCTCCGAGTACATCACCCTGGTGGGCGCCGACTACGAGGGCTCCAGCGCCCTGGGCGCCTCCGCCGCCGCCATGGCCAAGAGCCTGCTGGGCTGCCGCTACCGCTCCGGCGCCGCCGGCCCCAGCTCCTTCGACTGCTCCGGCCTGATGTACTACATCTACCGGCAGTTGGGCCACCCCATCGCCCGGGGCTCCTCCAGCCAGTATTACAACAGCGGCTACTTTGTCTCTACCGACGCCATGCAGCCCGGCGACCTGATCTTCTTCTTTGACCGCCGCTTCGACAGCTCCGGCGGCACCCTGCCCACCACCCACGTGGGCATGTATGTGGGCGACGGCCAGTTCATCCACGCCTCCACCACATCTTACCGGGTGCAGTACGACAGCATTTATGGTTACTACGCCCCCTACATCGTGGGCGCCAAGCGCATCGGCTGATTTTGGGACCAATCTTTTCCAGCCGCCCGGCCAAATGGCCGGGCGGCCTTGTTCTTAATGGAAAATTATCATTTTGCCTCTTTACATTTTGCCTCGTCTGGGATAAAATAGGCGTAACGGAAAAAGGGGGTGCGCCCATTGAGCGACATGGATTACACGCGCAAATTCAACGTCAATTTAAACAAGGATGAGGAGATCCGCGCCATTCTGTCCTCCGTCTATAACTCTCTTCGGGAGAAGGGCTATAACCCCATCAACCAGATTGTGGGCTATATTCTCAGCGAGGACCCCACCTATATCACCAACCACAACAACGCCCGCACCCTGATCCGCCAGCTGGACCGGGACGAGCTGCTTCAGGTGCTGCTAAAGAGCTATCTCCACGAGAAATGAGGAGAGCGCCCGCGTCGAGCGGGCGTTCTTTTTATTAAGATTTGCGAAAGGGACCGTGTCATGAAGAGAACTGTATCACTGCTGCTGAGCGCCGCCCTGCTGCTGGGGCTGCTGTCCTCCTGTAAAGCTCCGGCAAAAGAGCCGGAGCCATCCGCCGCCGAGCTTGCCGTCACGGACCTGGCCAGCTTGGCCTTTGACCACTCCGGCCGGGAGGATCAGGACGGCCTGGAGGGCCTGTACGCCGGAGAACACAGGGAAGAGCTGGAGGCATACGCTCAAAGCGCCTACCAGCTGGAGGACCCTTGGGAGGACATGGCGGTAATCCGGGCTGCAGGGGCCTCCGCCTTTGAGATCGCCGTGCTGCGCATGGAGGACGACGGCGCCGCCGTCCGGGCCGCCACCGCCTTCATGAACTACATCTCGGCCCGCCAGGGGGATTTTACCGGCTACGCCCCCGCCGAGGCCGACATGGCGGCCAACGGGGAGATTTTACAGGACGGACCCTACGCCGCCCTGTTCATCTGCCCGGACCCCAAGGGGGCCAGTGCCGCTGTGGAGGCGGCTCTCGACGGTGGGACGCTTTCCGTGCCGGGGCCTGAGGATTCCGTTCAGCCCATCACCGATGTGAAGGAGCTGCGGGACCTGCTGGCGTCCAACCAGGGGATGGACGGGGCGGAGCTGGTAAAGCTGGACGACGGCGACTCGGAGGCGCTGAACGCGTACGTGAGAGATGTCTACGGCTTGGCCCCGGACCAGTGGGAGGCGTGCGCCATCGCCCGGGACGAGGCCTCCGCCTTTGAGGTGGCGGTATTCCGAGTCCCATATGATTGGGATGTGATCAATGAGGCGGAGCATCGGCTGATCGAGTATTTGGACGTTAGGGAGGCGGAATTTGCCCCCGACACCGACCAGGCGAAGCTGCTGCACAGGGCCATCGCGGGGGAGGCCACAGGCGAGGTGCTGGGCGAGCGTATGGCCTATGTGGTCTTGGCGGCTTGCGGCGACGCGACTGGGGCGCTCAGCGCGTTTGCCGACGCGGCGGGCACCATGGGATACGGCTATTCCAGCCGTTACCGCTACCTGGACACCGACCCCAACTGGCCGGACCGCTGCGCGTTCACCCCGCCCAACAAGGACGACATGTCCCTTTACGACACCGCCGCCATCCGGGCCGCCTGGGAGAAGGGAGACCCGTCAGGGCTGTCCCAATATGACCGGGACATCTATAACCAGGCCGAAAAGATGCTGAACAAAGCGGTCAAAGACGGCATGAGCGACTATGAGAAGGAGTTCTCCATCTACAGCTGGGTGGTCAACAGCGTGAACTATGACTGGACCCACCAGGACCACATGAAGGAGACCCCCAGAGAGTCCTTTACTCCCTACGGCGGGCTGGTGAACCATACGGCGGTATGCCTGGGCTACGCCGCCACCTTCCAGCTGCTGTGCGACCTGGCCGGGGTGGAGTGCGTTACCGTGCCCGGTGCGGCCTTTGAAAGCAGGGAGGACCATGGCTGGAACATGGTGCGGCTCAATGGCCAGTGGTACTGCGTGGACGTGACCTGGGATGCCAACCAGCGTGAGCAGGCGGGCCGGGGCAAGCCGGAGGATTGGAACTATTTCAACGTCACCAGCGACGACATGGCGGACAGCGACCATCAATGGGATTACGCCAACACCCCCGAGGCCACGGCCACGGACCATGGGCGCAGCTGAGCATGTAGAACGTTTTGGAGGGCCCCGTCCCAAGACGGGGCCCTCCAAAAAATATCGGGACGAAATGATAATTTCCTCTTTACAAATCTGTTTTTTCTGGTATAATAAACCCGTTGCAAATCACAGGGCTCGCAGTTCAGCTGGGAGCGCAAGCGGGTCGGTTATATGCCCACGTTTCGGGGGCGCAACTCGAATGGCTACCATTCGGCTCACATCACATGAAAGAAAATTCTACAAAATTCGGCACGTAGCTCGTGTGCCGTCCATACGGGCGATTAGCTCAGCTGGGAGTGCAAGCGGGCCAGTTATATGCCCCACGTTTCGGGGGCGTAACTCGGATGGTTGCCATCCGGTTCACATCACATAAAAGAAAATTCTACAAAATGCGGCGCGTAACTCGCGTGCCGTCCATACGGGCGATTAGCTCAGCTGGGAGAGCGCAGCGTTCGCAACGCTGAGGTCGTGGGTTCGATCCCCATATCGTCCACCATTGGCAGACTTGCAATTTGCAAGTCTGCCTTTTTATGCGGTGACATACACAAGAGGGTCTTTATTCCGGCCCTGCTCCTGACACTCCGTAGCCATCGTCTTAAAATCCTCAAAGGAGACGTTAAACTCGATTTCCAGCGTGTAGTCCCGATAAACATAAACGGATTTGATAAACTGGGATATAATCATCTTTTTCTCGTAGAATGTGCAAGTGTCGTATAAATCGGCCCAGCTTTTAATCCTTTCGTACTCTTGCATCTCTACATCCGAGCTTGCCAAATGCTGTTCAAGCTCCAACTTGGCGGCATCCACAGTTGCGGTCAAAGACTGGATTTCCTGTTTGGCCTTGCTCACAAGGTCGTTGAGGAGGTCAATATCCAGACGGCTCTCGCCACGGATTACTTTTATCGTCTCCGCGTTTTAGTCTGCACGGAGGTTTTAATACTTTCGCCGGATGCCTGCCAATAGCATATGTAATTCAAGAGCTTGTCAACATGATTGTCAAATCGCTGTTCACCCTCTACCGCGCTCCAGACTTCAATGCCATTCTTTACAAACCCTCCACCACAAAGGGCGTCTCGTCATCCCGCCGTCCGAGCCGGTCAAACATATAAACCAGCAGGACTTCAAATTTCCCCTGGACGGCCTCGCGCTGGATTTCTTGGATGGCGTCCCTCTCCTTTGCGGACTTCTTAAACCCGGAGATTCCTTTTTCATAAAGTTCTTTTTCGATGTGCCAATCGGGATGATTGGAGACAAATTCCCGGCAATATTGCTTTTGCATGGGAATATCGTCTTTTTCAACCTGTCCCACTGTGGACACTCGGTACAAGCAGTAAACGCGCTTTTCGTTTTCCATACATACACCCCATTTTTCATGTTGAAAACAGTGTGTGTGCCTTGTTTGCTCAATCTCTATGGAACCGCTGATTAAAGCCCCATCAAACGCAATATGCAATCGAAATTGGGGGAAAAAATCCAAGTATAGGCCCGTATTGAGGGCAAAACGCCCAGTCTCCCTCCCCTATCCGACCTAACGGGCGCAAGAACCCCAAGCGGGGCGTAATGAACCGCCCGCCCTGGCAAGCATATACAGGTTCGCACTGGCAAAGAGCACGTGTAATCGGTTGAGATTTTTTCGCAGTCCACGGTAAACCGTCTTTCGGAAGCCGAATATATTCTTCACAATTCGGAAGGGATACTCCACTTTACAGCGTACAGCGGATTTGCGGTTCTCGATGTATCGCTCCCAGTCAATGGCGTTGTCAGAAACCCTGGGCAACCGACCTGGACGGCGGTTGATTCGGTATTCGATGGTGGGAAGCTGTGGGTCATGTTTGACCTCATCCCGTTTTTCCAGTCCCAGGTATGCGCTGTCCCCATAGACGACCTCGTCATCCTCCCGCAGCAGCTTTGCCGCTACGGTAACATCATGGACATTGGCAGACGTAGCTTCCACCGTATGGACAAACCCGCTCCGCATCCACCCCGGTATGGCATTTCATACCGAAATGCCACTGATTTCTCTTTTTTGTCTGGTGCATTTCGGGGTCTCGCTTCTTTTCCGCGTTCTTGGTGGAGCTGGGCGCGCTAATCAGCGTGGCGTCCGGGACATCCTGTTCAAAAAAGTTGATTCCCATGAATTTCCGCATGGCATAGCTGTCGTAAATGGCGTCCTCTACGCCCTCATCTGACAGGTTGAACCAGCATTGCAGCAAATACATCCGCAGCATGATTTCAATCTCAATTGGTGGACGGCCACGCTCTTCTGTTGGATAGTACGGCCTGATAATTCCTACCCATTCGTCCCATGGGATGATCTCGTCCATAATCTCCAGAAATTCTTCCCGTTTCGTTTTCTTTTTCCGGCAGCTGTACTCCATATCGCTGAAACTTTCCTGTTTCATTTCTTTTACCCCCTTTCCTTCTATTTTACCATACTTTCTGGGCGGGCGGGGTAAATCAGTGGTTCCCTATATTTACTTGTCAAGGTACATCTTACACTATTATTATCTCACATTGTCGCCCTGATTGCAAATTTTGGGGCTTTTTGTCGGAGAAACATTCTGATTAAATAATATATCTTTGATTTTGTCAATATCAGTTGACACAAAAAACTCAAAGAAATTAGCCAGCTAAGCGGCGGCCCCCAGAGCGGCAAAATATCTCTGGCGTTTCACGATAGGCGGGAAGCCGCCGTTGGCGGAGCAGATGCGTCGGCGATTCCAGTAACTCATGAAGTACCTCCAGACCAAGGTATTCAATTCCTCAACGGTCAGGCGCTCCGGGTTGAGGCGGTCGTAGAAGAGCTCGCTCTTCATCCTGGCCCACATACTCTCGCAGCGGGCGTTGTCGTGGCAGCGCCCGCCGTCGCTGTCCATGCTCTGGCGGATGCCATACTGCTGGTTCGCCGCCCGGTAGGCACTACTGGTGTATTGGGAACCCCGGTCCGAGTGGACGACAGCTCCCCGCAGGTCCGGATAGGCCGCCGCCGCGCCGCATAGTGTGCGCACGCACAGCTGTGCCCTCATGTTCGTGTCCATCGCCAGCCCCAGGACGGTGAGGTCGAAACAGTCGAACATGGCTGAGACGTACAGCTTCCCGTCTTTCGCCTTGATTTCGGTGATATCGGTGACGCACCTTTCCAGCGGTTTGTCCGCCTGAAAGTCCCGCTTCAGCAGATTGTCCGACTTCCTGGCTTCCCGCTCTGCCTTTGTGATCCCGTTGGATCTTCGCTTCGGGCGATGGGCCAGACCGACCTGCTCCATCACCCGGCGGACAGTCCCTTCGCTGGGGATACGGACCCCTTCGGGTCGGGCCAGCAGCAGCATCTGGCGCATCCGCCCGCGGCCATAGGTGGGTCCTCTTTGTGAATTGCCCGCATGGCCTCCGCCAGTCCCTGGTATTTCCAGGGCCGGCCCTGCCGCGCAAGATACCGGTAAAAGCCCTGGCGGCTGATCTCCAGAACCCGGCAGTACAGGGATATCCTGCCCTTCCGCTTGCCGCCGTCCGTCTTTTCCGCAACGAACCTCATTCGCTGTTCCTTGCTGACTTCCTACGGCTCGCGGCGAAAAAAGCGCTGGCCTCCGCCAAAAACTCGTTCTCTTCCCTCAGCCGCCGGTTGGCTTTTTCCAGTTCCTTCACCTGCCTGCGCAGCACCGCCAGCTCCTCCGCCAGGCTCATCGCTGTCTCCGGTGCGTGGCTGCCGGGACCCGCGTCCAGCCGTCCTTCCCGCACCGCCTTCTGCCAGCCGTACAACGTATCCAGCGGGATGCCTAGCTCCTGCGCCGCTTCCCCAGCTCCTATCTCTTTTCCAGCTTCACCGCCTGCACTTTATACTCCTTCTCGTATTTCCTCTGCCCCTGTCCCATTTTTTACACCTTCCTTTTCCTTCTATTCTACTCCTTTTCTGTGCCTCGAAGGTGTCAACTTTATTTGTACAACATCAGCAGTGGTCCTCCGCTGCCTCTAATCCCCGTCGTAAGACACGTGTTAAATTGTGACTCCATTTCTGGATGGCAAACGCGCCCGCACACCAGATTTGCCGCTTTTTGAGTGCACTCTTATAATCAGCATCATATCTGTGAGCCAGCTGCCGCTGCCGCTCCGGTGCAAGGTATTCAGCCGCAGCTGTTTCCCCGTTGGGCAGATATAGGCGTCCTCTCGGTTTGCCGGGGCGCTTCATATGGCCAGCCTCCCGGTCTGTGCGGCTCACTCGTTTGTGTGTCCTGCGTTTGTCCCGCTTGACCTGCTTTGCCTGGCGTTTCCCTATCCGGCGCTCCAGTTCAGCCAGACTTTCCTCCTCATAGCGGTCCAGCCGCTTCCAGTAGGCCCCAGGCTCCTCTTGAACCTCCACCAGGTACTCCGATGCTCGGGATGCATTCGCTTTCACATGGGTGG
>ERZ808042.931-NODE-931-length-11501-cov-3.788340_pt1 | contig 11501 bp, 9 predicted proteins | sample MGYA00380193_ERZ808042 | MGnify/ENA primary metagenome ERZ808042 (study PRJEB31490, sample SAMN06133401) | mouse gut metagenome | isolation source: M1_2 | host: mice | place: China: Chengdu | collected 2015-05 ...
ATGATGTGGAGGACACGGAGCGGTGCATGGTTGCGGATTATGTCTACGAGGTGCCGCTGCGGAAGGGAAAGACATTTGCGCTGGATGCGGTTTTTCTGCTTTTGGGTGTACTTACCTCCCTGCTTACCACGGTTTATTATAAGAAACGGCCGGAGCGGAACACCCTGCTTACGGTGGACCGGGTCATGCGCTTTGTACTGAATCCGTTGATCGTTGCGGCTGCTGTGGCGGCGGAGGCGGCAATCGGGCCGTGCCGTCTTTTTACGACAGATATCTATTCCATTCTTTTTTATGAGACGGGAGTGATGTTTGCGGCGGCGGCAGCGCTCTATGCGGTGAACCATGACAGAACCGGGCTTGCGTCGGACAGGACGGTTTTCGCCGTGCTGCGGGAGAGATGGCAGGATGACCTGCAGTCTGTGATGTTTGCCGGAGCGATCTGGGGATGCTGTAATTACATGAACGCGCTGTATGAGATTCACCATACGGTGGCCTACAGGCAGGTGCTTATTTTCTTTGCGCTGGCGTTAATTGTCACTTACCGGAAAAAGGAGATCATTTGCTGGAGCAATCTGATTTACGCGGTGGCGGCCGCGGTGACCGCGCCCATGTATTACCGGGACGCGCTGGCGGTTCTGGTCGATCAGAGCGCGCAGGCGGGACTTGCCGAACCGGGAGAACTGGAGCTTAAGGCTCTGAAGCTGACGGTCTGGGCGGGCGTTCTGGCGGGATTTGTGATACTGAACACGCTGCGGCTTCTCATCACGAAAAAAATAGAGCGGATTTCCGCGCCTTACGGTATTTTGGTCGGCGTATTTTTTGTACTGATCATTCTTTATCGGAATACGAGGGGATGGCCGATCTTTCTGGTCTGCTCCTTTACACTTTACTATCTGCGAATGGCTTGTGGCGTAAAACGGAAGGTTTTGCTGCACAATATAGTAAACGGCATCCTGCTGCATTTTGTCCTGACGGTGGGCTACTGTCTGCTGCACAGGCCCTATATGTATTTTCAATATTACCGCTATCCCTTCCATTTCCACACGGTGACGATTTCCGCCGTATATCTGGCTCTGGCGGTGTGCGCGGCGCTGGTGAAATTTTTGGACGCCTACGGACGGCGGCCTACGCTGGCGGGGACTTATAAGGAGCTGGCTGTGCTTGGCGTTTCCGCCATGTATCTGTTGTTTACCCTGTCGAGAACCGGGTATCTGGCCATCTTTGTGACGGCGGTCATAGTGATTCCCACGGTTTTCTTCTCCGGAAAGGCGCTTCCGGTGAAGGAAAAGTGGCGGCGCTTCCTGCGGGGTATGGGATTGATGGTGATGGCCGTTATCATAAGCTTTCCCGTGATGTTTACGGCGCAGAGGACGATTCCCGCCGTGGCGGCGGATATCGAGGCCCATGAGATCGAGGAGTTCCCCTCTGAGCTTGTGCACGGCAGGGATATGGATTCCTACTACTATATTACGGTGGAGCGCTTTATCCAGACCTTTCAGATGAAGGTACTGGGCATCCCGCAGGAAAAGTGTCTGAATGCGTTCCTCTTTTTCAGCAAGGCGGACGGCGAGTCCGGGTACAGAAGTCCCTATCTTGAGAACGGAGGAAGGATACTGCTGGCGTCCGCGGAGGATATGGCGGCGGCAGCGGAGGCCGAGGAGGAAGAGTCCTACACAAACGGCAGACTATATATATTCGGACGCTATTATGAGAGGCTGAACAAGACGGGACATGACGATATGGGAGTCATGGAGCCGAACGGCAATTATCTGGCTCATGCGCACAATATTTACCTGCAGGTGGCCTATGACCACGGTATTTTCGTGGGCTGCGTGTTCCTTCTGCTTGGGATAGGGACACTTGTCCAGGCGATCTTCTATTACCGGAGGCACAGGGAAGACAGGGAGTGCGCGCTGTTTCCGCTGGCGCTCTTACTTTTGTTTGCGGTGGCTGGGCTGACGGAGTGGATCTTCCATCCCTGTTGTCCCATTGCGTACTGTCTGCTGCTGGTGATGGCGCCGCTTCTAACTGATTATAGAAAAAGCGACAGACGAAAAGAATAGGTTTAGGAAAACGGATACCATTATGGAAAAAACGAGAAAACCTTTTAACGCAAAACTGTTTTACAGACGGACATGCCTGATCATATACGATATTATCAGTATTGTTCTGGCAAGCTATGTGGCGATTTTATGGCGTTACGACTTTCATCTGGACGAAATCCCCAGACACTTTACGCAGCCCATAGAACATTTCCTGCCGATCAATATTATAGTAACACTTGTTATTTTTTATCTGATGCGTCTCTACAGCAGTCTTTGGGCTTTTGCGGGGGAGACGGAGCTGCAGAATATCGTGGTGGCCTGCGTGCTGTCCATGCTGGCGGACGGCATCGGCCTGCAGTTTTTTAAGGTGACGACCCGGGCGGTGCCTAGAAGCTACTATCCCGCGTATATGGCGGTTCTGGTGGTCTGCATCTTTGCCAGCCGGTTTTCCTATCGGTTTTTCCGCGGGTTAAAACATAAGCAGCAGAATAAAAAGAATCTGATTTCGGTCATGGTGATCGGCGCGGGGGAAGCCGCCAATCTGATCATCAAGGAGATCGTGAACAGCAATTTTTCCACCATGGTCATCAAATGCATCATCGACGATGACAAGGGAAAGTGGGGGAAATACATTCAGGGGATCAAAGTTGTCGGCGGCCGTGACAAGATCGTGGAGTGCGCGGACGTCTATGACGTGGACGAGATCATTGTGGCGATGCCCTCCGCTCCGAGGACGGAGATTCGTGAAATTCTGGAGATCTGTAAGGATACGAACTGTAAGCTGCGCTCCCTTCCCGGCATGTATCAGTTGGTGAACGGCGAAGTCAATGTGAGCAAGCTGCGGGATGTGGAGGTGGAGGATCTGCTCGGCAGAGACCCGATCAGCGTGGATATGGATTCCATTCTCGGCTATGTGCAGGGAAAAGTGGTGCTGGTCACTGGCGGCGGCGGTTCCATCGGCAGCGAGCTTTGCAGACAGATTGCGACCCACAGGCCGAAACAGCTTGTGATCGTGGATATTTATGAAAACTCCGTATATGACATACAGCAGGAGCTCAAACAGAAATATCCGGAGATGAATCTGGTGGTGCTCATTGCCTCCGTGCGCAACACGAACCGGATGAACTATATATTTTCCAAATATAGGCCGCATATCGTTTACCATGCGGCGGCGCACAAACATGTGCCGCTGATGGAGGACAGCCCCACAGAGGCGATCAAGAACAATGTGTTCGGCACCTTTAAGACGGCGCAGGCGGCGGCTATGAGCGGTGTACAGCGGTTTGTCATGATTTCCACCGACAAGGCGGTGAATCCCACCAACATCATGGGGGCGAGCAAGCGGATCTGTGAGATGATCATACAGACTTTTGACAAGCATTACGAGACGGAGTTTGTGGCGGTGCGTTTCGGCAATGTGCTGGGCAGCAACGGCAGCGTGATTCCTCTTTTCAGGAAACAGATCGCGGCGGGCGGTCCCGTGACGGTTACCCATCCGGATATCATCCGTTATTTTATGACGATTCCCGAGGCGGTGTCGCTGGTCCTGCAGGCGGGCGCATACGCGAAAGGCGGAGAAATTTTTGTACTGGATATGGGTGAACCGGTGAAAATCCTCTCTCTGGCGGAGAATCTGATCAAACTTTCCGGATACCGCGTGGGCGAGGACATCAAAATCGAGTTTACCGGCCTGCGGCCCGGAGAAAAGCTCTACGAGGAGCTCCTGATGGACGAGGAGGGCATGAAAGACACGGCGAACCGCATGATTCATATTGGCAAGCCGATCGAGCTGGACGAGCACGAGTTTTTCGCGCAGTTGAAGGAGCTGAAGGATGAGTGCCAGATTGAAAATTCGGATATCAGGCCGTTGATTAAGGAGATTGTGCCGACGTATCATTATAGTTAATCAGTTCAGCCAGAGCGTCATGTGCCGGACAAATCATGCTTGCATGAATTTGGCAGACATATGATGCTCTGAGGGAGCGCCCGTCTATGAGCAAAATGAGTAGCGAAGCAGCGGGAAAGCATCGGAGATGCGGTTTTGCGAATGGGCGCGGGCTGAACATCGGATTTTAGGAGGGTCAAAATCATGGAAAAGAAAAGAATTTACCTCTCATCTCCCACGATGCACGGGGATGAGCAGCGATTTGTGCAGGAGGCTTTTGACACGAACTGGGTGGCGCCTCTGGGGCCGAATGTAAACGCATTCGAGGCGGAGATGGCGGCGTATACGGGCTGCGGCCATACAGCAGCATTATCTTCTGGTACGGCGGCGATCCATATGGCGCTGCGGCTTCTCGGCGTGAAACAAGGGGACGTTGTGTTTGTGTCCGATCTGACTTTTTCCGCGACCTGCAACCCGATCGTATATGAAAACGGCACGCCCGTGTTTATCGACGCGGAGCCGGACACCTGGAATATGTCCCCGCAGGCGCTTGCGCGGGCTTACGAGAAATATCCGAATCCCAAGGCGGTGATCTGTGTGCATCTCTACGGCACGCCCGCGAAACTGGATGAGATCATGGCGATATGCGAGGCCCACGGCACGCCTCTTGTCGAGGATGCGGCGGAGTCTCTGAGCAGTACCTATCAGGGGCGGCACACCGGCACCTTCGGGAAATACGGGATCTATTCCTTTAACGGAAACAAAATCATCACCACATCGGGAGGCGGCATGTTTGTCTCGGCAGAGGAGGAGGAGGCAAAAAAGGTCACCTTCCTTGCGACGCAGGCGAGAGACCCGGCCAGACACTACCAGCATTCCCAGATCGGCTACAATTACCGCATGAGCAATATCACGGCGGGAATCGGCAGGGGACAGCTATTGCATCTGGAGGAGCACAAGGCGAAAAAGAAGGCGATTTATGAGCAGTATAAGGCAGCCTTCGCGGATGTTTCCGCGATTTCCATGAATCCCATGAATCCAAAGGGGGATGCGAACAACTGGCTCTCCTGTATGACCATTGCAAAGGACAGTGAAATAACACCCGATATGGTTATGGATGCTTTGCAGGATGAATGCAACGCGGAAAGCAGACCGATCTGGAAACCCATGCATATGCAGCCTGTCTTTGCGGCGTGCGATTTCCTGGCCCACAACGAGGATGGCAGCAGTGTGGGCGAGGATGTATTTGCGCGGGGATTGTGTCTGCCCAGCGATATCAAGAACACGGACGAGGATATGGAGGCGATTATCCGCACGGTGAAAGGTTTATTCTAAAGGGTGAGCGGTATGATGGACATATTTGAGGAGAGAGATAAGGCCCGGATGTGCGACGAGATTGCGGCTTTTTTCAGGGAAGAGCATGAACTGGAGTTGGGCGTGATCGGAACAGGAAAGATTCTGGACTTTTTTCAGGAGATGCTGGGGAACCGGATCTATAACAGGGCGCTGGATGATGCGAAACGGTTTTATGGCAGGTATGCGGATAATATGGAAGCCGATTATTACGCACTGTATAAAGATGTAAAGTAGACAGTAATATGTAATTCAAAAGTTAAAGTTATTTTGATGCATCAAAATAACTTTACTTTTTTGCAAATTATTCTACTGTAAGTATATAAATTAGGATAGCAGTTAAACTTTTGGAGGGGAGAACAGGGTGGCAGAACGGCATAATAAGATATATTACACGGACGAGCACGTCACCATCCGGGACATGCGGCAGGAGGATGCGGCGATTATCACTGCGGAGGAGATTGCGCAGGGCTGGGACGCAAGCGTCGATAAATACGAGATGCGTCTGCGGGACAGGCAGGAAAAGAATGCTTCCGTTCTGGTGGCGGAATATCAGGGAAAGGTGGCGGGGTATATCAATGTCTATCCTGTATCTGAGTGGGGCGCATATGCGGGTAAAGGATATCCGGAGATCGTGGATTTTGGCGTTCTTGAAAAATACAGGCGTCACGGGATCGGCAGCAAGCTTATGGATGTGGCAGAGCAGGTCGCCGGGGAATACAGCGATCGGGTATGTTTGGGCGTGGGATTACACAGCGGCTACGGCAGTGCGCAGAGAATGTATGTGAAACGAGGGTACATTCCCGACGGCAGCGGCGTGTGGTATTGCGATAAGATATGTGAGCCGAATGCGGCATGCTGTAACGATGATGATCTGGTGCTGTATTTTATGAAGGAGCTGAGATAGAGCTCCGTCTGTTGCAGTAGTTCTTATTCATACTTTCATTTAATGAAAAATCACAGTTATCAGGGCGGTTTTTACAAAATCTGCGGTGATAACTGTGGTTTTCTTTTAATTAGGATTCGGGTGTCAAAAGGTGTCTGCTCCAGGTTGAGAGGGCAGATTGCGCAAACTGCTCTCTCGTGTCGGGCTTTCCGAGACATCCATGTCTCGAAATTGCTGGGTAATGCGCGGAATATTAAGAAAATTTCATTTTTCTGCGCAAGGACAACTTCGTGAGCAATTTGTGTAATCTGCCAAAACCAATTTAAAAAGGCACCTTTTGACACCCTAACCTAATTTAAGAAATTGCGACAGAATTATATCAAGGCAAACGCAAATCATCTTCATACGAAATTCATACCGCCGTGCTACAATATAACCGTGCAGAGGAGCACAACACGCGTGTTAAAACAAAACAGGAGCAGAGTAAGAGATATGAGGATTTTATTTCTGGAAGACGAGCCGACGATACGGGAAGTTTTGACTGAGTATATGAAAATGCAGAACTATGATGTGACCTGTGCCGGGGACGGCGGGCAGGCGCTTGACTTTCTCGCAAAGCAGCAATTTGACATGGCGGTACTGGATATTATGGTGCCGAAAGTGAGCGGATTGGAGGTTTTACAGTATATCAAGGAGCACGATTCGGATATGGCTGTGATCATGCTCACGGCACTGGATGATGAGAGGACGCAGGTGCAGGCTTTTAACCTGTATGCCGATGACTATGTGATCAAGCCGGTATCGCCTATCATTCTGCTAAAAAGAATGGAAACCATTCTGCGCCGCGTGAAAAGAACCGAGCCGCAGCAGGAAAAAGGGCTGGTTATCCAGGATGACTCTTATCAGGCGTTTTATGACGGAAAGTCTCTGGAGCTGACGTTGAGCGAGTTTTTGCTGCTGCAGGTCCTGATGAGGGAGCCGAAGCGTGCTTTCACCAGAGAACAGCTTATTCTCAGGATCTTTAATGAGGATTATGTGGGAAATGACAGGATCATTGACGCCCATGTCAAAAATCTGCGCAAAAAACTGCCGGTGGACTGCATCAAAACAGTGATCGGCGTGGGATATCAATTTCGAGAGGAGTAAGTATGGGACTTAGAAAAAAGACTTTTCTGTACAGCATTGTGCTGGCAGTGATCATGATTGTCTTTGTGATAGGGTACTTTGTGTTAATGCTGCCGTCGCTGTATGTGGACTATGTGATGGATAGCAATCTGGAATCCGTCAAGGAGATTCAGACGGGCTATATGGAGGAGAGAAGTTACGATAATCTGACGGTGAAGAATCCGTCGTCGGTTTTTACCATGGAAGTGCCTGGCGCAGGGAATGAAGTTTATATAGCGGGGAAATATTTTAAGCTGACACTCACCGTAAAGAATGAAGAACTGCAGGCGCTTCTGGATCAAACCAGAACGATGATGGGAGCTGGGGACAGTTTTGAACAGAAGGAGAATGCGGATGATTTCACGGCGTGCTTTGAACAATGGCAGGATAAATGCAGGGAAATATTCGGGGAGCAGAGTCTGTTTGCGGAGGATGCGCCGATCATGGTCAGTCTGGAACAAAAAGAGCAGAAAGTCGGGCAGACTTATCGGGACGAGTACTATAAGATGCATATGATGTCCGGCGACGCCGTTGTGTATGAAGGAGGCGTGTCTGACGGCAAATACAGCTATACCACCTATATCGCGGCGGGAAGGACGACGGACGCTTTCATTATCACGGTTTTTCCGACCATGACGCCCCAGATGGAGGAGATTACGCCAGTAGTTATGGGTAGTCTGCCGATGATCATTGCCGTGATCTTTCTGGTGGTGCTGATTTCTTCCGGATTCTTTTCGGGGAAAATTGTGAATCCGATCATCAGACTTGCCAATCACGCGGAGAGTGCAGGGCTGGCGGAGCACTTTGAACCGGATGAGTTTATGCTCATGTCGGACAGCAGAGATGAGATTGGTGCTTTGGGACGGAATCTGCACGAGCTGTACGGCAGACTGCGTGAAAATTATGGGGAGCTGGAGCGTAAAAACCGTCTGCTGGAGGAGGAGAACGAGCGCCAGGAGGTGTTCCTGCGGGCGTCGTCCCATCAGTTGAAGACGCCGATCGCGGCGGCGCTGCTTCTGGTGGAAGGAATGATAAATGAGGTCGGAAAATATAAGGACGCAAAAGCGTACCTGCCGGAGGTAAAGAAACAGCTTTTGTCCATGAGAAAAATCGTGGAGGATATTCTGTACCTGAACTATCGTGCGGAGAATTTGCAGCAGGAGGAAGTGGCAGTCGAAGCGCTGGTGCGGGAACTGACGGAAAATTACGCGGTACAGACGGAAAATAAGGGACTGCGGGTAACGGTTGCCGGAGACGGCGTTGTCTCCGCGGACGGGGAGATTTTGAAAAAGATAATCGACAATCTGCTGTCCAATGCGATCCAATACACACCAGAGCAGCAGGATATCGCAATCGAAATCAGCGGTGAAGCGGTCTGTATCACCAACTATGGCGTGACGATAGAGGAAAAGCTGCTTCCGAATGTGCTGGAGCCTTTTGTCAGCAGCGACGGCGGCGGAAAGGGCAAAGGTCTGGGGCTGTATGTGGCCGCCTATTACAGCAGGTTGATGGGATATGAGCTGAAAATTGATAATATCGAGAATGGCGTGCGGGCAGTCCTTTCTTTTGACAGAAGGTCAGAGTGAAAAAGCAGATAATGACTTGTCAGGGAAACGATATGTAAAAAGTGGAGGGAAATATGTTGCTTACCATCAAACAGTTACAGGTAAAATACGGGGATCAGACCGCATTACAGATAAACAGCCCAATCAGTTTTGAGAAGGGGGAGCGCATCGGGGTGATCGGCTCCAACGGCGCGGGTAAAACCACCCTTGTCAAAGCGATTTTAGGGCTGACAAATTATGAGGGCAGGATCATAACCGATTTAAAGCCGGAACAAATGGCGGCGCATATGCAGAGCAACGCGTATGTGACCACCATGCCGGTAAGGCGGATCATGGAGATGGTTCTGGACACGAGGGTAAAAGAGAATAAGGAGCTGCAGGAGCTGATCGACTTTTTTGAATTTGAGAATTGTCTGTCCAAGAGATTTTCCGCGCTTTCGGGCGGGCAGAAACAAAAATTCACCATTATTATGATCATGATGCAGAAGGCGGAGCTGACTTTTTATGACGAAGTCACATCGGGACTGGACTTTGAGACGCGGCAGAAACTGATGGAAAAGCTGGTGGAGTGGTATCGGGGAAAGGAGGACTCTCTGGTCATCGTGTCCCACTATTATGAGGAACTGGAGCAGCTTGCGGATAAGATACTTTTGCTCGACCGGGGAAAGGTCGTCGCTTTCGGCAGGACGGATGAGCTGTTCCGGACATATTGCGGAGACGCAATTTTTATTCTGGATCATAATCAGGTAAACAGCGGTCTGACGAAAGAATTTCACGCTTTGAAGTCCCCGAATCATCTGATCGCACTGTCCTGCCGTGACAGGGAGGAGGAGAGAAAGCTGCTGACGATTCTTATGGATAATCGGGTGAATTTCAAGCGGAGCAATTCGGATATTGAGATCATGTCGATCAATGCCAGAGAGCGGTTTTACGCACAGGGAGGAAAATAGATGAAACAGAAAAGATGTAATTGGAAGATGGTTTTATATGAACTCCGCAATATCAACGGTAATTTTATGACGCACTTTTTCGGAATCGTGTTCCCGAGTATGATGACATTGATCTTTTCAAAGACGATAGGTATTCAGGTGCCGGAGGCGGCGAGAGACCAAGTGCTCGTCTCCATCGTGCTCAGTATGTCCCTTGTCATTCCGATGTCCATCATGTTTATCGGGTACGGCGCGCTGTATTCTCAGGAAGTGGAGCACGAGGTCCCGCTGAGGATGCGGCTGTTTGGTTTCCATGAGAGGAGCCTTCTGGCGGCAAAAATTATCGCGCATATGATTCTGATGACGGCGGCTTTTGTGATTTTTGCCGTTTTCCAGATGATTACCATGGATATTCCGAAACCGGCGGCATCGTCTCTTATCTGCCTGCTGGTATCACTGTATCTGATTGGGATCATTCTTTTGGTGATTGCCCATTCGCTGGCTGATATCTTCCGAAAATTCGGCATTACATTCGGAATTACGATGTCTATCTATTTTTTGCTGATGGTGCTGACGGGTATGATGGGAATTTCTACGGAACAGCTTCCGAAAGCGCTGCAAAAAGTGGCGGCCACACTTCCCATGACTTATGTCAGCAATGATTTTGCTGATTTCTGGACAGGAGGTTCCTACAATTTTATGCCTTTTATTCAATCTCTCCTTTTCTTCGGCGCCATAGCGGGAATTTTGCTGATGTATGCGCAGTACCGGAACAGGAGGACTTGATTTCTTTTTCATAAAGCCACAGTTGTCGTGGCGATTTTGCCAAAAGTGCAAAATATGCGACGATAACTGTGGCTTTTGTGTTCTGGTTCTTTATATTTGACTGCCTATTGTATCGCAGAATAGCCGAATGCATTTGCAAAGGCGTCAATGGCCTGTTTCTCCTTGCACAATGCACATTCCTCCGAACTGTAAGTCCTGTATTCGGGAATGTCCGATGTGGTGAACAGTGCATTGATCGGAATGCCGGCCACAGCGTTGGCGGCGCTGAATATAGCGCTGATGCCGCTGATGGTCGCCCCGTAGTAGGTCAGGGTCTGTACCGCTTTGGTGACAGTGCGCCCCGTCGTTGCGCTTGCGAGAAGAAGCAGTACGTTTTTGTCCTTGATCATGGGCAGATAGTTATCCCGGAACAGCATCTGCCCTGATGTGGAATACTCAGGAGTGACAATATAGATCGTCTGGTGCGCGTTGCGGGAATAGACACCGGCTCTCGTCAGCTCCTCCGCTAAGAATGCGCCGATGATCTCACAACCGTCAATACAGACGATCGTATCTACCACGGTAGAAAGCATGATCTGGCGGCTCAGTTCCTTTGCCGCGGTGGACGCCTTGCTCAGTCTTGTCTTCATTGTGGTCATGTCCAAAAAGTAATTGATATGGGAGCTTGGGGTCACGAAATGTCCGTGGATTGCTTTTAGTTCAATGTTGGGGTGGCTTTTGGAGTGAATCTTGATCAGTTCCTTCATGCGTATACCTCCTTCATTACGATACTGTTTGATATTTTGTGCAATTTTCCATAAGAAATCATCTTATTATTGAAAATATTATACAGCTTATACGAATGTAAATCAATGTTGTCTTAAAAGAATATGCGTATATTTCAGGGGA
>ERZ808042.942-NODE-942-length-11376-cov-3.393132_pt1 | contig 11376 bp, 10 predicted proteins | sample MGYA00380193_ERZ808042 | MGnify/ENA primary metagenome ERZ808042 (study PRJEB31490, sample SAMN06133401) | mouse gut metagenome | isolation source: M1_2 | host: mice | place: China: Chengdu | collected 2015-05 ...
CAAAAGCTGCACCTTGGGAACCGACATATCCACCTTACACTGCATCATCTGCGCCAAAGCCGTGGTCGCATTTCCCGCGCCGATATTGCCCAACTCTCTCAGGACGTCGAAATATTCATTTGACATTTCGTCTAAACTGATTTCGCCCACTATCGCTCCTCCTATACGCTCTCCAGCACAACCGCATTCAAATCGAGCAGGGAAATCAGGCCCCCGTCGCTCTTGCCGACTCCGCAGAGGAAGTTCGCCTTCTCATCCTTCGAGTCATATGCTACTTTCTCGATTCTTTCGTTCTCCAGCGTCACAACCTCTCTGACCTCATCCACGATCACTCCGATCGTTCCCTGCTGCTCCAGCTTCAGGATGATAATTCTGCTGGACTTCGTCTCCACGTCCTTCTCCAGCCCCATCTTGATGCGGATGCTCATTACGGGAATCACCTCGCCTCGCAGGTTGATCACGCCCTTTAAATATTCATCCACCTTCGGCACTCTGGTAATGTGCTGCATTCTGACAATATTGTCTATGTATTTGATATCTATGCCGTACTGCTCGTCGCCAAGCTTTATCACGATAAACTGCGTGGTTTCTCCCACCGGTCTTAATTCTTCGATTTCATTCATGCTCATTTCCTCCCTCCTGTCAGATCAATGCGTTGGCATCCAGAATCAGTGCCACCTCACCGTCACCGAGAACCGTCGCGCCGCTGATGATCTTGCACTTGCTGATATACTTGCCGAGCGACTTGATAACGATTTCCTGCTGCCCGATCAGTTCATCCACCACAAGACCTGCCAGCTTATCGCCCTTCTTAACGACAACCACAACCAGATTCTCCTCCGGGTCTTTTTTGCTCGGAATATCCAGAATCTCATTCAGGCGAACCAGAGGGATCACCAGATCACGCAGCTGGATCACTTCCTTCGCCTGCACCAGCTTCACATCGCTTGGAAGGATATCCTCGATTGTCTGGATGGAGCCGAGCGCGATCGCGTATTTCTCATCGCCGATCTCCACCATCAATGCCTGGATGATCGCCAGCGTCAGCGGCAGTCTGATCGTCCACGTACTGCCCTCTCCGAGCCTGGACTTCACCTCGACCTCACCGCTCAGGGACTCGATCATGGATTTCACCACATCCAGACCTACTCCGCGGCCCGACACATCCGATACCACCTTCGCAGTGGAGAATCCCGCGTTGAACAGCAGATCAATGATCTCCTTCTCGCTCATGGCCTCACCCTGCTCAGGAGTGATAATGCCTCTCTCTATCGCCTTGTTCTTAACTGCCTTCGTGTCAATACCGTTACCGTCATCTCTCACCTCGATGACAACATTGTTACCATCCTGATAGGCGTCCAGGAAAATGGAACCGACCTCCGGCTTTCCTCTCTCCTTACGCACCGCAGCGGACTCCAGCCCATGGTCTGCGGAGTTACGAAGCAGGTGCATCAGGGGATCGCCGATCTGGTCTACCACGGTACGGTCAAGCTCTGTCTCCTCACCGCTCATGTACAGCTCCATCTTCTTGCCCAGCTTCTTCTGCAGGTCGCGGACCATACGCGGGAATTTATTCACCGTGCTCTCGATAGGCACCATCCTCACCTTCATGACCGACTCGTGGAGGGAGGTGGTCACACTCTCCAGATATTCGATCTGCTCATTCACCGCCTGACTGGAATTGCCGGACATGGTGGATGCCGATACCAGAGAGTTCTTCGCGATGATCAGCTCGCTGACCAGATTCATCAGTGTATCCAGTTTCTCTATATCTACTCTGACAGTCCGGTTCACAACCGGCTTGTTCGCAGTCGCTTTTTTCGCCGCAGGCGCGGGCGCAGGCGTCTGTGCTGCCTCCGCAGGCGGCGCAGGCGTTTCCGCGGGCGTCTGTACAGGAGCTGCGGGAGCCGCGGGCTCCTCTGTCTCCGCCGCGTGGGATTCCTCCTGTTCCGCTGCACCCACATCATCCATATTCAGCACGCTGCCGGAGACATCCTCTATCTCAGACACGCTCCTGGCCGCCGTCAAAACCTCATCAAGCGCCGCCTCGGAGACGATGATCAGGCTGAAAGTCAGATCAAACTTTTCGTCTTCAATGTCCTGAGAAGAAGGATCCGAAACGATGATCTCACTGGTCTCCTCGATCGCTTTAAACACCAGAAAAGCTCTGGCCGCTTTCAGAATACAGGACTCCTGCACCTTCACAGTCAGACCGTAAACGCTCTTGCCCTGCTTGATCGCCTCAGACAGTACACTCTGCTGGTTTTCATTCAGCTTGATCCCTACGAAGCCGCCCGCAGCCGCCTTCTCCGCATCCGGAGCCTTGGCTGTCTGCTCCTGCGCCGCCGACGCGGAATCGCCGCCGGCACCGCCGCTCATGATCTCATTCAACCGCTTGATCAGCGCACCGTTATCATTCGTACCCTCGTCGGAGCTTTCCCTGATATTGGTGTTATACTCCTCCAGCGCGTCAAGACACTGGAACAGTACGTCGATCATATCCGCCTTCACCTTGATATTGCCGTTTCTCACCTCAGAGAAAACATTCTCCATATCATGGGTCAGCGTCTGCATCCTCTTATACCCCATGGTTCCCGCCATACCTTTTAAGGAATGGGCCGCACGGAAGATCTCGTTGATCGTATCCATGTTCTCCGGATCCTGCTCCAGAGAGAGGATCTGCGTATTCAGATTCTGCAGGTGTTCATTGGTTTCATCAAGGAAAATCTCAAGATACTGGCTTACATCCATATTATTTTACCCCCACGTTTGTTATGATTTCCTGTGCGATCTGCTCCAGCGGCACTATCTGATCCGCCAGTCCCGCGTTCACGGCGCTCTTTGGCATCCCGTAGACCGCGCATGTGCTCGCCTCCTGGACAATCACATGAATTTTCTTTTTCTCTTTCAGATGTACGATTCCCTCTGTACCGTCCGCACCCATCCCCGTCATCACCACACACACGATCCTGTCGAACTTGCTGTCCATCAGAGATTCGTACATGTAGTTCGCGCAGGGCTTCACACCTTCTCTGGCCGGTTCGTCCGAATAATGGATCGTATACCTGCCGGACATATTCAGGATATTCAGGTGCTTGCCTCCCATGGCCACATACACGCTGCCCGGCATGAGCACATCCCCCTCCGCCGCCTCTTTCACGGAAACCTCGCTCAGAGCATTCAGCCGTTCCGCCAGAGAAGCCGTAAAACCGGCAGGCATATGCTGCACCACCACCACCGGCACTTTCAGATTGGCCGGAAGTTTCGGAATGACCGCCTGCAGCGCCTTTGGCCCGCCCGTAGAACTTGCCAGCGCCACGATCTGGGTACCCGGAACATAGGCCGCCTTTCCCGAAGGCCCCGCCGGAATCCGCCTCTCCGTTTTCCCCGGCGTCACAGCAGCCTCCGTCCTGCCCGGAACGCTCCTTACCGCGCCCGTTCGGGGCGGCGCTGCCGGTGCTGTCGGAGCAGACGGCTGTGCCGGAGCCTGTGACTCTGCGTCCGTCACCGCCGCCAGGATCCGTAAAAGCCCCTGGCTGAAAGTCCCGTTACGGCAGTCCAGCGCGCTGGTGGGCTTGTGAATAAAATCAAGCGCCCCCAGTTCCAGTGCGTCCAGCGTAACCTTCGCGCCGTCAGCCGTGTCCGTGCTGGCCATGATGATCCTCGCCGAAATCTTACGTTTCTGCAATTCCTTCAAAAGTTCCAGCCCGTTCATCTGCGGCATGTTAACGTCGAGCACTACCGCGTCGTAGGTTTTCCTGCTGAGCAGACTCAGTGCGTCCAGACCGTTCACTGCCCGGTCCACTACACGGAATCGTTTATCCGATTCAATTATATCACACAGCACCCTTCTCATGAGTGCAGAGTCGTCAACTAGCAATATATTTTTCATATTTTACCTCCGGCAGATCAGACCTCCATCTTTCTGTGGGTTTTTCTTGCCTCGTCAAAAATATACTGAATGATTTCCTCCCTGTCCTGGGGATCCACATTAACAAACTGTACCCGGTGGTCAAACACGCCCGGTTCCTTCTCCAGCTCATTCACCGCAAGAACCTTCCCCACCAGCCGATACTCCTTCTCCCTTCCCTCGATCTGCAGACGGTACTTACACAGGATCAGGCTGTTTACCTCATACGCATAGTAGGCCACAAACCTAAGGCCCCCGCCGCTGATATCCACGATCACGCTGCTCTTTAAGGGAAGCTCCGGCAGCAGCTCCTCCTGCGCCGCAACGGAGATCTCCTCCTCCTCGCCAAGCTCTCTGGAATCCATCTCCAACGCACAGCTGAAACGGTAATACTCCCGTCTCTGGTAATTGCGCAGATTGCTGGTCAGATCCATCACCAGCACATACTGCCCGTTATAACGGTAACGGTCCGCCACCCGCGCATTGCACTGGTAAACCACGTTGTTCCCGTAAAAATACATATCGTATTCACCGTCCACCGGCAGGAGGATCAGCTTGCCGTCCACGATCGGCATCGCAACCTCCACACGATTCTCCGTAAGTACCCTCAGCACCCGGCTCCGATGGGACTTACGCTGCCTGCCGTCCCCCGGTTCCCGCTCTCTGTCTATCGCCCTGAGTTCCACCTCTCCTCCCGGCGCCACGTACTTTGATAAAATTCCTGACATGTCTTACCTCCCGGCCTGCGCCCAGGTCGTTTTATTTTCCGGAAATGATATGGGAAAAGAACGCCGCCATACCACGCCTTGGAATACTTTTGTCAATCTCCCTGTTCATCAGTTTCGCCGCAACGATCTCATAGGCGATAGCTGATCTGGCTTTGGGATTGTCAAGCGATACCGGCATCTGCTGCATCACAGCCTTCGCGAGCAGCTGGTCCTGCGGTATCATCCCCAGATAAGAGATCGGCACCTTCAGATACCGCTCCACCACCGTCTCCAGCTTCGCGTAGAGCGCCATCGCCTCCTGCTCCCCTGTCACCTTGTTCGCCAGCACTTTGACCTGCGTCGCGTCCGCCCGATAGCGGGGATGACGTCCAAGCGCCTTGAGGAGCGAATAAGAGTCCGTGATCGAGGTCGGCTCCGGCGTGGTCACCAGAAGGATCTCACCGCTGGCTACCAGAAATTCCAGCACCGCATCGGAGATCCCGGCTCCGGTATCCACGATAATGGTCTCCGCCATATTGTCAAGCTCCCCCAGATTATCAATGATCGTACTCAGGTTATCCTTATCCAGATTCGACATTCCCGTGATCCCGGAACCGCCTGATATAAAGCCCACCTCCATGGGCCCCCAGGTGATGATATCCTTGATGTCTTTGCCCTGATAAATCAAATCACACAAGTTATGCTTAGGCACCGCCCCGAACATGATCTCAATGTTGGCAAGCCCGAAATCCGCGTCCAGAATGATGACTTTCTGTCCCATCCTGCGAAACTGTATGGCGAGATTGATGGCCGTGTTCGATTTTCCCACGCCCCCCTTACCGCTTGTTACGGTGATGACTCTTGCAAGAGGACGCTTCGGCGGAGCGCTGCCCTTTATTATCCTTCTCAGTTGTTCAGCCTGATCCATTAGGCCTCCTCCTTAGTTCTTTCCTCCGATTAGTTCTTCCCACCAAGCAGTCTCTTGACCGTCTTCTGCGGATTGAAATCCTCAATATCGTCCGGCACGTTCTGCCCGTATGTCACATAGGACAGCGAAGCGCCCGTGTAAAGCCGCAGATTCAGAAGATTTCCCAGCGTCGTCGTCTCGTCCAGCTTCGTAAATATCAGCTTGTAGTCCGCCATCTCCTTATAGGAATCCGCTATGCTGATCAGATCCTTGTACTTCGTCGTGGCACTTAAGACCAGATGGACCTCACTTTCCACCCTGTCATCCACGGAATGAATAATATTACTCATGTTATCTTTCTGCGTCGTGTTCTGGTGGGAATGCCCCGCCGTATCGATCATGATATAGTCGTAGTCCTTAAAATCCTCCAGCGCCTTGTTGATCTCCTCCACCGTGTAGATCACGCGGAAAGGCACCTCCAATATATTCGCGTAGGTGCGGAGCTGCTCCGCCGCGGCAATGCGGTAGGTGTCCGCCGTCAGAAGCGCCACCTTCTTTTTCTCATCCACCCGGAACTTCGAGGCGATCTTGGCGATCGTAGTGGTCTTCCCGACGCCCGTGGGCCCGATGAAGAACACGAGCTTGATGCCGTTTTCCGAAGGTTCTATGCCGCTCGGCTTGCCGAACTTTAAGATCATCTTCTGATAAATATTCGCCAGGGCATAGTCAAAGGGAATATTCGGCTTATTGATCAGCTCGATCTCATCCATGATCTCCCTCGCGTATTTCTCATCCACCTCGTTCTCCAGCATGGTGTCATGCAGAAGGTGCATGAATTTATCCGTCTCCGTCTCTTCTTTTTCTTCCTCCTTCGGCTCCTCCTTCTCCTCCTCGGGCTTTTGGAGCTGCTGCTCTAAAAGAGACTGCAGGCTGTCCAGCTTCTCCTCTATGGCGCTGTTATTTTCCCGTTTTTCTCTTGTGGCGCTGTTGCTGTCCCGCTTTTCCGCGTTTTCAATAACAGGCGTATTTTTTTCTATCTCCTGTTCCTTATCCTGGCTGGAGGCGATCACGCTGTTGATGGCAGACACCGCCGCGGTCAGCCTCTCGCTCTCCTCCTCGAGCGCCACGGTGACCTCCACCATGGGCGACTTTAAAAACGCGAAAAGGCCCTTGTTTTTCACGGGCTTCACGTTCATCACGACCACGCCTTCTCCCAGTTCCTTTCTGGCGTTTTCAATCGCTTCCTTTTCGGTTTTCGCAATAAATTTCTTGATTATCATTATGCTGTCACCATCCCAACAGACTGTAATTCAACGCTGGATTCCACCTCGTTGTAGGACACCACGACCAGATCCTTATAGTAGTCCTCCGTCAGCTTCTTAAAGTAAGCACGCACAATAGGGGACGTGATCACGAGCGGGATCTTGCCCAGATCCTCCAGCTTCTTGATCTCCACACCCAGAGATTCCATAATACCTTTGGTCTTTGCAGGATCGAGCGTCAGATAAGCTCCCTGTTCCGTCTGCTTGACGCTGGCCATGATCTCCTGCTCCAGCTTCGGGTCTAACGTCACCACGCTGGTGGTCTCGTTGGCCGGGAAGAACTTGCCTGAAATCGCGCGCTTCAGACTCTGTCTGACATACTCCGTCAGAATATCGGTATCCCTTGTGGTCGTCGCGTAATCTGCCAGTGTCTCGAATATGGTAAGCAGGTCTCTGATGGAGATACCCTCCTTTAAGAGATTCTGCAGTACCTTCTGTATCTCGCCCAGTCCCAGAAGTTTCGGCACCAGCTCCTCCACGAGCGAGGGATTCGTCTCCTTTAAGTTGTCCACCAGACTCTGTACATCCTGTCTCGTCAAAAGCTCCGATATGTACTGTCTGATGATCTCCGTCAGGTGCGTCGCAATGATGGACGGCGGATCCACCACGGTATAGCCCATGCTCTCCGCGCGCTCTCTCTGCCCCTCCGTGATCCAGATAGCCGGCAGATGGAAGGACGGCTCGAACGTGGGAATACCCGTGATCTCCTCCTCCACATAACCGGGGTTCATGGCCATATAGTGATCGAAAAGGATCTCGCCCTCGCTGACCTGTACACCCTTTATTTTAATAATATATTGGTTCGGATTCAACTGTATGTTATCACGCAGGCGGATAATAGGCACGACCGTACCAAGTTCCAGCGCGATCTGCCTTCTGATCATGACCACGCGGTCCAAAAGATCGCCGCCCTGATTGACGTCCGCGAGCGGAATGATGCCGTAGCCGAACTCCAGCTCGATGGGATCGACCTGTAAAAGCGAAGTCACGTTCTCCGGCTGTCTGATCTCCTCCGCCGCCGCTTCCTCCTCGTCCGCCTCATGATCGATCACCGCCGTCTCGATGGTGCCTGCCATCACTCTGCCGACCACGATAAACAACAGCCCCAGACCCACGAACACGACAGGATTCAGCGGCGTGACGATTCCCAAAAACGCCAGTACCGCTCCCACCAGATACAGTACCTTGGGCGTACCAAAGAGCTGGCTGATCAGCACCGTACCGAAATCCGCCTCCTTGGAGCCCTTCGTCACAAGGATACCTGTGGCGAGAGAGATCAGCAGAGACGGAATCTGGCTCACCAGACCGTCACCGATGGTAAGGATCGTGTATTTATTGAGCGCCTCGATCGGCTCCAGACCCTGACGGAACACGCCGAAACTGATACCGCCCACAATATTGATGAAAGTGATCACCAGACCGGCGGTAGCGTCTCCCTTTACATACTTCACGGCACCGTCCATGGAACCGAAGAAGGAGGACTCGTCCTGAATCTTTTCCCGTCGTTCCTTTGCTTCCTCGTCCGTGATGGCGCCGGTATTTAAGTCCGCGTCGATGGCCATCTGCTTACCGGGCATCGCGTCCAGCGTAAATCTCGCCGTAACCTCAGCCACACGCTCGGAACCTTTGTTGATGATCATAAGCTGCACAATGATCAGAATGATGAACACCAGAACACCGATGACAAGATCGCCGCCGCCCACGTACTGACCGAATGTCTGCACCACGTTACCGGCGTCGCCGGTGGAGAGAATCAGTCTGGTGGAGGAGACGTTCAGCGCGATACGAAACACGGTGGTAAAGAGCAGAATCGTCGGATAAAACGACATCTTCAACACTTCATTGGCGAACATACAACTGAACAGAACCGTAAAGGCGACCGCGATATTGCAGGCCAGAAGCACGTCTAAAAGTGCCGATTTGATCGGCACGATCAGCATGATAAACGCTGCCAGCAGATACAGGGTAACGCCCACATCTCCAATTCTCAGTTTCTGCACCGCGGTTCACCTCCTTTCATAAAATAACACTCGCTATACTTTCCCCTTCAAGTGGTAGACGAAAGCCAGTACCTCCGCCACCGCCTGATACAGCTCCGGCGGCACCACGCTGCCCACCTCCACATTGGCGTAGAGCATACGGGCAAGGGGTTTGTTTTCCACGATTTCGATGTGGTTTTCCTTCGCCACATCCTTGATCTTCTGCGCCAGATAATCGGCGCCTTTCGCCACCACATAGGGGGCGTCGTAGAGCTCGGGCTCGTACTTGATCGCCACGGCAAAATGGGTCGGGTTCGTGATGACCACATCCGCCTCCGGCAGCTGCTGCATCATGCGGCGTCTGGACGCCTCCATCATTCTCTGCCGCTGTTTACTCTTGATCTGAGGGTCACCTTCCGCGTTCTTGTACTCGTCCTTGACCTCCTGCTTGGTCATCTTCAGATCCCTTTTATGCTTGAACTTCTGATAGACATAGTCCGCAGCGGCGATCAGCATATAAAACAGGGCTATCCGGATGCCCAGATTGATCACCAGCATACCCACCTGCACGATTCCCTGATTCAGCGAAATGTCGTAAAGCTGGTAGATCGGGGGCATGTTCTTTTCCATATAACTTTTGACCACATAGCCGATCAGCAGCAGCTTTAGGAACGATTTCAAAAGCTCCACAAGCGAATTGACGGAAAAAAATCTCTTGAATCCGTTGATCGGATTCAGTTTGCTGAATTTCGGTTTTAACGGCTTCGTCGTGATATGCCATTTCACCTGCAGGAGATTCGTGATAAAAGCCACCAGAAAGCCCGCCAGCAGAAAAGGCAGAATAATCTGCAGTATTCTTATCATCGCACTTCTGAAAAGCACCCGGAAGGTCTGCACCTGGACATGGCCTTCATACAGCTTCACATACTCCGGGATCTGGGAATAAATGTTTTGCATGTTTCCCACGAACATCTTTCCCATGTACTCTGCCAGAAACCGCAGCAGCAGGAAAGCCGCCAGCATCTCAAAGGCGTTGGTCACCTCTTTGCTCTTGGCTACCTGACCTTCATTTCGCGCATCTCTCAGTTTTTTACTGGTAGGCTGTTCTGTCTTTTCTCCGCCCGGCCCGTCCTTGGCGAAGAACTGCAGATTATACTGTAGGCTCAAACCATCCCCTCCACAAAGGATACGATCATCCGCTTCATCTGTGTGAACACATTGTCCGCCAGAGCCGGCAGCATCCGCACCGACAAAAAGAGGATTCCCAACCCCACAAGCACCTTGAGCTGCATGCCGACGGCAAACATATTGAGCTGCGGGGACACCTTGGCAAGTACGCCAAGCACACAGTTTAAAAAGATCATGGCACAGAAGATCGGCAGTATGATGCGGAATCCGATCACCATATAATCTGCGAGGAACATAAGAATGGACTCCAGCAGCGCCTCGCTCTTAAAAACTGCGCCGTTTATCGGAACTAAGGTAAAGGTGTCTGCCAGCGCCCTTAACAGGTACTGGTACAGACCCGAAATAATCATGATAAGCGTAAACATGTACTGGTAAAACACGCCGGTAAAGGTTGCCTGCTGTTTGGTCGCCGGATCGAGCAGGGAGACCATTGACAGGCCGATCTCCATGTCCGCAATGCTTCCCGCAAAGGCAGTCACCGAAGTGCACATCTGTGCGCCCCAGCCGATCAGGAAACCCGTCAGAGCCTCCTTCATTACGATCGTCGCATAGCCCAGGAGCGAATCGTAGACCACCTCGGTGCGATCCAGTGACAGGTAGAGCAGATAGGCGAAAAAGATGCTGAAGCCGATCCTCACCCGCCGCGGCACATTTGACATGCTGAAAAACGGAGCAACGTACACAAAACAGCTGACCCGCACCAGAATCAACAGAAAGTATTCCAAATCTGCATAAGTAAAACTGATGTCTAACATATTGCCACTTTCCTGCTGTACGGACGGTCTTTACCTGACATAGAGATTAAAATCCGTCCAGAGCAGCGTCATAAACTCTACCATTTCATTCAAGATCCAATGCCCCATAACGATCAGCGCCAGAAAAATCGCCAGCACTTTCGGCACAAAGGTAAGCGTCTGTTCCTGAATCGATGTGACCGTCTGAAAAATACTCACACACAGACCGACAACCAGCGAAACCAGAAGCATCGGCGCCGCACATTTGATAATTGTGAAAATTGCCTGTTCGGCAATCATGGTGACGTCATTGACTGTCATTTGGCCACGCTCCCATCATAATGTATAAGGCTCAGTAATAAAACGTTTCCACAACTCCCTTGATCACCAGATACCAGCCGTCCGCCAGCACAAACAGAAGTATCTTGAACGGCATGGAGATCGTAGTCGGCGGCAGCATCATCATACCCATACTCATAAGCGTGGAAGCCACCACCATATCGATCACAATAAACGGAATATATATCAGGAAACCGATAATAAACGCCTGCCGCAGCTCGTTTATGATAAACGCCGGCACCAGCACGCTGATCGGTATATCGTCCAGTTCACCACTCCACTCGGTACGG
>ERZ808042.944-NODE-944-length-11352-cov-3.054457_pt1 | contig 11352 bp, 12 predicted proteins | sample MGYA00380193_ERZ808042 | MGnify/ENA primary metagenome ERZ808042 (study PRJEB31490, sample SAMN06133401) | mouse gut metagenome | isolation source: M1_2 | host: mice | place: China: Chengdu | collected 2015-05 ...
ACAGGCGGAACATACATAGAGTAAGCAGCGTTTGATTTCAGTTTGCAGAATTTAACAGATAATTACTATGTGGGATAGTAAATTTGAGTTTGGGTGGTGGTTGAAATGAAGTGTTATACGCAGGTGTATGTTATGAACAGTCTGGAGGCGGTAGAGACCTACTGCAGGGCCTTCGGTGCCAAAGTAACCTATGAAATCAGGAACGATGCGCAGACTGCTTATGAGCATTGCGAGCTGTCGGTGAACGGCGAACCGGTTCTTGCCGTAGCTGAGGCGTCAAAACCTTATGATGTAAGCCTGATTCATCGGATGCAATGGCAGACAATGACTTTTAATGCGTTTGAATTGGGAAGTGTTGACGCGGTTAAGAATGCATATAAGGTCCTTAGCGACGGCGGCGTTGTTATTGAAAGCATTCATGAGCTGCCATGGAGCAAATGCTGTGCCACCATTATTGACAGGTATGGTGTATGTTGGTGGATTGCGATTTAAGGCGGCGAAATGAAAGGTAACTGAAATGACAAAAGTGAAATTCTATGAAAACGTAGAGGATGAACTGCTTAAATTTGCTGTGATTATATCCAAAACACAGAATAAATATGTCTTTTGCAAACATAAGGACAGAGATACATGGGAAGTACCCGGAGGCCATCGGGAGCATGAGGAAGATATCATGGATACGGCGAAGCGGGAACTGTATGAGGAAACAGGAGCTCTGGAATTTGATATAAAGCCCGTCTGTGTATATTCCGTTACGGTGCCTGATCATTTAAACCATGGAGATGAATCTTTTGGCATGTTGTTCTTTGCTGATATCAAATGTTTTGAAACGGAGTTACATAGTGAAATTGAGAAAATTGTGATAATGGATGAACTTCCGAAACGATGGACATATCCGGAGATCCAGCCGCATTTGATCAACGAGGCAAAGCGGCGGGGCTATATATAAAATGGAAAGTGGCTGTTAGCAAACTATAGACGAAATTATGCAACTATGAAACTGAAAGGATACTTTTTATGATGAGATTAAGACCATACAAAGCCTGTGACGCACAGACAATAACACAGTGGATCGGGGATGAATATGCGTTTCGGCAATGGAGTGCGGACCGTTATGAGAAATACCCCATTGCTCCCGAAGATATGAATTTGTATTATGACAGGGACAGAAATAATGACCGAATCTGGGGTATGACGGCGTTTGATGAGACAGGGATCGTCGGACATTTTACCATGCGTTTTCCGGATGGTAATAGCTGCGATGAAATCCGGTTAGGGTTTGTGATCGTTGACGATAAAAGACGGGGGAAGGGGTATGGAAAGGAAATGCTTTCCTTAGCCATCCGGTATGCATTTGACTTTGTCAAAGTAAAGAAAATATCACTGGGCGTTTTTGAAAACAATAATGCTGCCATCAAATGTTATGAATCCTGTGGGTTTAAAAGAGTGAAACTGGATAACACAGAAAGTTACCGCTGCATGGGTGAAGTGTGGAACTGCATAGAAATGGAGATGGTGAGAGATGATAAATAAACTGCATGCTGCAATGATAGAGGTATATAGTGGAGATGCACCGAGAATACAGCATTTTTGCAAGGTTCACAGCTATGCGAAGCTGATTGCCGAGCTGGAAAACATGGATGCGGACACGCTGTTTATTCTGGAAGCGGCGGCGCTGACGCACGATATTGGCATTCATTACTGCGAAGAAAATTTTGGCGATTGCAACGGGAAACTGCAGGAACAATATGGCCCCGACATTGCAAAAAGGCTTCTGGCTGACCTGCATTTTCCGGAGCAGGTATCCCAGCGCGTGCAGTATCTGATCGCGCATCATCATACCTATGAGAATATAGACGGCATGGACTATCAAATACTTGTGGAAGCGGATTTCCTTGTCAATTTATATGAGGACGGGCCGCAAGATCAGGCCATAGAGCATGCGTATCAAAAGATTTTCAAAACGGATGCAGGAAAGAAGATCTGCAGGGAAATGTTTCGTTTGACGGAAGGGGCGTGACAGGCCCTTTCTATCAGTTTTCCAGATATTTGATCAGCTCCTCCGCATATTGTTCACTGTGCTCATGTAAATATTGGCCATGGCCCATATTTTCTATTTCCACATCGGTTAAACCGGGAAGATATCGTTGCAGGAGAGCAGCGCTTTTTCGTGGATACCGCTCGTTGGAACCCCGCCAGAACAGGACGGTTCCCTTATATTCGCGTATCTTTTCGGGGATATGATAGGCATACACAAAGGCGCAGGCGTTCTTGATGGTTTCCGGCGTGATATCCGGGTAGAGCATTTCTATAATGCTGTTGTTATCTTTCCCCATAACCGCGTCCAGCATAAATTGGGGAATCGGTTTTTTATGATGGATCCGTTCGATTGCCTTGCAGAAAAGAAAGGTATACGGTTTGGACAGCAATCCCATCTTTATGAGAAACGCCGCGTCCAGGTGCGTCTTTTCCACATGGACATTGCCTCTGCCGATGATTTCCACAGCCATGGTGGCGCCCATGGAAAAGCCGGACAGGCAGTATAAATGACCGGACAGATGATCGTTTATGTAAGTTTCTATCTCGTCACAGTTTTTTTCAACGCTGACAAGGTCACCCAGGTGTGGGCTGTGACCGTCCACTTCCGCCAATATGACATAATAGTCTGATAACTGCTCCAATAGGGGTTCGTAACAGAGCATCGCCGTGGAGGCCATGCCGTGTATGAACAGTATGGACGGACTGTTTTTATCACCAAAACATCTGAAATTCATAGCGCATCTCCTGTTTTTGCATCCGGGATTCCGTTTTCGTATAGGGAAAAGAGAAAGCAGACGGGGGCGCGATGGCCCGGTCTGCTTTCCTCGTAAAGTCAGGTATTTATCCCTTTGCCGCCTCCATCAGGAGTCTGACGCACAGGTCGATCCCCAGATTTCCGGCGTTCATGTACAGGTCATAATTTTTCGGGTCGCCCCACTCCTGCGTGGTGAGCGCATTGTAAAAATTTTTTCTTCTCTTGTCGTTCTTTTTCAGTGCGCTTTCGGCTTCCGCTTTCTGGATGCCCTCCCGCTCGATCGCCCGCTGGATCCTCTTTTCATGGTTGGCATAGACAAACACATGCAGGGCGTTTTCCTTTTCTTTTAAAATATAGCCGGAGGCCCTTCCCACGATCACGCAGTTCCCTTCTTCGGCAGCCTTTTCGATGATGCGCTTTTCCTCCAGAAAAAGCTGATCCGCCAGAGGCAGGTTTTTATTGCCCGAAAGCCCGCCAAGAGGCGTCTTGGAAAGATTCAAAAGGACATTGCCGGAACTGCTCTCCTCAAGCGTTTCAATGTTATAAAACGGTATGTCGAGCTTCTGTGCCGCTTCCAACAGGATGTTCCGGTCATAGAGTTTATATCCCAGCGATTCCGCCAGCTTTTTTCCGATCTCGTGTCCTCCGCTGGCATAACGCCGCTCGATTGTTATGATATTGTACATAGTGCGACCCCCTTTCTGCGCTGTGCTTTTAAACTTGATTACTATATCTATTATAAACGATTCACGGATATATCTCAATTTGTTTTTACAGGCATATCCGGCTTTCTAAAACACGCCCGTCACAAAAATCTCGATGCCGATCAGAATTAAGATCGTGCCGCCCAGGATAGCCGCCTTGCCGGAATATTTCGTCCCAAATTTCTTTCCGATATCCAGTCCCGCCGTGCAGATCACGAATGTGACAGCAGCAATGATGACGGCGCAGACAAGAGCCATGACGAAACCGTATTCCGCGATGGTAAATCCGACGGACAGAGCGTCTATGGAAGTGGCGATTCCCTGCAGCAAGAGGGAGATCAAACCGGTTTTGGGCTTTTCAGCCTCCTCGCTGCCGCCTTTGATCCCGTCAGCAAACATTTTCCCGCCGATAAACAGCAGCAGGGCGAGAGCAATCCACGGTATCAGTTTTTGAAACGCCGAAAAATACCGGATGAATGTGTGGACGCAGATCCAGCCTGTCATCGGCATTGCCGCCTGAAAAAAGGCGAACACGCCTGCGATGCCGCACATTTTTTTGCGCGACATGTCCGGCTCGTTCAGGCCGTTTGCAAGCGACACGGAAAAAGCATCCATCGAAAGGCCGACACCAAGCAGTGCGCTGTTGAAGAAAAATAAGTAATCCCACTCCATCTTTTGTCCCTCCTGCATTTGAATAATGTATAATCGGGCAGGGAAAATTTCCCTGCGCATGAAAAAACCGGATACAGTCTTAAAAACTATACCCGGTAATCATAAAAATAAACAGACTCCACGTATAGTTTTACTATACATGAGTCTCGCAATTTAAAACAAGCCAGACCAGACGGCCAGTATGTTGACTTGCTACGATATACGCTTGCTACTCCCCCATGGGAATGATATTAAAAGAAATTTATCATTAAATGCGGCGTTTGTCAACAGTTGTTTTATGATATAATTAGCAAAAAGGGCGGAAAATACATTCCGGATTCGGAGGGACGGAGAAGACAGGATGAAAAAGATTTTGATTACCGGCGGCACCACCTTTGTCAGCAAATATGCCGCAGCATATTTCGTGGCGCGGGATTACGAGGTTTACGTCCTCAACAGAAATACGAAACCGCAGGTGCAGGGCGTCAGACTGATAGAGGGGGACAGGCACAGGTTAGGCGATGTGCTGAAGGCGCTTCGCTTCGATACGGTGGTTGACATAACTTCCTATGACGCGCAGGATATCGTGGATCTGCATGACGCGCTCGGCTCCTTTGACCAGTATATCATGATAAGCTCAGGCGCCGTATACCCGGAGGATGGCGTGCCGCCGTTTCGGGAAGAGTCACCCACAGCACCCAATCAGTGTTGGGGGAAATACGGGACGGACAAAATAGAGGCGGAGGCGGAACTGCGGAAAAGAGTGCCGGACGCATATATCCTGCGGCCGCCATACCTGTACGGGCCGATGAACAATGTGTACAGGGAGGCGTTTGTGTTCGACTGCGCGGAGGCGGACAGAAAATTTTATCTGCCGAAGGACGGCGGGATGAAACTGCAGTTCTTTCATGTGAGAGACTTATGCGGGGTTATGGAAGCAATCATGGAGACGAAACCGTCCGCGCATATTATGAATGTGGGAAATGAGCAGACGGTTTCGGTCAGGGAATGGGTGACGGCATGCTATGCCTGTTTCAGTAAGGTGCCTTCCTTTGTAAACGTTTATGAAGAAATCGAGCAGAGAAATTATTTCAGCTTCTACGACTATACCTATTATCTGGATGTGAGCAGGCAGCAGGAAATTTACCCGACGACCATTCCCCTGGAGGAAGGGTTAAAGGAGTCCGCCGAATGGTATCTGTCAAACAAAGGTGATGTCAATAAAAAGGCGTATATGGAATATATCGATGACAATCTGGCATGAGATAAAATGTACTTTTTTTTTCGCCGATTTTATGGCATGATGAAAGAGTAAGAGAATCCGATTTCCTATTATATTAGGAATAAGAGATAGAGTCATTATGTTTTGGGGAAAACGAGAGGCGAGGTTTTACTATCAAGGAGGAGGTATGGCATGAAACTGTTGGTAATTGGCGGTGTGGCGGCAGGGACGAAGGCTGCCGCGAAATTTAAGAGAGTTGACCCGGAGGCAGAGGTGACCATTGTCACCAAGGGAAAGGACATTTCCTACGCGGGCTGCGGGCTGCCCTACTATGTGGGCGGAGCGATTCCGGAGAAGGAGCAGTTGATCGTAAACACGCCGGAGAAATACAGTTCCCTCACAGGCGCCATGGTGTATCCGCAGCGCGAGGTGGTGGCGCTTGACACGGCGGCAAAGAAGGCAACGGCAAAGAATCTCCGCACGGGTGCGGAAGAAATCTATGCGTATGACGCCTGCATCGTGGCAGTCGGGGCTTCGCCGGTGGTGCCGCCCCTGCCGGGTTTGAATCTGCCGGGCGTATTCGTGATGCGCACGCCGGATGACGCCATCGAGACGAGGGATTACATAGCGGGCGACGACGTGAAAAGGGCCGTGGTAGTGGGCGGCGGTTTCATCGGTCTGGAAGTGGCCGAGAATCTGCTGGAAAAGGGCTTGTCGGTGACCCTGATCGATATGGCGCCCCAGATCATGCCGGGATTCGACGCGGAGATGGCGGATTACGCGGTGCGCCATCTGGCAAAGAAGGGCATCAAGGTGATGACGGCCACGAAACTGGAAGGCGTGACCGGTGACGGAAAGGTGGAAGGCGTGCAGACGGACAAGGGACTTCTTCCTGCGGACGTGGTGATCCTCTCCATCGGTATCCGTCCGAACACGGGCTTTTTGCAGGATACCGGGATCGAAATGTTCAAGGGAACGATTCTGGTGGATGATAAGATGGCCACCAATGTGGCGGATGTCTACGCGGCCGGTGACTGCGCGATGGTGAAAAACCGCCTCACCGGGGAAAGGCAGTGGTCGCCCATGGGGTCTTCTGCCAACATGGAGGGACGTACCCTTGCGCTTGCACTTGGCGGCCGGGATGTGACTTATCCGGGCGTTCTGGGAACCGGCGTGGTGAAGCTTCCCGGTCTGTCGGGCGGCAGAACCGGCCTTTCCGAGGAACAGGCGAAGGCGGCGGGCTACGAGCCGGTCTGCGTGCTGGCGGTGACGGACGACAAGGCGCACTACTATCCGGACAGCGCATGGTTTGCGATCAAGCTGGTGGCGGATGCAGCGACACACAAGCTGCTGGGCGTACAGGTATTGGGGCCCGGCGCGGTGGACAAAGTGACGGATATCGGTGTGATGGCGGTGACCTTCGGGGCGACGTTAGAGCAGATGACCTGTCTGGATCTGTCCTATGCGCCTCCGTTCTCCACGGCGATCCATCCGTTTGTGCAGGCGGTACATATGCTGTTGAATAAAATAACGGGCGATATGGACAGCTTTACGCCTGCGGAATATCTGGCAGGCGCGGCGGAAGGATATCGCATCATCGACGTGAACCCTGCCGGGCCCACAATCGCGGGCGCGACGTATGTGGATCTGCTCAAGGTGAAAGGCGAGGTGCCGGGACTGTCTAAGGATGAGAAGCTGCTGCTTGTCTGCGCCAAGGGCAAGAGAGGGTATCTGCTGCAGAACAGGCTGAAACGTTACGGCTATACCAACACGAAGGTGCTGGAGGGCGCTGCTTTCTTCAATGTGGTGAAAGCGGCGAGCAAGCCAGGCGTGGTGACGGTGCCCGCGGAGGAGATCACCCGTGTGAAGGCGCTTGGCTGTCTGCACAACAAGGGAACAGACAATTTTAACGTCCGTGTAATCACCAGAAACGGCAAGATCACTACGGCGGAACATAAAAAGATCGCGGAGGCGGCGGAGCTCTTTGGCAGCGGCGACGTGGTGATGACGACGCGCCTGACCATGGAGATCGTGGGCGTGCCGTTCGACAAGATCGAGGATGTGCGGGCATTTCTGGCGGAGGAGGGCTTAGAGACCGGCGGCACCGGTTCCAAGGTGCGCCCGGTGGTGGCATGTAAGGGAACCACCTGTCAGTATGGCCTGCTGGATTCCTACGCGTTGTCCGACAAGATACACGAACGGTTCTTCCACGGCTACGCATCCGTGAAACTGCCGCATAAGTTTAAGATCGCGGTGGGCGGCTGTCCGAACAACTGTGTGAAACCGGACTTGAATGACTTCGGTATCGTGGGACAGAGAGTGCCGTCGATCGATCTGGAGAAGTGCCGCGGCTGCAAGATCTGTCAGGTTTCTCTTGCGTGCCCGGTGGAGGCGTCTCAGGTGGTGGACGGCAAGCTTTTGATCGATCCCGACAAGTGCAATAACTGCGGACGCTGTGTGGGCAAATGTCCGTTTAAGGCGTCGGAGGAGAGCGAGTACGGTTACCGCATTTACATCGGCGGACGCTGGGGCAAGAGAGTGGCCCACGGGCAGAAGCTGGATAAGATATTCTTAGACGAAGAGGAAGTGCTCTCCGTTTTGGAAAAAGCCATTCTGCTGTTCCGCGAGCAGGGCAATACGGGCGAACGTTTTGCGGACACCATAAACAGGCTGGGATTTGAGAACGTGCAGGCGCAGCTTATGGCGGATGATCTGCTTGCGAGAAAGGAAGAGATCCTCGGCGCAAAGATGCATCTGAAGGGCGGAGCTACATGTTAAAGTGATGACTTGGAGTGTTATGAGACAGGCAGGAAAAGATGGAGTGTATCAGTATCAGTCATAAGATGGCGTTGTCGGGAGAGCGGGAGAAGTTCTATATCCCAAAAGAGAAAACGGGAGATTTCCTGCGAAGCATACGGGCGGTTATGGGGGTGGAACAGTGCGTGCTGCTGTCCACCTGCAACCGCACGGAGGTCTATGTGCAGGGGGAGGAGAACCGTTTCCGGGAATTGGAGGAAGCGCTCTCGTCGGTTTCAGGAAGCGACGGCGAGCAGATCAGAAATCTTGCCAGAAGATATCAGGGAAGGAAAGCGCTGCAACATCTTTTCCGTGTGGTCTGCGGCATGGAGTCCATGGTGCTCGGAGAGGACGAGATTCTCGGGCAGACGCGGGATGCGTATATGGCGGCCAAGGAGGCCGGGTGTACCGGCTATGAGTTAAACAGCGCTTTTCAGGCGGCGATTGCCTGTGCCAAGCGGGTGAAGACGGAGACGATGCTCTCGAAAACGGCGGTCTCCGTGGCAACACTGGCGGCCAGTGAGGTGGCGCATCTGCCGCTGCCGCACAAGACGGTGCTCCTGATGGGCGGCAGCGGACAGATGGGCGGCATTATCTTAAAGAATCTGTTGAGTCAGAAAAACGTCCGCATCATCGCCACGGTGCGGTCGCACAACGGCATCTGCCAGACCGGCGGCGCACAGGTGGAGCATGTGGATTATCAGAACCGCTATGCTGTGCTGGAGGAGGCGGACGCTGTTATATCCGCCACCGCAAGCCCTCACTATACGCTGACGGCGGGGCGGGTCAGGGAGGCCATGCGGACGCAGAAGGAACGGCTTTTCCTTGACATATCCATGCCGCCGGATCTGGATGCGGAGATTGGGAATCTGGCGCACTGCCGTCTCGTGGCCCTGGACGATATCAAGAGGCTGGCGGAAACGAACAACAGGCTGAAACAGCAGGCATTTGCGGATGCGGAAGAGATTTTGGAGGAGGAGCTGGAGAGGCTCTGCAAGGTGCTGGCCTTCCACCGCTTTACCGGGAGCGATCCGCACTGGAAGGAGCGGTATGCGGACTGTTCTGCGGAGAAACTGCTCTATCTGCTGCGGGACGAGCTGGACAGCGGTTCCTTTGAAATGGTTTTGCGTGCGTTGACTAATACGGTCATATAAGAAGGAGCGTTTGCATGGGATATTTTCCGTTTTTTATGGAGATGGAGGGAAGGCGCGGCGTGATCGTCGGCGGCGGAAAGGTGGCCGCCAGAAAAGTGGAAAAACTGCTGATGTTCGGCCCGGATCTGACGGTGATCGCGCCGAATATAGAGGCGTGCGTGAGGATACAGGGAGAGCTGCTGCAAAAGGACGCGGCGGCCTCCCTTCATTTTCGGGAGCGGGCGTTTCGGGCGGAAGATCTGTGCGGTGCGGATTTTGTGATCGCGGCCACGGACGATGAGGCGCTGAACGGGCGCATCGCGGATCACTGCAGGGAGCAGCGGATTCCGGTCAATGTGGTGGATGACAGGGAAAAGTGTACCTTTTTCTTTCCGGCACTTGTGAAGGACGGCCCTCTCACCGTCGGGATTTCCACGGACGGGAAAAGTCCTCTGGCATCGTCATGGGTGAGGCGTGAACTCAACGGGATGCTGCCGGAGGGAATCGGAAACATGATTGACTTATTGGGTCAAATACGACCTGCCGTGATGGCGCTGGAAATGGATGAAAGAGACAGAAAAGAGTTGTTTGAGAAGCTGTTTTCCTACTGTATGGATCGTCTGGAGAGAGGACAGGGGGCAACGGCAGAAGAATTGATCGACTTGGTCAACGATGAGGAATGGCGTGTGAAGGAGAAAGATTGCCGGAAATATGGATAAAATCAGGATTGGAACAAGAGGAAGCAGGCTCGCTTTAAAGCAGGCAGCCCTGGTGCAGGAAGCCTTGTCGCAGGCGGACGGCGGGAGGGAGACAGAGCTTGTCATATTGCGTACCAGAGGGGACCGGATACAGGACAGGCCCCTTTCGGAGATCGGAGACAAAGGCGTTTTTGCGTCGGAGCTGGAACAGGCGCTGCTCGACGGGCAGATCGATCTGGCGGTGCACTCAGCGAAGGATCTGCCCATGAAACTGGCGGAAGGGCTGACGATCGCGGCCGTTCTGCCAAGAGCGGACGTGCGGGATGTGCTGGTGGTGCCGAAGGGAGGCAGGACGCCGGGTTTCCGGCACGACTGCGGCGGGACATGCGAAATGACGAATGCAGATGCGGTGGATGGGCAGCGGCCAAAGGCGGCGGAAAACAGCGGGACAATATTCCGCGTCGGAACCGGCAGCAGGCGGCGGCAGCTCCTTGCCGGAACGGTTTGGGAGAACGTAGTCTGCGAGGAAATCCGCGGCAACGTGGACACGAGACTGCGCAAACTGCAGGAGGGCGGTTACGACGGTATCATTCTGGCGAAGGCCGGGCTGGATCGTCTGGGCAGGCAGCCGGAATGGGACAGCGCCTTTGATTTTTATCCCCTCTCTCCGGAATTGTTTTTGCCGGCGGCCTGTCAGGGCATCATTGCGGTGGAAGCCCTGGAGGGAACTGAGGCGGTCAAAATCTGCGAGAAAATCACGGACGGGGAGACGGCGCTCTGTTTCGCGGTGGAGCGGGAGGCGCTGGCACAGCTTTCGGCGGACTGCAGTGAGGCAGCGGCGGCGTGGTGCAGACTTGCGCCGGCTGCGCAGGGTTCAGGAACAGTGTGTGCGGCGGATAAGCTGCTTCTGGATGTGATGTATGCGGACAGACGGGTCGGATTGACCGGAACAGTTAACATAGAGGAAGGCAGACGGCTGGCACGGGAGACGGCACAGATAGTAAAAGGGCCGTAAAATTAAAACAGCAGACACATGGAATGAAGGAGAGCGGTGAAACTTGAGTGAGGGAAAAGTATACTTGGTGGGAGGCGGCTGCGGCGATGCAGAGTTATTGACGTTAAAAGCATTAAAAGCTCTGCAGAGCTGTGATACGGTGATTTATGACAGCCTTGTGTCTGATGAACTGTTACGTTGGACGAGTCCGGCGTGTGAGAAAATATATGTGGGAAAACGGTACGGCTGTCATAACAGGGAACAGCTTGAAATCAACTCTCTCCTGATAAAAAAGGCACGGGAGGGGAAAGCGGTGGTGCGCTTAAAGGGCGGCGACCCTTATGTGTTCGGCAGAGGCGG
>ERZ808042.948-NODE-948-length-11289-cov-3.173832_pt1 | contig 11289 bp, 12 predicted proteins | sample MGYA00380193_ERZ808042 | MGnify/ENA primary metagenome ERZ808042 (study PRJEB31490, sample SAMN06133401) | mouse gut metagenome | isolation source: M1_2 | host: mice | place: China: Chengdu | collected 2015-05 ...
ATGTGATGCTTGAGCGGTTAAGCCATATGCAGGATACCATCGCGAGGCAGGCATTTGATACCAGCATTTTTCCTTTGGATGGTTTCCGGGACCTGAACCGGATGGCTGTAAGAATCGATCTGGTGAGAGAGCGTATTCAGCAGATCGAGAATAATCCTCTGAATATGGGGACTGATGCTGCAAATGCGGAACTGGAGACACTGCGGGGACAACTGGCTCAGGCGATCCAGGTACAACAGAATCTGAATCAGGCGATGAACGATATGGATGTTCAGGAGGCCAATGAGGCATATCTGAGGCTGCAGCAGATCATAGGTGATACGGAGAGGCAGATCAGGGATCATGCGGATGAACAGGGACAACTGAATACGGAAGAGGCTGGAGATACGGGCGGGCCAGGAGGGCTGCTGCAGACGGTCACAGGTGCAGTTTCTTCTGTGGTAACGGTTGAGAACATTGCAGAAGTATTGAATCTGTCAGATCAGATGACTTCTGCCGCTGCCGGCCTGGACCGGATAAATGATGGCCTGCAGACAGCGCAGGATCTGCAGAACATGGTCTATCTGTCCAGTGAACGGTCAAGGAGTTCTTACCTGGGAATGGCGGATGCAGTCTCGAATATGGGAGCTGCAGCCGGTGATGCTTTTGGGAATTCCCGGGAAATAGTGGCATTTACAGAACAGGTCAGCAAGCAGTTTCAGATTGCCGGGATGGATCAGGGAGGAACCAATGAGGCCATGCAGCAGATGGCGCAGATGATGGGGGCCGGTACTATGAGTGCGGAAGAGTATAACAGTCTTCTGGAACAGGCGCCGAACATGATCCAGACGATTGCGGACTATCTGGGTGTACCCCAGGAAGAGCTGGAAAATATGGCAGCAACAGGACAGATCACATCTGATCTGGTGAAAAATGCCATGTTTTCGGCGGCAGACGAGACCAATGCGAAATTCGAGAGTATGCCGAAGACTTTTGAGCAGATCCGGACTTCCATGGAGAATACAGGGTTGATGGCAGTGCGGCCGCTTTTGAATGGTTTGAGTGAAATTGCCAACAGCGAGGCTTTTCAGGGGCTGGTCACTCATGCGGGAGAAGCGTTTGCTCTGCTGGCTGGAGCTGCAGAGCCGATTCTGAATCAAATCGGCGGTATGGAAGGATTGTGGAGTGTCGCCGATGCGGCGATCAGCGTGCTGCTTCTTGCCGGAGGAGCAGTACTGGGAATTTTCGGTCTGCTTGTGGACGGCGTACAGCTTCTGATGGATAACTGGTCATGGCTGTCGCCGATTATTTATGGAGTAGTTGCTGCGCTGGCAGTTTATCATGGATGGCAGCTGGCGGTAAACACTGTAAGCGCAATCAGCAAAGGAATTCATTCTGCCATGGCAACTGCGCAGATGATTCATGCGGCGATGACAACTGCGTTGACAGGTGCAACGGCAGGAGAGACTGCAGCGCAGAATGGCTTGAATGCTGCACTTGCGGCCTGTCCGCTTGTCTGGATTATCATCCTGGTTATTGCACTGGTTGCAGCTTTTTATGCGGTGATCGCAGCGATCAATCATTTTGCAGGGACTTCCATCTCTGCCACCGGACTGATCTGCGGAGTATTTATGACGGCGCTGGCTGTGATAGGAAATCTGTTGTTTGCTCTGATCAATCTGGGAATGGGTCTGTTTGCCTTCTTCTGGAATTTTATTGCGGCATTTGCGAATTTTTTCGGAAATGTATTTGATGATCCCGTGGGATCAATCGCACGTCTGTTTTTAAAACTGGCGGATGTAGTGCTTGGAGTGCTGGAAACGGTGGCCAGCGCCATAGACACTGTTTTCGGTAGTGAATTTGCGGATACTATTTCCGGATGGCGGGATTCCCTTGGCGGCTGGGTAGACGAGACCTTCGGAGAGGGAAAAGAAGTCATGAAAGAGCTGGATGTTTCCGACCGGTATCTGGAAGGGTTCGACTACGATGAGGCATGGGATAAAGGATATTCTTTCGGAGAAGGAATTGAAGATAAAATGAAGAACTTTGATCCGGCTTCTTTTTTTGGAGAAAATCCTTTTCCATCTTCCGATGAATATGACAAATTTCCTTTTTCACAGGATGAATCCGGTAATTCGCCCTTTCCGTTGCCTGATGAATATTCCAGTTCTCTGGAAGATGGAGGAATCGGTGGCGGAATTGAGAATATTTCCGAGAATACCGGAGCGATGACAGACAGCATGGACATTACCGGAGAGGAACTGAAATATCTCAGGGACATTGCGGAACAGGAGGCGATCAACCGGTTTACTACTGCTGAGATCAGCATCGAACAGACGAACCATAATACGATTAAGAACGGAATGGATCTGGATGGTGTGATCTCCGGCATGACAGATGCAGTGAATGAAGCAATTTTTATTTCAACGGAAGGAGTACATGCTTAGATGGGGAAGAACGGATATGACTTTTATTTAAATAAATGCCTGCTGCCGATAGCGCCTCCAAAGCTGACTGTAAAGATCAATAATGCAAATAAAACGGTGACGCTGATTGACGAAGGACAGATCAACCTTCTGAAAAAGGCAGAGTTGACGGATCTGGAATTTGAATGCAGGATACCGCAGGAACCTTATCCGTTTGCAGTCTACAAATCAGGGTTTAAAGGTGCCGATTATTTTCTGGATTATTTTGAAGTGTTGAAAACGGATCAGAAGCCCTTTCAGTTTATTGTGTGCAGAACAAAGCCGACTGGAAAAAAACTATTTGATACCAATATGAAAGTATCCATGGAAGATTATAAAATTACAGAGGATGCGAAAGAGGGATTTGACCTGATAATTGATATAAAATTAAAACAGTGGAGAGATTACGGGACAAAGACCGTGAACATCAGTTTTGACATGGAGAGGCCAAAGGCAAGCGTGGAGCCCCAGCGGGAAGCAGGTGCTTCTCCGGCTCCATCAGAAGCGCAGACATATACGGTGGTAAAGGGAGACTGTCTCTGGAATATTGCGAAACGATTCTACGGAAACGGTTCAAAATATTCCGTGATCTACAATGCCAACCGAAGTGTGATCGGAGGAAATCCCAATCTGATCTATCCGGGACAGGTACTGACGATTCCGGCCGGCTAGAAAGGGAAGGGGATGGTTCAGATGAGTATTGAACTTATGATCGGAAATGACACCGGAACAAAGGCGTATCTTCCGGCAGTGGAGGAAGGAATTGAGTGGACGACAGAGCGTAAAAGCGCTCCTGGAAAGCTGACTTTCAAAATACTGAAGGATGATGTACTTGACTTTTCGGAAGGCAGTGCAGTAAGGATGAAGGAAAACGGTGATGAACTGTTCTTCGGATTTGTGTTCAAACAGCAGAGAGCGAGAGATCAGATTATCACCGTTACCGCATATGATCAGCTGCGATATTTGAAAAATAAAGATACCATTGTTTATGAAAATAAGACAGCAGATCAGCTTCTGAGGATGATCGCCTCCGACTATGCTCTGAATGTCGGAGTTCTGGAACCTGCCGGGTATATGATTGAGTCAAGAGTTGAGGAGAACACGTCTCTGTTTGAGATGATTCAGAATGCCCTGGATCTGACGCTTACGAATACAGGAGAACTGTTTGTTCTGTATGACGATTTTGGGAAGCTGACGCTGAAGCATCTGTCATCCATGGCGGTGGGAGAGCCGGGAGCATATCTGATGGTGGATGAAGAGACCGGAGAAAACTTTGAATACACTTCTTCCATTGATGACGATACGTTCAATAAAATAAAGCTGACCTATGACAATGAAGAGACCGGATTCCGGGAAGTGTACATTGCACAGGATTCCGGCAATATGAACAGGTGGGGTATCCTGCAGTATTTCGATACTTTGAAAAAAGGGGAGAATGGAATTGCGAAAGCAGATGCTCTTCTGAAACTGTATAACAAAAAGACACGAAGCCTGAAGCTTACCGGCGTCCTTGGAGATAACCGGGTCAGGGCCGGAAGCATGATCGCAGTAAATCTGGATCTGGGCGACATAAAACTCAGAAATTTCATGCTGGTGGAAAGCTGCAGGCACACGTACAGGGAAGGCGAACACTGGATGGATCTGACACTTAGAGGAGGTGAATTTGTTGGCTGATGCAAATGGGCTTGTGGAGGCTGTGAAAAAGGCTTCAAGGGATGAACGGGAAGCTTCCAAGCCGGTCAATGTATATTTTGGGGAAGTCATTTCAAAGACTCCCCTGAAAATCAATGTGGAACAGAAAATGATTCTTGGAGAGAATCAGCTGATCCTGACAAGAAATGTTACAGATTATATGACAACTGTAACAGTACAGTGGACAACAGAAGAGGGAGTTCTTCTGGCAGACGGGCAGACGAAAGCGACTCCGTCTCATGTTCATGAGATTACAGGAACAAAGAATTTTCTGATGCACAATGCACTTGAGGTTGGCGACGAGGTGATTATCCTGCGGCAGCAGGAAGGACAGAAATTTATTGTTATCGACCGGATCGGAGGTGGGCGATGATTCCTTCAACCGTCGGATTTCTGGACACGGATTTTGAGATCAGGGAACAGCCAGGTCTGACTTATCAGATGCAGATGAAGGAACATCGCATCCGTGGATATACAGACGGGCTGGAAGCGGTCAGGCAGGCGATCTACAAGATCATTATGACAGAACGCTATCAGTATATCATATACAGCTGGAATTACGGGATTGAGCTTCTGGATCTGTTTGGTGAGCCGGTTACTTATGTATGTCCGGAACTGAAACGCCGGATCTCGGAGGCTCTGCTGTGGGATGACCGGATAAGAAGTGTTGACAGTTTTGAATTTGATTTCCCGGAAAAAGGAGTGGTTCATGTGGAATTTCTGGTACATACCATATTCGGAGACGTGAAAATGGAAAGAGAGGTGAATTTTTAATGTATGAAAACACTACATATGAGATGATCCGGGATCGGATGCTCGCCCGTGTACCGGATAAATTTGACAAGCGGGAAGGTTCAGTCATATGGGACACCCATTCGCCTGCTGCAATCGAGCTTCAGATTCTGTATCTGGAACTGGACAATATTCTGAAGGAAGCTTATGGTGATTCCGCATCACGGGAATATCTGATTCTGAGGTGCAGGGAACGGGGAATTTATCCGTATCAGGCTACCCACGCAGTTTTGAAAGGCGTATTTGTTCCGGCCAATATTGATGTTTCCGGACAGCGTTTTAACATTGGTGAGATGAACTATACGGTAACAGAAAAGATTGCCGATGGAGAGTATATGGTAGAATGTGAGTCTTCCGGAATTAAAGGGAATCAGTACCTGGGAAATATGATTCCCATGGAATATATCAAGGGTTTGCAGACTGCTGAGTTGACGGAAATTCTGATTCCCGGGGAAGATGAGGAAGAAACGGAAGATTTACGAAAAAGATATTTTGAATCGTTTGATGAAAATTCATTCGGCGGAAACAGAGCTGATTATCTGGAAAAAACAAATGCAGTTCCGGGCGTCGGAAGGACGAAGGTAACAAGGGTCTGGAACTCTGATATCTCCCCGGCGGCCATGATTCCTGAGGAAAGCGTCGAAGTATGGTACGATACAGTAAAGGAAACGCTGGAAGAAGAAGCGCGGCGCTGGCTGGACGCTGTTTTTCATGCAGCAAAAGAGAAGAAGCTGACAGTTGGAGGAACCGTACTTTTGACAATCATCAATTCAGAATATGGAGTTGCGTCTGATGCTCTTGTACAGTCTGTCCAGACTGCAATAGATCCGGAAGTACATGCGGGGGAAGGATATGGACTGGCTCCGATTGGTCATGTGGTAAAGGTGGAAAGTGCAAAGGCAAAACAGATCAACATAGAATCAACGCTGACCTTTGAACCGGGATATGGATGGAGCAATCTTCAGACTTCTCTTGAAGAAGCCGTGTCGGATTATCTGCTGGAGCTTAGAAAGGAATGGGCGGATTCGCAGTATCTGGTAGTAAGGATCAGCCAGATAGATAACAGGCTTTTGAGTGTTCCGGGGGTACTGGATGTTCAGAATACTTCTATCAATGGAGACAGGAAGAATCTGAATCTGGGAAAATATGAAATTCCGGTACTGGGAGGTGTCAGCGGATGATAAGAGAAGTTGATCTTGTTTCCTGTCTTCCTCCATTCATGGCAGAGTATAAGGAGATTCATACTGCACTGACTGCAGAAGATCCGGAATTTGTTCTTGTGTGGAAAGCTGCTGACCGTACCTTGCGGAACGAATTTATTGCCACGGCTGACGAATATGGAATTTCAAGATTTGAGAAAATATTGAAGATTCTTCCGTCCCGCGAAGATACGCTTGAAAGCAGAAGATCCAGGGTACAGTCCAGATGGTTTACGTCTCTTCCCTATACCTGGAAAATGTTTCTTCAAAAACTGGTTGCTCTGTGTGGTGAGAACAATTTTACAGTTATAAAAAGATTTGACTGTTATCAGGCAGATCTGGAAGTGCAGCTTCCAATGTTTGGACAGGTGCAGGAGCTGGAGGGGATTGTGAACATGATGTTCCCATGTAATATGGTTTTAAAAACAATAAACGGAATACCAGCCGATTTGGAATCAGGAATACATGCAGGCGGCGTTTTGTCCACATGCATCATGATAGAAAGTGAAGGGTAGAAGATGGATCATATAACGATTACAGACAATGGTCAGAAACTGCTGGCCAAGATAGCTGCCGGAGAGACGACAGCTGTATTTACCAGAATTGGTACGACAGACGATCAGTATGCCGATGATGAACTGCAGCATCTTTCAGCATTGGAAAATATTCGTCAGCAGGCAGATATTGTGAATGTAGATGTAAAAGATGACACTACAATTGTAATTTCCGGTTATGTAGATAATAAGGAGCTGGAAAAAGGATACTACGTTGCGGCAGTCGGAATTTTTGCAAAAGCACAGGGGGAAGAGGAAATTCTCTTCGGCGTTTCCCAGGTCAGTAACAGACCGTTTCTCCCAGGATATTCGGAAACATTGACGGGTATCTCCATCCGGTTCACATTGAAAGTCGGGAACAGCAGCAATATTATGGTAAATGTGGATGAAACGACATCTGTGACTACGGGCGAGTTTCACGCATACCGACGGAATTTCGACGAAGCACTGTTAAGAATTGAGTATCCAGGGTTTGAGGATTACAGCAGTGAGGAAACAGAACTTCCGGATCTGGAAGATGCGGTTAGTCAGATAGTCAGCGGAAAGAGAATAACTGTGCTTTTTCAGTATATAAAGGCATCATTGAAAGGATTGACGAGCCTGGCTCAGAGAGCGCTCAGCGTCGCCATGGGAAAAAATCAGGCGCGGGTGTTTGCAACAGTTGAGGCTCTGGACGCCTGGCTGGCAGTACCGGCGAATGCGGCTCAGCTGAACGTCGGCGATAATTTTTACATAACAGCAGTGGATGTACCGGATTACTGGTGGGACGGCACACAGAAGCAGAAACTGGAGACTCAGAAGGTGGATCTGACGACCTATGATCAGAGGATCTCGGCAAATGCCAATGCAATCAGTGAGCTAAATGGGAAATATAATTCTTTTGAGCAGGCCAAGAGCACAATCATTAACAGTGCTCTTGGCAAAGCATTAAGTATGACATTTACATCCACATTAGATACTATAGCATCTAAGATAGCGTCGGTAGTGAATAGAGGTACATGGAATGGTAGCATCACCACATCTGGAGGTAGTGTAACAATACCTGCTGGATATCATGATGGTTCTGGAAAAGTAACAGGACCTGCATTAGCGAATCTTGTAGGTACTAATGTTACCTTGGAATCTGCTGGTAATCTGCTTTCTGGTGTAACCGCATATGGTAAAAATGGCACGAAATATACTGGCAGCATGACAAATAGAGGAGCGACATCAGGAAGTATTACAGCTTCAGGAGGTTCATATACTATTCCTGACGGATATCATAATGGAAATGGTAAAGTTACTGGACCTACATTGGCTTCATTGGTTGGTAGTAATGTTAATCTTGACAATAATGCAGGAATGTTATCCGGATATACGGCGTATGGTAAGAATGGTACTAAGTATACTGGAAGCATTGCTACAAAAGGTGATGGTAGTACGAAAATTACGGCCAGTGGACGATACGGATATGATAGAACAAATGGATTCTGGATGTATATTCCTGCCAATGCCTATTATACTACTGCGCATTGGTTGAGTGTACCTGTCTCAAATGTGTTAACTGACATCGTAAAAGGAGACAAATGGGCTTATATTGATAAAAGTTTCGGTGTTGTTAATAGCGGAAGTATATCTGTGACTCCACCGTCTGGTTGTACAATAAGCGTATTATTCATTATTACAGGGGACACTAATTCCAACATTAGTATATCAATTTCTGGAAATACACTGGTTAAAGACCATGGATGCTACACTCCCAGTGGTTCGGCAAAAACCCTGGCTCAGGTGAGAAGAGGAACATCCGCTATGACAATAAAAGCCACTTTCAATAATGATGCGATTCATAATTTAAGAATTATGGGTTATGTAATATATATATGATTGGGGGCAACGTGTTAATATTTGATGAAAATAAAGCCCTACAGACAATAGTCCAGTGTTTTTTGTGTTGTGCTGTAAACTATATGATTGACTATCACTTATGAAAGGAGAAACAGAGTATGAATGTAGAGCTTTTCATACAATATATTACATATGTACTTATGGCAATTGGAGGTCTGGCTTTTCTGGTGTCTGTAATTGTACAGGTTGTTAAGGAACTTCCTGGACTGCAGAGGATTCAGACCAGTATAGTAGTATTGGCTGTGTCAGTGATCTTATGTCCACTGGCTGTGGTTGTTGCCTGCCAATATTTTAAAATCGTGATTGTCTGGTATTATATATTTGGATCTTTTATTGCAGCTTTTGTGGTATATCTGGTTGCCACAGGGGGCTGGGAACGGATCACTGCTGTATGGAATCGTACAAAATATAACAGAAAATGATACAGGACAGGAGGGCGGATGACTGCTCTCCTGTTTTGTTTATTAAAAGGACGGTGAAAGGATATCTTATGAGCACAAGAGGAATTGATGTATCCAGCTATCAGGGAAAACCGGACTGGACAGAAGTCAGAAAGAGTGGAGTGGAATTTGCGATTATGCGGATTTTGAACAGCAAAGGGAAGGATGCCTCTTTTGAATATAATTACAGCCGCTGTGGAAAAGCGGGGATCCGAAGAGGCGTATATCGCTTCAGTTATGCTCTGACAGCAGAGCAGGCGAAGAAAGAGGCAGAAGAAGTTTTGACAGCGCTTGCAGGGCGGAAACTGGAGATGGGTGTCTGGCTGGATCTGGAATGGAACAGACAACGGGCTGTTGGAAAAGAGAAGATCAGGAAACTTGCAGATTCCTGGATGAAGATTATTCGGGAAGGAGGATATGAATGTAATATTTACTGCAACATGGACTGGTACAGGAATCTGTGCGGCGGACTGGATGCAAAATACTGGCTTGCCAGATATCCGTCAGATGACAACGGAAGTATGAAGGAAGCCCTGCGTCCGAACATAGGAGAAGTCGGATGGCAGTATTCCAGCCATGGAAGAATATCCGGCATCTGTGGAAATGTGGATATGGATCTCTGGTATGATAATTTGGATACAGAGAAGACGGACGGGTCTGTACAGACAGTATTCTGGGATTCGTCTGCAGTTGCGGCATTACAGGAAGCGTTGAATGCCGATGGAATCCGGGACAATGAGGGAGATCATCTTAAAGTGGACGGAATTAAGGGAGGCAGGACAGATTCTGCGATAGAAAAGATTTTGCTTAAAGCCGGTTGTTTTGATCCAGCCAAAGGCCGGTATGGCACAGGCAGTATCGGACAGGTGGTAAAGTGGCTGCAGATGAGACTCAATACTATGATTGGAGATCGTATCACAGAACTGTTGGGGGCTGGTCTTGACCCGGATGGAAAATTTGGTTCGGATACCTGGATGGCAGTTGGACTGTTTCAGGAGAGTTGCAGATTGAAGACGGATTATATCGTGGGGGCAAAGACTGTGACAGAATTACTGAAAATATAAACACTGAAATAATCAGGACTTTAAGCAGTGTATTTTTTAGCGTACACTACCGTAAAGTCTGCATCATTTCCAGTAAATGCGGCGGCGGTAGATCCGAAATCGATACTCTGGTCAATGGAAAGATCTGCCGCAGGGTCAATATTGTTTTTCTTCAGGATAAATTCAAAAACCATCTCGGGCATGCCGCCTTTTCGGCCGCCAAGCACATAGGACCCTTTGATATCCTCCCATTTGAAATTGTCCATGGGTTTCCTTGAAACGAGAAAATTGCCGGCTCTCTGAGTGAGCTGCGCAAAATTCACAATATAGTCTTCCGGATTCTGATGATAGATGTAAATAGACGATTCGCTTCCCATGAAACCGATATCTGCTTCTCCGGATACCAAAGCAGTGGCAACCTTGTCTGCGCCGAAACCGGTCACCAGTGTCAGGTCAATGCCTTCCTCTGCAAAATATCCGTTTTCGATTGCTACATACTGAGGTGCATAGAAGATGGAATGTGCTACTTCGTTGAGTGTGACGGGCGTAAGATTTGCTGCCGCTTCCTGACTGCCGCATCCGGTCATCAGACCGAGAACTCCGGCCAGGAGCAGACTGATCCATTTTTTCATAGTTGTTTCCTCCGCAAAATTTTATAATGTAATATATGCGGCAGGAAAAAGATTTGCCAGTCTTTATTGATCTTCTCCGCTTTTTTTCTGAAACAGGCGAAACAGCCACAGATAGATATAGAGCAGTACCGGGATTACGACGGTGGCGACAAGAGAGATCATAAGCAGTTCTTCTGTTTTTTCGTTATGAAACAGAGAGAGTATAAAAGCAGCGAGATAGAGCAGCAGTATGATAATAACAGCGAGCAGCGCCAGCAGACGTTTGATTTTCTGGTACATGTCGGATACCTCTTTGAAAATTTTTTTTATTATAAAGCGTATTCTTTCAGAATGCAAGTAGTTATGCTGGATCAGGATTTGTAAAGCAGTTTGTGAAAACTTCATGAAACAACCCTGACATAAGAACTTGACAACTTGACAAGCAAGTAGGGAGAGGGTAAAATAAAAACGTCATTTTGAGAAGCGGTTTATAAAATACCAGCGTAGGGAGATTTTTTGAAGGGGGACAAAGATGATCAAAATATACAAAATACAAAAGAAATATATATTTACATTCATTGCGAGTGGAATTGTTCTGCTGTATCTTGTATTTAGCATGATGGGATTTCG
>ERZ808042.949-NODE-949-length-11277-cov-2.911071_pt1 | contig 11277 bp, 11 predicted proteins | sample MGYA00380193_ERZ808042 | MGnify/ENA primary metagenome ERZ808042 (study PRJEB31490, sample SAMN06133401) | mouse gut metagenome | isolation source: M1_2 | host: mice | place: China: Chengdu | collected 2015-05 ...
TATTTTTTTTCTATATTGGTATCCCTTTGATGCTTTCCAAGTTACATAAAGATAAAGAACATATGCTCGCCAATGCTAAAAAAACAATGACTGTGGGCTGGATTATTTTCGGATTTGGAGTTATTTATATGGTCGTGTGCCTTGCCGAAGGACTGGCTGCGGAGGGCGTCAGCGGTATACGGACACTGGTTATTGGGACAGCAGTTTCGTGCAGCGGTGGATATGCCATTGTAAGACACGCAAAGAAATATAAGATGCTGGGATTAAAACATGAACGGTATATTCTTGCCGCATCCCGTTTGCCGGTTGGTTCTCTGGATGATATGGCATATGTTTTGGGAGAAACTTTTGAGGTCACATCTCAGAATGTCCAGGACCTGATTGATAATGGTCTGCTGGAAGACAGCTATATTGATCAGACGCGCCGAATTCTTGTTTCTCCTGTAGTTGGAAGCAGATACAGAACTCAGCCGGGACAGGGCTCTGCAGATACCGGTGATGCTCCGCAGGCAAAGGATTCGAAGCCTGAAGTCAGAGCGGTAAAGTGCCCGAACTGCGGCGGTATGAACTATATTACGAACGGCGCCGGGAATATCTGTGATTACTGCGGTTCTCCGTTGGAATGATGACATTGATGTTGCTTTTCGCGGGGGTGGTTGGCGGCCTGCGCCCGGGGCTTCTGTGCTCTGCACTCGTATGGAATGGATCGGACAGCGCTGCAGAACCCAATTTGATTATTCCAAAATGTCAGGAGATATGCTATAATACCAGATTGTAGCAAACAAAACCTGTATATATAACCGAGGATGAGAAAAAAATTAAGAGCTTTAAACAGGCATTCAAGACTGGCTGACAGTGAGGAAATGATGCGGCAGTCAATGGAAGATGTTTGAAATCCTTGAAAATAAAGGAGATGTGAGAAGATTATGAAATTAGGCATCGTAGGCCTGCCGAATGTGGGCAAAAGTACACTTTTTAATTCCCTGACGAAAGCAGGGGCGGAATCGGCCAATTACCCGTTCTGTACAATTGATCCGAATGTGGGTGTGGTTGCTGTTCCGGACGAGCGGCTGGGAAAGCTGGCGGCACTATATGATTCTGTGAAGATTACGCCTGCAGTCATTGAATTTGTGGATATTGCAGGACTTGTAAAGGGCGCATCCAAAGGAGAAGGACTGGGTAATCAGTTTCTTGCCAATATCCGGGAGGTGGATGCCATTGTGCACGTGGTGCGCTGCTTTGAAGACGGCAACGTGATTCATGTGGACGGAAGCGTTGATCCGCTGCGCGACATTGAAACGATCAACCTGGAACTGATTTTTTCAGATATTGAGATTCTGGAGAGAAGGATTGCAAAAACCTCAAAAGGAGCGAGAAATGACAAGGCCCTTGCAAAAGAGCTGGAGCTTCTGAAAAAAGTCAAGGCGCATCTGGAGGAGGGGCGAACGGCTAAAAGTTTTGAAGAACTGGAAGACGATGAGGAGAGGGCATGGCTGGAATCCTGCAATCTTCTGACTTATAAACCGGTCATTTTTGCCGCCAATGTGGCAGAGGATGACCTGGCGGATGACGGTGTATCCAACGAGCATGTAAAAGCGGTCCGGGGCTTCGCCGCTTCGGAAAACAGTGAAGTGTTTGTCATCTGCGCCCAGATCGAGCAGGAAATTGCGGAACTGGAAGACGACGAAAAAAAGATGTTTCTGGAAGATCTGGGCATCACGCAGTCCGGCCTGGATAAACTGATCCAGGCAAGCTACCGTCTGCTTGGGCTGATCAGCTTTCTGACCGCCGGTGAAAAAGAGACCCGGGCATGGACGATCCGGGTCGGCACAAAGGCGCCCCAGGCTGCCGGAAAGATCCATTCCGATTTTGAAAGGGGCTTTATCCGGGCAGAAGTCGTGAATTATCAGTCTCTTCTGGACTGCGGCTCCATCGCCGCTGCAAAGGCAAAAGGAATTGTGGGGAGCGAAGGCAAGGAATATGTGATGAAGGATGGGGACGTGGTAGAGTTTCTGTTCAACGTGTAAGGCATCCGTTTGTCGAAATTTGTCGACAAACTTTTGTTGAAAAATGTTGGAAAAAGCAATAGAATAGAGTTGTAAGCTGTACCGGGCAGTTTACTTGGAAAGGATTTTCATCGATGAACACAGCAATAAACTTTCCGCATCTGGGTATCTACCTGGATCATGTGGGAAAATCCATCTCTGTTTTCGGGTTCGAGATTGCCTATTACGGGATTATTATGGGAAGTTCAATCCTGTTGGGGTTGTTCCTGGCAGAAAGGGAGGCAAAGAGGACCGGACAGGATCCGGACACCTATACAGATATGATCATTTATGCGATCATCTTCTCCATTATCTGTGCGAGGGCGTATTATGTGATTTTCTCATGGGAGAACTATAAGGATAACCTGCTCAGCATTTTTAATCTGAGACAGGGGGGCATTGCGATTTACGGCTCGCTGATCGGTGCAGTAGCTACGGTGTATGTGTATTGTAAGGTGAAAAAACTGTCGTTTCTCCAGATGACGGATACGGCCTGCATGGGGCTTGTTGCAGGACAGATTCTGGGGCGCTGGGGAAATTTTTTTAATCGAGAAGCCTTCGGAGGCTATACAGATGGACTTCTGGCCATGCAGTTACCGGTAAGCGCAGTACGTGTCCACGAGATTACGGACGAAATGTGGGCGCATGTACAGGTAATTGGAGGAGAGCAGTTTATACAGGTGCACCCTACGTTCCTCTATGAATCATTGTGGAACCTTGGGGTCATCTGTTTCCTGTACTGGTATCGCACGAGGAAAAAATTCCAGGGTGAGCTGTTTCTGGTCTATCTTCTTGGATATGGACTGGGACGGGTCTGGATCGAAGCTCTTCGGACTGACCAGCTTCAGATCGGAAATACAGGGCTTCCTGTATCTCAGCTGCTGGCAGGCGTGCTGATTCTTTTTTCTCTTTGCATGATCTTTCTGGGTAGAAAGAAGAATATGAGCGAGGAGGATTATGGACGGACAAATGAATATCAAGACAGCGATTGAAGGACAGCGAAGGAAGTTGGATTGCATGGCATTTTGGACGGATGATCTGACAAAACTTCTTGTTGAGGCACAAAAGATGGATCGTATGATTGAGATATACGAGAGCCGACAGGTGGTCAGACGCACGAGAAAAAATGCGTGAAGACAATTTACAGGAAAACAGGGACTGCTGCACAAAGACCGTGCAGCAGTCCCTGTTTTGCAGTACTGAAGAAATACTTAAGAAACGGTATTGCAATTTTCAGGATTTCAGGTTATGATAAACAAAGAAGTGGTGGAAAGTGGTATAAAGTGGTTCAAAAAGGAAGATGAATGGCGGATCATGGTGAGAGCGGGTGGAGATCGATGTTTATGGGAGAGTACAGACATACGGTGGATCCCAAAGGCAGGCTGACCGTCCCCTCCAGATTCCGTGAACTGTTAGGTACAGAATTTGTGGTAACCAGGGGCCTGGATGGCTGTCTCTTTGTATACCCCATGGACAGCTGGGGTGTTTACGTGGAGGAACTGAAAAAACTGCCCTTAACAGATAAAAATGCCAGGCTTTTCACACGCTTTATCATAGCAGGTGCTACAACCTGTGAACTGGACAGGCAGGGAAGGATTCTGCTTCCGGTGACGCTCCGTGAATTTGCAGGCATTGAAAAGGATGTGCTTCTCGCAGGTATGCTGGATCATATTGAAATCTGGAATGAAGAACACTGGAAAGAAAATGCGGATTTCAGCGATATGGATGCGATTGCCAGCCATCTGAATGATCTGTGCAGCAAAGTATAGGGGAGGGTCTATGGAATTCAGGCATTATTCAGTCATGCTTCAGGAAACAGTCGATGAGCTATGCGTCCGTCCGGGCGGAGTCTATGTGGACGGAACGCTGGGCGGCGGCGGACATGCTTACGAGGTATGTAAAAGACTGAAGGGGTCCGGGCATTTTTACGGGATCGATCAGGATGAAGCAGCGATCCGTGCAGCCGGCGAGAGGCTGTCCGGGTTTGGCAGTCTTGTGACCGTGATCCGGAGCAATTACTGCAGGATGAAGGAAGAACTGAATGCTCTGGGGGTGGAGTGCGCAGACGGAATCCTTCTGGATCTGGGCGTATCCTCCTATCAGCTGGATGAAGCAGAAAGAGGTTTTACTTACAGAGAAAATGTTCCTCTTGATATGCGGATGGATCAGAGACAGGAAAAGACAGCCAGAGACATTGTAAATGGTTACAGTGAGGCGAAGCTGTATCAGATGATCCGTGATTATGGGGAAGATAAATTTGCAAAAAATATAGCGAAACACATTGTACAGGCGAGGGGAAAAAGACCGATTGAGACGACCGGAGAACTGGTTGAAGTCATCAAAGCGGCCATACCGATGAAGATAAGAATGCAAAAGGGGCATCCTGCGAAGCAGACCTTTCAGGCGATCCGTATTGAGTTGAATCAGGAGCTGGAGGTTCTGAAGGATTCGCTGGACGAGCTGATCGGGTTTTTGAAGCCCGGAGGAAGGCTCTGCATTATTACTTTCCATTCTCTGGAAGACCGGATTGTGAAAAATGCTTTCCGGAGAAATGAGAATCCATGTATCTGCCCCAGGCATTTTCCGGTATGTGTATGCGGAAAAGCCTCGAAGGGACATGTTGTAACAAAAAAACCAATGATGCCAACGGATGAAGAACTTGAGAAAAACAGTCGCTCCAAAAGCGCAAAACTGCGAGTATTTGAACGTGCATGACAGCATAAGGAAGGGAGTTGGTTCATATGGCCCGGGAGAGAAGATACAGGTATGTGGAGGGCAATACCGTAAGGAAGATTCAGCCTTCTGACCGTCCTGACCGCAGGCAGAAGCCAAATCATCGGAAAAGACGGAAACCATCTGCGAAAAAGCATATCCAGTATGTCAATGTTTTTTACACTGTTTTTCTGGCTGCTGCAGCATGTATGGTATTGTGGTCAGGGGTCAATTATCTGCAGCTTCAGGCAGAACTCACAGGAAAAATAAAAAATATTGCATCTCTTGAGATGCAGCTTGAAAATCTGAGAAAAGAAAACGATGACAACTATACAAGGATCATGACGTCTGTGGACCTGGATTATATTAAAGAAGTTGCTGTCAATGAACTGGGAATGGTGTATGCGAATGAAGACCAGGTGATCCTGTATGATGGCGGGACGAGAGATTACGTGAGGCAGAATGAAGAGATTCCGGAAGAGGAGACGACCCTGATGGATCAGATCCGCGGGAAATAGAAGATTGGACAGAGGTGTGAAGTGGCAAGAAGGAGAAGACGGACACCAGGTTCGAGAAGAAGACGTATTACTTTGAAGATGAAACGGAAACTGGCACTGTTATTTGCCATAATCGTGCTGATTTTAATTGGAATATTTGGCTGGCTGGTATACATTATCAGAGTCAGCGGAGAACAGTATACAAGAAAAGTGCTTGCGCAGCAGGATACAAACAGTATCCTGCTTCCGTATAAGCGGGGAGATATCTATGACCGGAACGGAACGATCCTTGCGACCAGTGAGAAGGTATATAACGTAATTCTGGATCCGGCAGTGCTGCTGGAGAATCAGAGTGAGCAGCCGGGAAAGGACTGTGTGGAACCAACCCTTCAGGCACTGGTTGATTATTTTGATCAGGACCGGGAAGAACTGAATACGATTATGGAAGAAAAAAAGACCAGTCACTATGTGATTCTGGCAAGGCAGCTTACCAAAGACGAGGTTTCTGATTTTGAGGAAGCGATGAAGGAAGAAGGCAGCAGGATTGAGGGCGTCTGGCTGGAGGATTCCTATATCCGCCGTTATCCTTATGACCGTCTGGCATGCAATGTGATCGGATATACTGTGTCCGGCAATGTAGGACAATATGGAATTGAACAGGAGTATTCAGAACTGCTGAACGGAGAAAACGGAAGGAGCTATAATTACCTGAATGAAGACCTGGAGCAGGAGAAGACGGTCCGGGCAGCGACAGACGGAGACAGTGTGATGTCCACGATTGATATCACGCTTCAGGGAATCGTGGAAAAGGCGATTGCGGATTTTCAGGAAAAATATACAGATGCTTTCCGGGAAGGAGAAGGGAGCTATACATCGGCGGCAATTATGATGGATCCCAATACGGGCGAAGTGCTGGCGATGGCAAGCAACCGGAATTATGATCTGAACAATCCCTATGATGTAGTTGCAAACGGGTTGTTTACCGAAGAGGAGGCGGAAAAGCTTACCGAGGAAGAACGACTGAATGCACTGAATGAACTGTGGCGGAATTTCTGTATCAGTGATACTTATGAGCCGGGGTCAACGGCGAAGCCGATTACGGTTGCTGCAGCGCTGGAGGCCGGGATCGTGCATGACGGTGATACTTATCTGTGTGACGGCAGGCAGAATATTGCAGGCAGGGACATCTGGTGTTCTCATAAATTCGGGCATAAAATAATTACACTGGAAGGTTCCCTTATGTTTTCCTGCAACGATGCGATGATGCAGATTGCGTCGAAACTGGGGGAAGAGAATTTTACCAGATACCAGAATATGTTTAATCTGGGGCTTCGGACAAATATTGATCTGCCGGGAGAAGCACGAACCGATACGCTGGTCTATTATACGCAGGAAAATGCACCGAATGACAGGCTCATCATGCGCATTACAGATCTGGCGACCAATTCGTTCGGACAGAACTTTAATGTGACAATGATCCAGATGGTTTCTGCGTTTTCTGCCTGTATCAATGGAGGATATTATTATCAGCCGCATGTGGTGAAAAAAGTTCTGGACAGCAGCGGCGGAACAATCAGAAATATAGAGCCGGTTCTTTTAAGGACGCCCATTTCGTCCAAAACCTCCTCTTTGATAAGGAAATACCTGTATAATACCATGTATGGTCCGGAGGATGCAAATGGAAACGCCCCAACCGGACGGGCGGCAAGAGTCGCAGGGTATGCCATGGGCGGTAAAACGGGGACGGCGGAGATGATACCGAGAGATAAGACCAATTATCTGGTATCTTATATCGGATTTGCTCCTGCAGATCATCCGGAAGTGGTTTTGTATGTGGTAGTAGACAGGCCGAATGCAGAGAAGCAGGCCAGCAGTTCTTATGCCATGGAGATCTGGAAAAATATTATGAAGGAAGCGCTTCCATATCTGAATATTTATCCAACAGAGGAGGTTCCGGCGGATATGCAGGAGGAGGTTGCGGCGGAACAGAAAGAAGAAACGGAAACACCGGAGGAAGAACCGGAGGAGGAGCCGGCAGAGGAAGGAACACTGGTGGATCCGCAGACAGGAGAAACTGTGCAGATGCCGGATCCGGCAACGATTGATCCGAATGATGATTCTGTTCTGGGAGATGCTCCGATTAACGATAACCTGTTGGATGTAAAACCTGCAGATGCCATATCGGATGAGGAGGACAGCAATCCAACAGAATAAGACAGGAAAATACCTCATAAAATAGGAACAAAGATTCTTATGAGGTATTTTTTTGCATTGTAAGACGTTTCATAAAAAGAAGATTGTCATTGTATTCACAGCATGTCTGCTGATGATGTCCGTCCTTGGCGGACGTCTGGTCTACCTGATGGTATTTGAATCAGAATATTATCAGGAACTGGCAAAGGATCTGCATGAGCGTGAGAGGAGCATTAAAGCGGCAAGAGGCAGGATCGTTGACCGGACCGGTACGATTCTGGCGGATAACCGGACCGTCTGCACCATATCTGTGATTCACAGCCAGATTAAAGATCCGGAAGCAGTCATTGAGATGCTTTGTAAGGAGCTGGATCTGCCAAGGGAAACCGTACAGAAGCGGGTCGAGAAGGTCAGTTCCATTGAACGTATTAAATCCAATGTGGATAAAGAGACAGGGGATGCAGTCCGCGCCTATCAATATGCAGGTGTAAAAGTGGATGAGGATTTTAAAAGATATTATCCGTTTGACGAGCTGGCGTCAAAGGTTCTGGGATTTACGGGAAGTGATAATCAGGGAATCATCGGGCTGGAGGTCAAATATGACGAATATCTGGAGGGCATTCCGGGGACCATACTGACCCTGACGGATGCAAGAGGAGTGGAGATCGAAAATGCCAGGGAAGAACGGGTAGAATCCGTGCCGGGCAATGATCTGGTGGTAAGCCTTGACTATAATATTCAGTCCTATGCCCAGCAGGAGGCGCTGAAGGTTATGGAAGCAAAGCAGGCGGACTATGTCTCTGTTCTGATTATGAATCCGCAGAACGGAGAGATCTATGCCTGTGTCAATGTGCCGGAATTCAATCTGAACGATCCGTTCACACTGAATACCGGAGAAAGTACAGAGGGGATGACTGAACAGCAGAAACAGGATGCTCTGAATCAGATGTGGAGAAATCAGTGTGTGAATGACACCTATGAACCAGGCTCGACGTTTAAAGTGTTTACTTCTTCCGCAGCGCTGATGTCAGGGACCTCTTCCATTAACGATCAGTTTTCCTGTCCGGGATTCAAGATCGTGGAGGACAGGCGGATCCGATGCCATAAGACAGCGGGGCATGGAGGACAGGATTTTACACATGCAATCATGAATTCGTGTAATCCGTATATTCAATAGTACCACCTTGTTTCAAGGCTGATTTTCCAGATCACATAATAAAATAGAATTGGAGTTGGTCTTCCGCCTTGTCGAAAGTAATCTTTTCGCAGATCCGGCGGATGGCATTTGCTTTGGCCACCATGTCAGCGTCTTCGGATCGGAGGATATGGAGTACATCCTGGATATTTTCGGCCATCCGGATTTTGTCCTGCTCGGTGATGGCGGAAGAGGGATTGTCCGCGGCTTCCAGCCGGGCGGTCAGTTCTTCCTTTTGCCGGTTGATGGCCTGCCGGCTTTCCCGGTATTCTTCCAGCGTGTCGATACCGTCCATGTAGGCTTTCCGGATGCGCTTCTCTTTCTTCTGCAGGTCAATGAGCTGCTCTTTCAGGACGGAGACCATGTCCGCCGGAATCTCCTGTGTGATCTTTCGGATATATCCGAATTCTCCCATGTTCATAAAAGATTCCAGGCCTTCCAGGATCGCCGGTTCCAGTCTGGATACCAATATCCGGTTTGTCACCGGGCAGGTCCCGGCAATGTGATTGTGACAGCGGTAGGCGGCTTTGTTGCGCTTCGTCTCGGAAGAGTAGGTCATGGGACCGCCGCAGGCAGCGCACTTCAGGATCCCGCTGATCCAGTGCTTTGACGGCATGTGGCCATGGACCCAGCCGGTGGATGCGGACTGTTTCAGAAGTTTTGCCGCTTTCTGGAAGGTTTCTTCGTTGATCAGCGGCTCGTGGACACCGTCAGCAATGATCCATTCCGAAGAGTCATTCAGGCGCTTGCCCTCTGTATGGGTGACATAATTCCAGCGGACTTTACCTGTGTAGAAAGGATTGCCCAGAAGATACCTGAGGTGCGTGACATTCCAGTGCGCGCCCCGCTTGGTGGGGTATTTACCCAGGTTCAGTTTCTTGGCAATGGCCGTCATGCTCAGGTGCTCTTCCGTAAACATCCGGAAAATCATCCGTACAAGGGCCGCTTCCGCCTCATTAACGGTCGGAGTCTGGTTCTTCTTACGATCATAGCCTAGCGGCGGATTGGCCTGATATCCGCCTCTCAGGGCCTTCTCCGTCATGCCGCGCATGACCTCCCCGGACAGGCGGATGGAGTAGTATTCATCCATCCATTCCAGGATCCGTTCGATCAGTCCGCCCATGATGCCGTCCGGCAGCGGCTCGGAGACGCTGATGACTTCTACGCCGGCTTTCTTCAGCAGGGACTTATAGACGATGGATTCCTCCTGATTCCGGGCAAAACGGGAGAACTTCCAGACAAGGATCACGTCATAGGGATGCTCCGGGGACTTGGCGGCGGCGATCATCTGCCGAAAGGACGGGCGCTTGTCTGCGGTCCGGCCGGAAATGCCGATCTCCCAGTAGATGCTGTCCTCGGTGATGATGATGCCGTTATCCCGGGCATAGTCCAGCATGAGACGCTTCTGGGCGTCCGGGGAGAGTTCTTCCTGCTTGTCGGTGCTGACGCGGATGTAGAGGGCTCCGGTTTTCATGGTATGGCCTCCTGAGAAAAAATTATTCCAGTAAATCGTTGATTGTGATCTTCAGGTCCGGGAAAATGCCGCAGGGAACAGACATATCGAAAGTATACAGAGAAGGAGCTACATCGTCTTCATAATAATAGACGGTGATTCGCTTTTTTGCAGGATCGACGACCCAGTATTCCCGGACACCTGCTTCTGAATAGAGCGTATTTTTGGTGGTGTAGTCCCGTTTTCGACTGGAAGGAGATATGATTTCAACAATCCAATCTGGAGCTCCGTTGCATCCTTTATCATCCAGTTTGCTTTTGTCACAGACAACGGATATGTCAGGTTCTACCCAATCGGTATCATTTGCATCCAGATTTACAGCGAATGGAGCAGGAATGACTTCACAGGTTCCATTATGAGATTTTATATATTCTCTGATTGTTCCGGCAAGTTCCATGACCAGTTTTTGATGCAGGAAATTTGGCGGAGCCATGGAATAAAGCTTCCCCCCGATTAACTCTGCTCTTTGTCCGTCTGGAAGATTCCAGTAATCTTCAGATGTGTAAATCTGCTTTTTTGGTAACGGCATAAGTGACTCCTTTCTATCTGGTATGTATTGCGATCTATGCGGGCCGGTCCCCTGTTGGCGCGGGGGGGGGGGGGCGGTTTCTTATTTTGGCATTTTTGCAAATCCTATGAAAGAAAAGATTACTTCAATGATAACGAACATAAAATATAGAGGAAATAGTATAACGGCCACCGTGTATAAAATTGCCCCAGTTAATGCGAACGCTCGCTTTCTCATAAACAATCCAAGAGCATTAAATAACGCTGCCAGAGCAGTTACTATTAAATGTGGCGCTACAAGAGCAGTCGCTATTCCAATTCCTATTTGTCCGGCGAGTGATTCTTCTCCTCCGAAAGCACCTGACCAATAAAACAAACTGTATATTAAATATAAAATTCCAATGACAAGTGAAATGAGAAGAAAGATATTTAATCCAGAATGGTACATCCTCTCTTCATGTTCTTCATAATCTATATCCGGAAACTTTTTCTTTAATGTGTCAATCAGATTCAGTATTTCATCATTACAGTCCTGCTTAAATTCCACTTTTTCCGCTTGATTTGTAAGAGAAATAATAACGAAATATCCGGGCTGCTTATCCTGCGCAAACAGAT
>ERZ808042.950-NODE-950-length-11264-cov-3.446322_pt1 | contig 11264 bp, 7 predicted proteins | sample MGYA00380193_ERZ808042 | MGnify/ENA primary metagenome ERZ808042 (study PRJEB31490, sample SAMN06133401) | mouse gut metagenome | isolation source: M1_2 | host: mice | place: China: Chengdu | collected 2015-05 ...
AAGCACCCGGGCTGCGGGGTGACCCTCAAGCACTTCTGCTGCAACAACCAGGAGACCAACCGCATGAACTCGAACTCGCAGGTTTCACCGCGGGCACTGCGGGAAATCTACCTCAAGGGTTTTGCGATCGCGGTGCGCGAGGCCGCCCCCGCGGCGATCATGACCTCCTACAACCTGCTCAACGGCGAGCACACCTCCCAGCGGCCCGACCTGATGGAGGACCTGCTGCGCAAAGAGTGGGGCTACCGCGGCCTTGTGATGACCGACTGGGTCATTGCCGGTATGACGGCGGATGGCAAGAAGTACCCGATGGCCTGCGCCAGCGGCACCATCCGCGCCGGAAACGACCTGATGATGCCTGGCAGCCCTGCCGACCAGAACGACCTGCTGACCGCGCTGCGCGACCCCGCCGTGCGCTATCCGCTGACCCGCGCAAACCTCGAGCGTTGCGGCGCGCGCATTGTGGAAACGGCCCGGCGTCTTGCCGCCGCCCACGCCCCCAAGGCCGCACCGGTCGTGGCCGAGGACTGACCCGCCGGGCTGTCCCCCTGTGATTCCTCGCCAATCCACCCCAAAGGAGTTTTTTCATGCAGACTCAGCGCTCTATCAACCTGGACCGCGGCTGGCGGTTCGGAACCGGCAGCTTCAACCCGATGATGGACGTCATCGCCCAGCACTTTCACGCCGGGGACGCCCCGCGCATCGTGGACCTGCCGCACGACTATATGATCGAGTCGGACGTTTCCGCCGACGCCCCCGCCGGGGCGGCCAGCGGCTTTTACACGGCCGGGCCCGCCTACTACACCAGGCTTGTCGATATCCCGGCTGCCTGGGCCGGGCAGGAAGTCTTTTTGCAGCTGGATGGCGCGATGATGAACGCCACCGTCGAGGTGAACGGCAGCCGGGCCGCGCTGCAGCACAACGGCTATATCCCGTTCGCCGTGCGCCTGACGCCCTACCTGACCTTTGGCGAAGAAAACCGCATCACCGTCAACCTCAACCCCAGTATGCAGCCCAATTCCCGCTGGTACACCGGCGCGGGGCTGTTCCGCAGCGTGCGGCTGGTACACTGCCCCAAGCTGCATCTGGCCGCGGACGGCCTCTTTGCCTGGACCCGCAGCCTGGACTGGCAGGACGGTGCGGCTTCCCTCGCCCACCTGCAGGCCGAAGTGGATGTGTGCAACGAAACCGGCGAACCGCGCGTGGCCGAGGTGGAAGTCTGGCTCACGCCGGAAGCTGGCGGCGAGGCCGTGGCCCGCTGCGCCCAGGTATTGCAGGTCAACCCCGGCGAGACCGCCGTGGCCCACCTGCGCTTTGTGCTGGAAAAACCGGCGCTGTGGCAGGCCGGGTCGCCGAACCTCTACCGCCTGCACGCCCGGGTGACCGAGCAGGGCGTGTTCACCACCCACCTGTGCCCGGCCGAAGCCCCGATGACCGACGAGGATTCGGTGCTGTTCGGCGTGCGCACCGTGCAGGTGGACCCTGTGCACGGGCTGCGCATCAACGGCCGGACCACCAAGCTCAAGGGCGGCTGCCTGCACCACGATAACGGCGTGGCGGGGGCGGTATCGCTCTACGACCTCGAAGTGCGCAAGCTGCAAGCGCTGCAGGCCATCGGCTTCAACGCTGTGCGCACGGCCCACTACCCGCCGTCGGCGGCTTTCATCGAAGCCTGCGACCGGCTGGGGCTGTATGTGCTGGACGAAGCCTTCGACGCCTGGGGCATGGGCAAGCAGCCCGGCGACTACAACCAATTCTTTGACACCGACTGGCAGCGCGACCTGGCGGCCTTCGTCCGCCGCGACCGGACGCACCCCTCGGTCATCCTGTGGTCCACCGGCAACGAGATTGTCGAGCGCGGGGGCCTGGGCGGCGGCTACCCGCTGGCCGCCCGCCTGGCCGAGGCCGTTCACGCGCTGGACCCCAGCCGCCCCGTGACCAACGCGATCTGCTCCTACTGGAATGGCACCGACGACGCTACCGCCCGCGAGATAGCGGCCAAGATTCTGGCGTCGGGCGGGGGTGTGCTGCAAAACATCCAGGGGGACAGCGCCGGCGACACCGACTGGGAGCGCCGCAGCGAGGTGTTCACCAACGGACTGGACGTGGTGGGCTACAACTACATGGAGGACAAGTACGAGCAGGACCACGCCCTCTACCCCCAGCGGGTGATCCTGGGCACCGAGAACTACGCCAGGGAGATCGGCGTCCACTGGCCACTGGTCGAAAAGCTGCCCTACGTGCTGGGCGACTTCACCTGGACCGCCTGCGACTACATCGGCGAGGCGGGCCTTGGCAAAGGGATGATGCTGGCCCCGGACGACCCGCAGCTACCCGCCATGCAGATGGGCGCGATCCAGCAATCCGGCTATCCCTGGCGGCTGGCCGACGACGCCGATCTGGACCTGACCGGCCACCGGCTGCCGCAGGGCGATTACCGCAGCATCGTGTGGGGCAGCGAGGCCACCGCGCTGTTCAGCTATGACCCCGCCGATTTTGGCAAGGTGGAGGTGCTGAGCCGCTGGGGCTTCCCCGGCGTGCAGCGCTGCTGGACCCGGCCCGGGGCCGAGGGGAAGCCTGCACGCGTTGTGGTGTTCTCCCGCGCACAGGAGGTTGTACTGCTGCAAAACGGGGCCGAGACCGCTCGTGCGCAGGCCGGTGCCGCCACGCTGCCCGACCTGCCGCTGAGCTTTGTGTTTGAGGTGCCCTACACCCCCGGCAAGCTGGAAGCCGTGAGCTATCAGGATGGCCGCGAAATCAGCCGCGATGCGCTGGAAACAACTGGCGCACCGGCGGCCCTGCGCCTGACTGCCGAGGGTGCCTTACGCGCCGACGGCCACAGCGTGGCCTGCGTGTGGGCGGAGGTCGTCGATGCGGCAGGCCGCGTGGTGCCAAACGCCGCCCCTGCGCTGACCGCCGGGCTGTCCGGAGCGGGCACACTGGCCGGTTTTGGTTCCGCCAACCCCATCACCACCGACAACTACGCGGCGGGCCGCTGCCAGGCCTACCGCGGCCGCGCGCTGGCTGTGGTGCGCGGCGGGTACGAGACCGGCAGCGCGACCCTGACCGTGACCGCCGAGGGCCTGCCCACCGCCAGCCTGACACTGGCCGTAGCCCCCGCGGACAGCGCGGTCTGACCGCCATTTGACCGTTTACCCTTCCCAAGTGCCCTGTCGCATCAATTTTCACGTTTCATCATTCTTGTATAGCAACACCAACCAGCGCGGGAGTTTGTGCGGATTGCACAAACTCCCGCGCTGTCAGACTGTCAAAACCCATTGCCGTCGGTGGACAATCTCCGGCCTAAGAGCCGCTGCTTGTGCGGCGGTTGGCCTCCGAAACGCCGCTGCGGCGGCAGCACGCGGCTGTTGCCCCCTTTGCAGCGTGTCGATTTTTTCGACACGCTGTACTCCATCGTTTTCTCTATCCCTTTCTGACCTTGCTACAATCCAACATACATACTCTTTTTGCTTCCACCCTTGCCTGTCTCTGGATACTGTGTTATCATTCTGGAACCAATCTCAATCCCTTTTGCCGACATGATTCAACGGACATTTGCAACGGTGAGGCTTTTGTATGGATGCCGAATTAGAGCTCCAGCGTCTGCGGTGCGGGGCGCAGCTGGAAAGCCGGAATCGAGCGAGCACACTGCACAAAGCAAATCCGCTGTTTTTGTGGGCCGTGAACAGTCTCTTGCGCGGTTTGCCGAGGATTTGAAGTTGGCCACCCGGGAGGTACTGCTCTGCGCGCCGTCGCTGTCGGCGCAGTCTGTGCAGCGCATGATTCCCCTGTTGCAACGTGTCCAGCATTAGGGCGGGAATGTGTAGGTCTGCCTGCCGGAGCCTGCACAGTTTCGGGCAGACATCCAGCCCAAAACCGCCGCCAACGCCGCCGCTTTGCAGCGGGCGGGTATCACCGTTTGGTTTTGCCCCAATCATCTGCCCAATTTTTGTGTCATTGACCAAAGACTCGTCTGGTACGGCGACATCAACCCGCTGGGGCGGATGCCGGACGGTGAGAGCAGTTTGCGGATGGAAGCGCCTGGCATAGCGGCGGAGCTCGTGGAGTTTTTGCGCGGCGTAGGATCACCATTGGGTTGTTGGAACAGGTAGTCGTCCTGTGCCAGTTCATCATCGCTCCGCTGTTCTTTCTCCCATTGACACTCTTTTTTCCAAGCACGCAGCAGCTTACACATATCTTTGGAGAGATACACCACTCGCACTCCCGCCCGGGTCTTGGGCTCCTTGACCATGATGGGCTGCCGGCTTAGCTTGACCACATTTCTGCGAATGTGCAGTGCCCGCTGCCGCCAGTCGATGTCCGACCAGCGCAGGCCGCAAGCTTCGCCCCGACGCATCCCGGTGGCAAGGATTAGCTTGTAGTACACCTCGTATTTCAAGCTCTGGGTCTCCAGCGCCGCGATGAGTCGCTGCACCGTCTCCTCATCCGCCACCGGCCACTCCTTGGAGATTCCCTTCTTCTTGTAGGCTCGCCAAACGGGATTGTGGGTGATGTATCCTGCTTCCACCGCGTCGGACAAAATGCCGCACAAGCAGGAGTGGATTCCTTCCACCGTCCCCTTTGCCAAGAGATTGCCGGTGTTTTCATTCCGCTCCTGCCGCATGGCATTGTAGAAATCTCGGAGGATCTCCTTGTTGAGTTCCGTCAGCTTGTAGTGCCCTAGGGCCGGCAGAATGCGGCGGATGTCCTGCCTGTCGCGGGACAGTGTGCTGGCCGCCAGCTTTTTGGGAGCCACCTGCTCGAGCCAGATCTCAATATACCTTGCCAACGTCATACTGGGGTCTACCGGGGCACCGGGAGTATGTTTCACCTCTTGCTCATAGAGGACTGCCTGTTCGTTCAGCCACTTTTGTGTCTGTTTTGCCGTCAGACCCAAGGGCGGGTGCACTGTCTTTTGTGCTGGCCTCAAACGGTTTCCCTGGTAATCGTACCCTCGGGACACCACCAACAGATAACTGTTTTCGCCACGTTTTTGAATGCTTGCCATGTGTTGACCACTCCTTTTGTGCTTTGGTATCACAAAGCAAACCGACAACTGCGACAGATAGCTATCACCAAACCCAACAAGAAATGGAGAGGCAGTTTTGACAATATAGCAGTATTGTATTGTGAATCTATATTTTTATCGACATGCATCGAAGATAGTTCATCTTGCGAGCCTTTCTTGAAAAAGCACTCCCGCAAAGCTATCATATAAGCCAGGCAAAACTGTATTGTACAGCCACAACGATAAAGGGGGAGATAAACATGGCAATTGGAGATAAATATGCGTCTCTAACAAGTTGGCTTCAGCGTTGCGGCTAGGAATCCATACATCTGTCCTTCCGTGAACTGAATACTATAATCGAAATTCCCGACTGCGCGTACAGGAACAGGCCCTCATGGTCAAATCCCCAAAAGCCATCTTCGTTCAATTCCGCCTGGCTCAATGCCGGATACAGGGTTTCCGCTGTCGATCTAAATGAACAATGGGTGGAATTCACACAAGGACAGTCGAAAATCCGGATAAGCAATCACCCTCTATCTATCAAGGCCATTGATCCAAATATATTTGCCGCGCTATTGCATTGTGGCTATGATTGTTACGATGCGACCACATCACATTCCAACCACAGATATTTGTCGTGGGAGCATTGTCACGAAGCATTTAGACAACACCGGCAGTCGCACGATGAAAACAGCATCGATTATCTATGTCTTCATTTGGCCTGGTATCTTGCCAGCTGGGGAATGTTACGGAATTCATTCCTCATGCAGAAAGACTACAGAATCCATACAAAGGCTGTAAAACTGATTTGCGCACCGGAATGGAACGACCTGTGGGACATTTCTGCAGACAAAATGGCTGATGCGGGTTATGCAAGGCGCATTATAGCCCTGAGCGAAAAGGTTCGTATCTCCTATATTGAGGCGAGTGCTGGTGTGGCCACGGGAACGTTGTTGACAAAAATATTACTTGGTACTGTGGGTTGCGCTCCCGCTTATGATAGATTTTTTAGGCATGCGTTGTCCCTCACAGGAATAGCCGCACAAAGTTTCATCGAAAAATCAATTATTGCTTTGGGGAAATTCTACATGTCACATGAAGCAGAATGGGAGGCCCTGCGCCAACACTGTAGCGAACGAGTCGAATACCCCGCTGCCAAAATCATAGACATGTGTATTTTCGAGTACGGGTATCAAAACAGCGCAGGAATAGTGGACGAATAAAACGTTCATTTTGCTCTTATTAAAAAGCAGGGGCGACGGGTGACCGTCGCCCCTGTTGTTCATCCGACAGACTCCGTATTCATTTGTTTCTGCTCACGTTCCCACGCTTCGTCCTCCGCTGGTTGGATCCACTCTGCCAACACAGACGCAGCCCGCTGCTTGCTCTCCATCTGGGGATGGCAGTAGGTGCGTTCCAGGAAGCTGGTGTCCGCATGGCCCAGCAGATCCGCCGCCACCTGTTTGCTGGTATTGTTCTGCAGCAGGTAGGTGGCGAAGAAATGCCGCAGGGTGTGCAGGTGATACTCCGTTGGGAAGCTATTTTTCTGATAGATTCTGCGAAGCCGCCTGGTAAAAGAGTCCGGGTGCACCGGTCCTTCGGCGGTTGAGAAGATATAGTCATCCGGTCGGATGATTCTCCCCTCTCTTGCCTGCTCCAGAAACAGTTCACCCATGTAGTCGTGCACCAGATCCGGGATCACCACGGTGCGGGCGCGATGGTTTTTGGTGCTGCTCTCCACGATCCCCTGGCCCAGCACCGAGCTGCGGGAATGCTGCACTGTCACGGCTCCGCCGCCGTGCAGATCGTTCCAGCGCAGGGCGCACAGTTCGCCCCGGCGCATTCCGGTGGCAATGGCGGTCAGATAAAATACCCGGTAGAGCAGTGGTTCCTGCAAAATGCATTGCAGCAGCTTGCGCATCTCAAACTCGTCGGGAATGCGCTGCACCTTCTTTTCCACCCGGATGCCCCGTACCCGATGGGCGGGGTTGTAGAGCAGAATGTCGTTCCGCTTCGCGTCCTCCAGCACCGCCGAGACCGTTTGGAGGTACTTGCGCACCGTGACTTCACACACCGGTTCGCCGTTGCGCTTTTTCCGTTTGCGCAGCTCCGCACACATTTCTTCCAGAATCAGCGGCCGGAGCTTATTCAGCGTCACCCCGCCGATGTACGGATAAACGACCTCCAGCTGGCGCTTGTACCCTGCCAGAGTACTGGGCTTATAATGGGTCTGTCGTGTAAGCCAGCTCTCAGCGTACTGCTCAAAGGTGGTGCGGTCATCCTCATCCATCCCGCAGCGGTACCGTTTTTCCATTCGCTCGGCTTCGGCATGGACATATTGCATTACACTGCGCTTGGGAATCTCCCTGGGCACGTCGATGGTTCGGCTCTGCATCCGCTTTTGTCCTCCGGGGCGGTACCCGTTGCAGACGGTGATCTTAAACTTTCGATCGCCCCTCTGCTGAATTGACGCCACTGGCATCCTCCTCTCAAATCACTTGCCGACAGCCGGTGCTGACAACGGAGCTTTAAAAACTTTTCTTTTGCAGATCGGGCAAAAAGAGTTTTTCCAAAAAGTCCGTTGCCACCGTTGCCGAACACCGAAAAGTCGCTTGTTTCCGCCATTTTCTCCGGCAACAGGCGATGGCAACGAAAAGAAGCCTTCTCCCCGGAACAGAATATCTCGGGAGGGCCGTTCCTCTTTGTTGCCGCGTTTTGCCCGGTCCGGTTGCCGGGTTATACCCGTTCCCAGCCTTTTTGCCGTCCGTAGGGACTGGGGAAATGTCGCGGGTTGGAAAAGGCTTTCCAGCCGGCGATGGTGTTGTTCATGATGTCGTTGATCTCGCGGATGTCCCGCTGTTTCGGTTCCTCGGTTGTGCGCCCCAATGCCTCCCGGAACAGCTGACGGGAGCAGACGATGCGCTCTCCGCACCGGTCCAGGTAGTCGGCGATGAGCCCGGCCTTGGTGTCCTCGGGCATGAAGTTCCATTGGTGCTGGCGCAGGTAGTCCTCCATCTCCCGGTTGAAGCAGAGCCGGAAGTCGCCGGAGCGATAGATCGCCATGGCCTGCGCCCACACCTGGGCCAGATAGGCCCGGGTGGCCGCCTCGTCCTCCAGGACGTGGATGTCCGCCCGCTCGGGATGCACCAGCACCGGCACGAACCGTCGGTTGCCGGTGCGGTCCAGCGGCAAAAAGTCCAGCGTGTTGGATGAGCCGCAGAACACGCACTGGCGCAGCCGGTCGGCAGGATGGGTCTCGTAGGGGACCTTGTAGGTCTCCTTCTGCCGGCTGAGAAAAGCTTTGATTTCCTCGATGCTTCTCGCATTGGCTGTGGCGATCATCTCGGACATCTCGATGATCCAGTGTCCCTGCATTTTGCGGTACACGTTTTCATCGTCCAACCGTTTCAGGTCGTCGGAGAACCAATCATCCCGCCCCGCCAGCAGGCGGAAGAAGGAGGACTTGCCCGACCCCTGGCCGCCCACCAGACAGAGCATGAGCTCGAACTTGCAGCCCGGCTCGAACACCCGGCTGATGGCACCCAACAAAAACAGCCGCAGCGCGGCTTCGGTGTAATCATCCTCGTCCGCGCCCAGAAAGCGGCGCAGGCAGTGCCGGATGCGGTCTTCCCCGTCCCATACCAGGGAGTTGAGGAAATCCCGGACGGGATGATAGCGATTTTCATTGGCCACCACCATGACCGCATCCTGCAGCTTCTTTTCCACCACCAGGCCATAGGTTTCCTCGAAGTACATGAGCAGGTACTTGATGTCCACATCACTCAGAGTAGAGCTCTCCCGGTACCAGCCCAGGGGCTTGACCACATCCACCTGCCCGGTGAGCAGGTTTTTGCAGATGGCCCCTTTCAGAAGCGGGTCGCTTTGCAGCACCCGTTTATAGTTTGCCATGGTGTTGGCGACCTTGCCGTTTTCCGTGTGTTCCAGGCTGAGTTCCACCGCCTCGGCGGGTGTCAGTTCCCGTGGTTCCTTTCGCATCTCATCCGCCAGTGTGCATCACCTCCCGCAGCCGTGCTTTTTCTGTTCCTGTTCCTTTTCTCGTTCCACATACCTCCTTTAGCAGTGGGCCCTGATGAGCCTTTTTTATAGCGCGCGTTTTGGCGGCGTTTGCACGTAAAGTTGACTTGTAGCGTGTCGCCTTCAAAACGGACACTTCCGGAATACAGATTCGTTTTGCCAAGACACGATACCGGTGCTGCGACCTCGTAACCCGAGCAAAACGACGGCAGGGGTTTGGGTGCTCCCAAGGCGAAGTGCGTTTGGATATCCAAACGCTATGCTAGCAAAATCAGTCACCCGCTGGAAAAATGGTTTTGTCAGATGAATTTTCTCCACCACCCCTTATTAAGCATAACAGAAGTCAAGTACTATAAGTGGGACTTTAAGTGCAGCTTATCATTTCTTCTTGGCACTTACCTCGACGTGTTCCAGTCTAGGATTATAACTATACTTTAGGTCCATATGTTTACTTAAGATTTCATCATGCCTATTCGTCGTCAAGAGAAAGACGGACGGTCCATAGAACCGCCCGTCTTTATTATAAGCATGATTAACTGCTTGCTGGTAATTTCCGTGCAAATCCGGAAGAGTTGGCATATGATGTTCCTTCCACTCCGCTTCGCCTATGCAGGAAATATTTAGCCGGACATTGTCCATACCAGATATATCAACACTGCCCAACCTTTGACTGGCCCCAAACCACGGATACTACTCAAGCCTCCTGCGCTTCTATCCAGGTGTCGGCCACATAGGAAACAGAGAAGCGAATAGCTACCTACTCCAGCGAAATCAGGTATTACACCTATATCCACAATCCGCCTGTCGGGTATGTCCGGCAGATTGTTGCCATTGTAGGTGAAAAACTTTCGAAAAGCGGTAGTACGGATATCCCGGATGTGACCAACATAGAATACTATTCTGATATTCCCGGGCATCACATAGCATATCAATACCCGGAATAGTAAACCCTCTGTACAACCGCATGGGTTCACCGCTTTCAACCGTCAGCACCCGCAAATTCTGCTCTTCCATCAGATGTCCTGTCATCGCAACACCATGCATCTCACACCAACTGCCGATTTGATCAGGAAACGCCTGAGCAAATCGTTCCAGGGCATGACAGTGATACCGATAGCGCGCTTCCGAAACCTTCCCATCCGGAAGTTCCCAAACCACTTCCGGAAGAGTATCCAGTACATCCGCATCATATTGACGGTAATATGTTTCCGGAAAATCTGCGGTAAAAGGCATATGTACCTCATGTACATCTTCCGGATGCTCCAAGACCGTCTTATTCATAATCTGAGGTTCATCGCTAAAAATGGAGGGAATGGTATCCCCGAATTCTTCTCCGACTGCCTCAAAATATGCTTCGTGGGTAAGTTCGATAAAGCGATGAATTGCCTGCGGATTCAATGTATCAACGTAGCTTTGCCCGTTAAAACGCGGTCCCGTTGCTCGAGTCTTCCGGTGTGCATGCCATACATTGTTTCCTGTTTCGCCATCGGAAAGCCGCCGGTAAGAGTGCAGATATCCATCACGCAGATCAATTTCATAGCGAGCAAGAAGCGGACCGTCCCATTCCCCGGCAAGTTTTTCTGGCAAAAAGTTGATGTACTGTGCCCGCAGTGCAGGGTCTTTTGTAACTTTTCCACCCGCAAACCCTGATGGCCAGCGGTCTTCGTCATATAAATACAGCTTCATTCCCATCTGACGGGCTTTCTTGGCACATTCACCAACGATCTCCATGAATTCCGGACCCATGTATTCTGTTGCCAACCCGGTACGACAATGGATTGTTACGCCGCCCATTCCCATTTCTCGGAAAATTTCCATTTAGCGGAGAAGTGTATCCCGTTCCAGTTTACAGTTCCAAACCCAGAAAGGCGCTCCCAGATGCTCTACAGAGGGATGCGCAAAAAGAGCAAGCTCCATCATTAATAAATACCTCCTTTATCTTAACCGACGCATATATAAATCATGGACGCCGTTCAGAAGCTTCTGCTGCAAGGCCACTCCACCTTTTTGCACACAGTGCCAGCGGAAGTATCGCCGCCGTTGCCATCAAAAACCACAAAACAAATACCGCATTCCACCCCCAAAAATCAGCTGCTGCCCCCACTCCCCAGGTTGCGGCCGCTGCCCCTGCATATGTGATTGCATTCAGTGCTCCGGATAAGAAAGCTGCTCCTCCATCTCTACCCAATTGAACCGGGATGACATTAATAAAAATCGTATT
>ERZ808042.952-NODE-952-length-11262-cov-3.043004_pt1 | contig 11262 bp, 9 predicted proteins | sample MGYA00380193_ERZ808042 | MGnify/ENA primary metagenome ERZ808042 (study PRJEB31490, sample SAMN06133401) | mouse gut metagenome | isolation source: M1_2 | host: mice | place: China: Chengdu | collected 2015-05 ...
GAGCCGCCCAAGCAGACCAAGTTTGAAACCGACAAGGAGAAGCTACGGCGCACAATCCGAGCCGCCCTGTCCTCTGCCGTTTCCTTTGAGGACTTCTCCGGGAAGCTGCTACAACAGGGCGTGACCGTCAAGGAGAGCCGGGGGAGATTGAGTTATACCCGGCGTGGCAAAATTCAGCCGTATGTGGCTGATACCAAAGGACGCGGAGAAACCGACCGATAAAAGGCGAAAAAATTTCAAATCTACACAATAGATTCAAATTACCCTGTTACAATTACGGTAAGGAGGTGCGCTATGAGTAAAATCTTAATTGTTGAGGACGATTTATCTATACAGGCTTTGCTGCATGACTTTATACAGGAAGCCGGGTATAGTGTTGTACTGGCGGCTGATGGTGTGGAAGCCCTTGCGAAGTATTCCGAACAGAGCTTTGATTTGATACTGCTTGATATTATGCTTCCCAAAATTGACGGGTTTGGTGTCTGCGAAGTTATCCGGCAAAAATCAGATGTGCCTATCATCATGCTTACGGCATTAGACGACGAGGGGAACCAGCTTAAAGGCTTGGACTTGCAAGCTGACGATTATATCACAAAGCCGTTTTCTATGCCTGTACTGTTACGGAAAATCGCCGCTGTCCTACGCCGTTCATCAAAGCAGAATGATATTCCGCAGACCATGAGCTATAAGGATTTAACACTGGATTTAGAGGGGTACAAGGTTTATACAAAGGAAGAAAGCATTGATTTAACGCCCCGCGAGTTTGAAATACTGCGGGAACTGCTGATGCACAAGGGCAGGATCTTAACACGGCAAAATCTGCTGCAGACCCTTTGGAAGTATGAGTTTTTCGGAGAAGAACGGATTGTTGATACACACATAAAGAACCTGCGGAAAAAACTTGGCGCTGCCGATTACATAGAAACAATAAGAGGGGTGGGATATAGAATTGATAAAGAAGATGAAAAGCCGGTTATCAGTTAAAGTTTTTCTGCTGACCCTGTTGTTGACAGCGACGTGCAGTTTTACAACATATAGCTTCATTCTGCAGGCAGCCCCCAAAAACTATCAATATGACATAGAAGATGCCGATTTGGAGCTTGTTTTTTTGCCGGCTGAATTTTCGAGAACCGAAAAGGAATACGCTTATATATTTCTTGAGGCTTTTTCTGACTGGATAGAAGAACAGTATGAAAATGAATTTGAGCTGCACTTTTTTCAAGCTGACGGACAGGAAGTAAGTTTACATAATGTTGACCGGCTTGTGGGCGGGCAGATTACGGATTTTGAAGATGTTGAAAAAACAAAAGCCTACGCCGTTTCCTTTGCCGACAGCGATTCGCTTTATACTTTATTGTTGACAAGGAATACCGCAAAACTGACACAGACAGAGGAAGCGATACGAAGAACACTTCCGGTGCTCTGCACTGTCGTACTATTTGGCTCAATCATTTCAGCGTTCTTCTATTCATGGTATCTGACTGCTCCCATTAAGAAAGTAAGCAGACTTTCAAGGCAGATGGCAGAGATGGATTTTGGCGGAGTCTGTTTAGCCGGGCGCACTGATGAAATAGGCGAGTTGTCTGACAGCCTGCATACACTTTCCCGGAAATTGGAGGCAGCTCTTTCGGAATTGCAGGAAGCGAACCAAAAGCTGCAGGCTGATATTGAAAGGGAGAGGCAGCTTGAAAAACAACGGGTAGAATTTTTTGCAGCAGCTTCCCATGAATTAAAAACGCCCATTACCATTATCAAGGGACAGCTTCAGGGGATGCTCTATCAAGTGGGACGTTATAAAGACCGGGAAACATATCTTGCACAGTCTTTGGAAATTACGGACACTTTAGGAAAAATGGTACAGGAGCTTTTAACCATATCACGATTAGATACGCCGGGTTACAACTGCAAAAAAAGCAGTCTGAATCTCAGCAGTCTTATCATTGACTGCCTTACAGCGTTTGAAGATTTATTCATACAAAAGGATTTGACGATTGAACAATCCATAGCCCCGGAGGTTTATATTTCCGGCGATATGCAGCTGCTTCAAAAAGCATTGGACAATCTTCTGGGAAATGCGGCTGCGTATTCGGGAGCCGGAAATCAGGTAATGATAAAGTTATGGAAAGAAACCGGACTGACCATGCTTACGATTGAGAATACAGGCGTACAGATCCCTGACGAAGCGGTCTCCAAACTGTTTGAACCGTTTTACAGGGTGGATCAGTCAAGAAACAGACAGACAGGCGGCACAGGATTAGGCTTGTATATTGTAAAAACGATTCTTGATTTACATGGTGCAGAGATTGAAATTGCCAATACTGTTCAAGGGGTTATCGTTTCCGTGCGGTTTTAGCATTTGTATGCTTCTCCACATAAAAAACATATTCGATTCAAAGTAGATTCAAATCAGGACGGTATCCTTTCATTGTACCCGGAAAGGGGAACGCGAAAGGAGATCCTACTATGAAAAAATGTTTACATGTCATCTTTACCGTCCTTTTAATGGTGAGTGCGCTGACAGGGTGTGCGGGCCAGAATAATCTGGCAGAAAACAATGTGTCTGCTGCATATGAAAAGCTGATCGCATACAGGACCGCGGACTATGGACAGCAGAGCATAGCCGATTTTAACACGGCACTTGCGTCCACACCCGATGAATTGACAGAGTTCCTTGCCGCAGTAGCGGATGTGAGCAGCACCATATCCCACGATGACGAAAATTATGATTTCTTTACCACAACAATCAGTTTTTCATCATCAGAATTATATTGTGAATATATGGGAGAAGAACTTACCTTTTCTATGCCGCTCTCCAAACAAAGCAGACCATGCGACTATTTGGATGAGGATGGGGAGACGGTATATGATTTTGGCTGTTTCGTTGAGGCAAATGTCGCTTATTCTGTCATCGCCCCGAAACTTGTAACGGTAGCAGAGCGGGACAAGGCGTTGCTGACATTCAAAGAAGAAATGCAAAATTACCTGAATGGTCTGAGTGAAGCAGAGATTGTGGAAAGTGATCTCAAAAAAATGCTGACAGACAAGTCTGCCGAACTTGCAGACAACCTGTCTACCGAAGCGATGAAGCTGTCGCCCTGTGAAATTTATATGCTTGAAATCCATGACGCAGGAACAGAGATCGTTAAATAGAAATGCAATCGTTTTAGTCTCCTGTCGAAATGAAAAAAGCCGTGCAACAGATAAACATTCGGCAGTTACTGGATATTTTGCGGTATAATTGACAGACAGATTATTTGCATGTTATATTTCATGAAAAGCATGTCTTTCGTGACAGGGTGCTGTGGTTGGGGCCTGTGTTTCAAAAGCTGTTTTCCAGGAACAGTTGTTTTTGGAAGAAATCTGGAACGAGGCAGAACAGAGAGTGAAAAATATCCGGGAGAGACGAAAGGAATAGAATGACGATGGAAATGGAAACATTATATCGCCTGATAGATCTGCAGCCGGAAGTGGTCTGCCGGCTGCGGGCTGTTGGGGAAGCGGTGGAGCCTGCACTGGTCGAACCGTATCTGGAGCGGTTGACGCAGCGGCGGACGGCGGCAGAAGCGTACAGGGAGTTAAGTGCCTTTCTGGCAGAAGATAAGGATAACATGAAGATGCTGTACTGTCAGCTGGCGTGCGCGGGACGTGTGTTTGACCGGTATCGGCAAAAAGGGATCGCGGAGAGCATTTACATAGATACAATGAAGTGTTTTACAAGATTCCTGGAAGAATGCAGACAGAAGAACGGGCGGCTGTTTTTTGACAGAGGATGGTGGGCTTACCGGCAGATCAGTATGTCACTGTTTCGGATCGGTGCTTTGGAATATGAGTTCAATGAGGAGGAAGGGGAAAAGGCGATCGCACTGCACATCCCCTCAGATGCGGATCTGTCGGCGGAGGAGGTGGATCGCTCCATGCAGGAGGCGGATATATTTTTCCGGACCTGTTATCCTGATTATGTCTATGACAGGTATACGTGTGAGTCCTGGCTGCTGTCACCGGTATTGAGACAGCTGCTGCCGGAACAGTCTCATATCGTCTCTTTCCAGAAGCGGTTCACGATCAAGTCGGTAGACAGGGAAGAGAACGAATACATAGAATGGCTGTTCCAGGTTCCGGCGGATACCGCCTATGAGCAGCTTCCGGTGCGGACAAGCCTGCAGAGGAAGGTCAGGGCGCTGCTTCTTGACGGCGGGACAGTGGGCGGCGCATACGGAATCATAAAGGCATAATGAGTTCAAAAGCCAGTTGTTTTATTTAGTTTGATTTTCATGCCAGTCTTTTAAAACAGCTTCTTCCTCATAACAGCTACGTTTGCCGAGGTCAGAAATAGATAACAATTCACAATAATGTGACCAGTTTAATTTAACAGACAGTGTCTGTTGAATTTGATAAGCCTGATAGAACCGGCGCATAAACTGGATATTGGAAACAGAGAAACCTTTGCCACATTCTGCAAACAGACTTTCCCACAACGCCATAAGACATGTGTACATTACGTTATGTAATATAGTATAATAAAGCCGGAGGTGAAAGTCATGGACGAAAAGCAAATCAGTACAGGTGAAGTGGCAAAGATTTCCGGGCTTACGATACGGACTTTACAGCATTATGATAATATTGGAGTTCTTCCGGCATCAGGACGCACAGAGGGAGGACGGCGTTTTTACACAGAAAGTGATATGATTCAGTTGGAACATATTATTTTTTATCGTGGTTTAGGTTTTTCACTGAATCAAATTAAAAGAATACTTGCTGAACCTAAAACAGATAAAAATGCCGATGAATTGTTATCCGCACAAAAAGTCATGCTGTACAACCAAATATACAATATCCAAAACAGCATTGCCGCTATTGAAGCAAGCCAGGAAATTATCAATGCCGGAAAAACGCCGCCGTGGACGTTGTTAGCGGCTTTTATGCAGTCACTCGGCAAGGTTGACCTTTCTATCTGGGGGGATTACGAGTTTTCAGAGGAACAGACAGAAGTTTTTGGGGAACATTTTCAGACATTGGATGATGTTATGGACTTTTACAACACATGGAAACGCCTTTCCATAAAGTCGGCAGCATTCAATGCAGCCGGAATAAAGCCCGGTGAGGCAATCGCCCAGACACTGGCAATGGAGTGGACGGAAATGGTGCAAAAAGTCACAGGGGGAAATCCAGAACATGAACAGGCATTTCTGGCAGTTGATAACCAGAGGGAAGTGTGGAATCCTGCTGAACGGGAACTGATTGAAAAGGCAGAACCATTTTTAGAAGAAGCCTTAAACATTTATAATCAAAAACAAATTTTTTAACAAAAATGGAATAAAGGTAAGCAAGGTATCATTCCGGGGCGTATCAGTCCCGGAAATTTTTTTTGAAAAAACACTTGCTAATAACGTAACGTAATGAATTAAGATATGGAAAGAAAGGTTGGTGACAAAATGAAAAATATCATAGAGATTAAAAATTTGTGCAGACAGTTTGATCAGTTTGTCGCTGTAAATAATATCAGCTTTACCGTGAAACAAGGTGAACTGTTTGCATTTCTCGGAACGAACGGCGCAGGAAAGTCCACAACAATCAGTATGATTTGTACGCTGCTCCCGAAAACTTCCGGCAGCATAATTGTAGATGGTTTTGACACAGACAAAGAAGCTGCAAAAGTGAGAAGCCGTTTGGGTGTCGTTTTTCAGACCAATGTTTTAGACGATTTATTGACGGTTGGGGATAATCTGAATACACGGGCACGTTTTCAAGGGTTATGTGGTGGTGAACTCCATTGCAGAATCAATGAATTGCGTGATGTATTTGGGCTTTCCGATATTTGGAAACGTCCTTTTGGAAAATTATCCGGAGGACAGAAACGAAAATGCGAAATTGCCCGTGCAATTCTAAATAAACCGGAAATCCTTATATTGGACGAACCGACGACGGGGTTAGACCCGCAGACACGCACAGCCATTTGGAAACTAATACGGGATATGCAGATACAACAGGGAATGACAGTCTTTCTCACAACACATTACATGGAGGAAGCGGCAGCGGCAGACAATGTATTGATACTGGAAAAGGGCAGAATTTGTGCAGAGGGAACACCGGACACATTGAAAAGCAAGTATGGAAAAGACACATTAAAGCTGCGTTTTCTCAATTCAGAGGAGGGTATGAAACAACTGCGGGCAATGGGCTATACCGCAAAGCAAAAAGCGGATTACGTTTCGCTTTCGATTGAGGATAGCCATGAAGCGCTAAAAATAGTAAACAGCTTAGATGATTTTCTTGATTTTGAATTGATAAAAGGAAATATGGACGATGTATTTTTAACTGTAACAGGTCATACGGAGGTGCCGAAATGAAAGAAATACGTGTATTAACCGGAAGAACAATGAAACTTTATCTGAAAAACCCATTATCCATTTTGTTCTCTTTTGTTTATATGCTGTTATTCATAGTCCTGATCAGTCTGTTTCTTGGTGACTATATGGCAAAAGGAATGATGGACGTATACGCCGAAGTGGAGGGAATGGACTTTGCCCATATACGCTGGTTGGTTGATACAACATCAATGGCGGGCGTATTGATGATCAACTGCATCCTGGTTCCCCTCAATGTACTTACAATCATGGTACAGGACAGTAATGATAATCGGTTAGACAGCTTCCTTGTCAGTGCAGTCGCCCGTAACAAGCTGGTTGTCGGTTATTGGTTAGCCCCGTTTCTTGTAGGCATTGTGATGAATATACTTTGTCTGTTCTTATCAGAGGGATTTATCGTAATGAACGGCGGCGAATGGTTAAGTATGCGGAGCAATTTGGAAATGGCGGGCTTAATTATTGCAAACACATTTTCGGCAACAAGCATACTTTTTGTGGCAGCCATGTTGACAAAAAGCGTAAGCCTGTACAGTACATTTACAGGAATTATGTCTGCGCTGGTTGGCTTTCTTACAGGGGCGTTTTTACCAATAGGCATGTTTCCCGCAAATATCCAAAAAATATTCGCACTCGTTCCAGCCCATCATGGTGCGACGCTTATGCGCAGAGTCATGACAAGAGAACCGCTTATGGCAACTTTTGGAAATGTAACAGACCAGACAGTGAAAGGCACGTATATGACAGCGAAAGAAATTATAGATATATATGCGTCTGAAAATGGAATCACTTATATGTTTGGAAATGTACAGTTTCCGTTTTCTGCAATGCTTATCATAGTGATTGGTTCAGGTCTGTTATTTATGGCATTTAGCATTATTTGGATGGAGCATTACAAAAAGCATTAGTTTCAGGGCTGTTGTTGACCGGAAGGTCTATGCAACAGCCCTGCTTTATATCGCACTGCGGCGGAACGGAATTGGTCGCGGTCAGGCGATGCAGATCGTACTGATCGTTTTAGACGGCAGCGTGATACGGATGATCTGGCCGTCCATGCGGATCGCGCAGGAGACGTCTGCCTGGCCCCTGTTTAACAAAACGACTGCGAGGGAGCCGTCCGGATTTTTTGCAGCGGTCACTTCTGCTTTGTCGTCACAGCGTGAGTGGCCGATCCGCTTCGCACCGGGCAGGAGGAAGCGTGAGAAATGACCGATGTAATGATAGGTCAGAAGTATGCGGTATGTGCCGTCCTCATTGGCGCAGACAGGTGCACCGAAGCCGGAGGAGACATGCCGCGGGCCGCCGTTTTTATCCACGCAGAGATTCCAGTCGATCCAACGGTTCATGCCGTTGTTGAGATCGCCGATGATGTCATGCCCGTAGGCGGCGGCATCCTCATATTCCACTTCTGCGATGCTGGGACCGTTCATGCCGGACAGTGCGGCGAAAGGGCTGGTTTTTCCGGGTGGATGAAGGGCACAGCACTCGCTTCCCATCAGTTTTTTGTCCGGGAAGAGGGTGCGCGCCATGTCAAGAGACTCAAAGTGGTCTCCGGAATACCAGTGGAAGGCGATTCCTTCTATCATCCCGGCAGTCTCGTCGTCGATCATCTCCCGGGCGAATTCAACAACCCGTTCTTTATTATGATCCCAGATGTAGAGGCCCACGGTATCGGTCAGACCGGCTTCTTTGAATACCGGATACAGGTGGTTTTTTAAAAAGGCTTTCTGCTCTTTGGCACTCCAGACACAGCTGTCCCAGTTGGTCGCCGCGATGGTCTCATTCTGCAGCGTCATCATCGTTACCGGGATGCCTTCGTCCAGGTAAGCCTGTACATATTTGGCAAGGTAGAGCGCCCAGCTTCGGTAGTATTCCTTTTTCAGGCTGCCGCCGTGGCATCTTGACGGGGTGTCATAGTCTATTTCCGGTGTGAAGGCGGATAAGTCGAATCCGGCTCCGTAGACGGAAGCGTCGTTTTTCGGCCGGGCGGGCGGTGTCTTCCACTGCTTCGGCGGAGACCAGGGACTCAACAGGACGCTGAACGGTTCCACAGTCATCGCCATAGCGTCTTTTAACAGCGGGATCATATAGGTGCGGTCGCGCTCAATGGAAAAGGTGGTCAGCTCCGGGTCGGCGATGGGATCCGCCACTGCCTGATATTCCTCCAGAGAATAGTCGCAGCTGTCCATATGCATCCGGATGAAACGGTAGTGCTGCCCGTCCTTCCCGAAATGGTCTTCGAGGAACTGTTTCTTATCCGTCTCGTTCATTTTAGAATAGAGATATCCGACCGTGTCTGTCAGCGCGCCGCCGAATCCTTCGATTTCCTGAAAAGTCAGATCAGGATAAAGGTTGATGACGTTGGATTCCAGATGCTTTGGCTCGTCCGCCTCCGTTGTGACGGACAGGATGCGCTCTTCTACGATGGCTTTGCCGCCTATGGCGTATGTGGTGATCTGTTTTGCGTTCATTTTGAAGCCTCCATTGTTTTGGTTTTGCTGTTGCTGTTGTTGCTGTTACCGTTGTTGTTGCTGTTGCCGTTGTTGTTGCTGTTACCGTTGTTGTTGCCGTTACTATTGTTGTTGCCGTTACCGTTGTTGTTATCATGATTGTTACTGTTTTTTCTACTGTCCAGCATACTATATTTTTCTGTAAAAAACCTGTGAAATTCTCGCAGAAACTTCCAATATTCTGTCATGATTCGCGCCGTCCGTCCGGGGGCTTCAAAAGGATTTTTTACGAAAAAGATTAGTTGCCGCAGAAAGCATTTAAAATCCGGTCAGAGTGATCTATAATAGAGTAATCTTTAAATGGCCACAGGATAGAACAGACACAGGACAGATAAAGAGCCATACAGGAAGCCGGCGGCAGAGAGCAGAGCAGGCTGCAAAAGCGGGGGTATGGATATGAGGGGATATTATGAGGCAAACAGGGCGGCGGATATGCTGGGGATTCCTGTTTCGGTGATGGTGATCAATGTAATGGTAAACGGTGTCCACTGGCATGACCATGCGGAGATTCTTTATTGTGTCAAGGGAAAGATGCATGTGCGGGCAGACGGGACTGCGTACCTGCTGCAGGCCGGGGATTTCATTACGATAAACGGCGGTGTCAGTCATGAGATCTATGACGGGGCGCCTGGGGATGTACAGATCATTTGTTCGATCGACAGTAAAATGCTGGGCGATATGGAGGGCAGGCGCATTTGCTGCTCCACGTTGGAAGCGGACGGTGTGGAAATGGAGGATGCTCGGCTGATCCGGCAGGCCCTGTCGGAGATGGCATGGCTGTGTGCGGCGGACCTGCCCGTGACAGTGCAGACGTGCAGGAACCAGCCGCTTCCTGTGCACCCGCTGCAACAGGAGCAGAACTGGAATTGTTATCATATGTATCTGTATCAGCTTATGATGGTGCTGGTAAAATACAAAAAGGAAGGAAAAAAGGAGGGGCAGCACAGGCATGAGCTGATCGACAGTTGTGCCGCTCATATCAATCAGCATCTTGGGGAGGAGCTGAATGCGGGGGTGCTTGCCAGGTTGCTGCATGTAAGTGAGTCCACGGTGTACCGGCTTTTTTCGGAGCAGGTCGGGATCGCTTTAAACGAATATATCACGACGGTACGGCTGAATGCGGTGTGCAGATGTCTTGAGGAAACGACCCAAAAGATTTCGGCCATCGCCTACGAATGCGGTTTTACAGGACTGAGCAATTTCTACAGGGTATTTCAAAAGTATGTGGGAATGACGCCGAAGGAATACCGCAGTACCCGGAAGCGTACGGGCGCCCGGCTGCTGTTTGGGGAACCGGACATTATGAAACTGAACCGCTACCAGAATTTTGAGGAGCTGGGGATCGGCAAAGAGGCGTTTCGGGAAATGTGCCGGCAGCTGTTGTCGTTTCCGCCGGGGCGATGAGAGTGCGGGGCGGGAAAGGGGCATGACAGCTTGGAGCATGGTCAAGATCAACTAATCTGCGGGGAAGCCGGACAAGAAACCCTGCCGGTTACGGTGACATAACATAGGATGGAACTGCGTATGGGTAAAATGAGACAACGATTCGGCAAGGATCCTGCATTTGCCGTAAAGGCTGTGAGAAAGGGAAGGTGTACGGAGAATCAGGACTTTCAGGAGACAGCGAAATAAGCGGTAAAATACAGAATACAGCTTGCTTTTTCATAAGGAGTGGTGTATTATGAGTTTACATAATCTGAATTGTAAACGGTAAGATATTTTATGGAGGTACATTATGAGAAAGCATGTGATCACGAAGATATGCTCGCTGTTTTGTCTTGCACTGCTCATGGTAACGGCGCTGCCGGTGCCGATGAAGGTGCAGGCGGCCGAGACGATTGCAACGGTACAGGGAAGCGTTATGGCGGGAACGACCAACGAGCTGTTAAAGCTCTCCACGCGGGAGGGCAATATGGAGATCAAGATCGACAGCGGCACGGATGCCAGCGGCTGTAAGATACTGCTTCCGGGCAAGGACATTTATGTTTCGGTATCCCACGGTTCGGATGGTTATCTGCACGCGGTCAAGATCACTTCTGTGGCGCCGTCACAGTCGATTGCGCTGGATTCCACGACCAATGCCACGATCACCGGGACGATCAATGAGAAATCCAAAGATGATATTCTCTGTGTGAATACCGCCCAGGGGGAGATGCAGATCAAGCTGGATCCCGGCACGAATATGAGCGGTTGTTCCGTGCTGGTAGTCAATAAAACATATACGATCACCTGTTCGCGGGGTTCCGATGCCTTTATGCACGCCACCAGTATTACAGATTCGGCGTCCGGCAGCGTGGGAAGCGGCTCTACCGCGGCAGCCTCTTCGCTGACGCCCTCGCCGACGGGGACGGTGACGGCCGGCACGTCCACGGTCACCGGCACCGTGGATT
>ERZ808042.954-NODE-954-length-11253-cov-3.660970_pt1 | contig 11253 bp, 5 predicted proteins | sample MGYA00380193_ERZ808042 | MGnify/ENA primary metagenome ERZ808042 (study PRJEB31490, sample SAMN06133401) | mouse gut metagenome | isolation source: M1_2 | host: mice | place: China: Chengdu | collected 2015-05 ...
AACGGGAATCGAACCCGTGTTACCGCCGTGAAAGGGCGATGTCTTAACCGCTTGACCATGGAGCCTGACGAAAGGCTTCATGTAGCCTTAACGTATGCTATAATATCACATCCGGCGGCATTTGACAAGGGCATTTTCAAAGAAATTTCTGTCGTCGGCCGGCGGCGCGGCACAGCCTCAAACGCTGTGCCCACCTTCTATATTATATTCTCACTCGCCTAAAATGTGCCATCAGCATTTCTTTGCCAAAACCGCCACGGCCCGCATATCTTCCGGAATACGACACAGCAGCTTTCCACCCGTTATGCTTACATCCGCCTCCGCGTCAGAGTAAATATCCTCGATCCGGTATGTCCCGTCCGCAGGCAGGGGGACCTCCAAAACGCCGTCATGTTCCCCGTTAAAACTGTGGAATACCGCCAGCAGACCGTCCTTCTGCTCATGCTCCACACCGCCCTCTGTCCGCAGGAGGCACTGCCAGCCCTTCGGATGCCGCCAGCTCACCACCTGCGGCCCGTAAATCCTGCTGTATCCGTCCTTAATGATCGGCGCAGCCTTTTTGTAGAAAGCGATTCCCCGGTCGATCACGTCCCACTGCGCATCCGTCAGTTTCGTCACATCCCCCGACAGACACATTCTGCCGAGAAAAGTATTGGCGATGGAGTAGGCGATCCTCTTTAAGGAATCACGCTCCCGGATCACCGCCCAGATCTGACTCTGCCTCGGCAGGATCACCCGGTGCAGAGAAGCCGCAATGATCGGAATCTCCTCACACTCATGGGCGTCCGAAAAGGAGGCCATGCTGCACGCGCTCATCATAAGCGGCTCCAGCTTGTGCCCGCCAGAAGAACAGTTCTCCAATATAATACCCGGCACCTTTTCCTTCACCTTTCGGATAAAGTTAAGAGACGCCTCCATGTTCTGCCGCAGCCCTTCACCCAAAGATTCCGCGCCGTCACAGCCCACGCCGATGGTGTCATTGTAATCCATCTTCATATAGGAGAAACCGTACTTTTCCAGAGTGCCGATGACCTTCTCCTCCAGATACTTCTGCACCCACTCCTGCCTCATATCCCAGAATCTTCTCATGGAAGTGGTGAGCGTCGCGCCGTTTCTTGCAAGCAGATGCGCCGTGTCCTGATAGCTCTCCGCCTTTTCCCCCACATTGTCGATTTCAAACCAGATGCCGGCCTTCATACCGTGATCACAAATTGCCTTCACTGTCTTGTCAAGCCCCTCCGGGAACAGCTCTTTCGACACATGATAATCCCCCATGGCCACGTCCCACGGAATGCCCTCCTGTTTAAACCATCCGCAGTCTATCACGAAATAGGAAAAGCCCTTATCCTTGATTGCTTCCAGAATCCCGCATATATTCTCATGGGAAGGACAGCCCCAGGTGGTACAGTATTCGTTAAATATAATCGGGAGCTCCCGCTCCGACTCCGGTCCCGCATCCACGGTCTCATCCAGGGCCGCCGTCATTCTCTGGGAAATCCTGTCTAGCCGAGCTTTCCCCCGAGATTCACGCAGTGAAGCTCGAGAAGTTAATCCGTCAGGATTTCCTTCTGCGCCCCTGCACACGGACAGTATGGCCGTGGGCGTTACAAACGTTTCACCCGGCTCCACCCGCTTCGTCCAGTGCCCGAAATCATAATCCGCCAGTCCGCCGGAGAGCGCCGCGTCATCGCCCCTGCGGTAGACCTCCATCTGCCAGCTTGCATTGTGGCAAAGCTGTGCGCCCCAGAAAATATCGGATTTCGCATCTTCCACCACCGCATAGGGAAAGTACCCGTTTACCGGCATGGAACCCACCTGCCCAAACCGCTCACAGCGCACCGCATGGCCGCCCCAGGAAGGTTCAAGCTGTAAGTCCTCCAGGAGCTGAGACTCTGCCCTTCCCTCCATGCTCCACACGCTGCGGATACGGTGCAGCTTCAGCATGCCGCTCTCGTCCGCTCCCACAAAGGGCGAGATCCCGCCCAGAGAAAAACTGGAAAGCATCTCCAGCGCCGCCGCCTGCCCGGAACCATTCTCAAACACCGTGTAGGAGAGCAGACTCTTCTTCCCCGTTTTCCATACAAGATAGTGACGATAGCGGTATCCCCGTTTATCCGAGAAAGAGGTGCAGACTGTCACCCCGCCGTTCTCATCTTTTCCTTCGCAGTTCTCTGATGTAAGGCGCAGAGCGCAGATTTGGCACTCTCCGCCGCCCGTCACATTCTGCCCCTCAAATATCATATTTTGCACGGAGGCGCTCTGCCGCATCGTCCTGCCGCCCGCGTAAGCGCCCGCATAAGTGTCCCCGGACAGCTTTACCTGCACGAGAGAATCCGGATAAGGCTTTTCCCGATAAGAAACCTCATAGGCCATATCCGCCGGAAGCAGGAGGAGCTCTACGCTCCCCGTCTCCTCATCCTGCACGTAGCAGGCCCGCATATCCCCCAGTATAAATTCGCTGTATATCTTTTTCATGCTTACCCCGCTCCGCGTCAAAACAGCTTTTCTCTCATCACTTATTCATCGCTTCTTCCTGCAGTTGATCGAACTTCGCCATACATTCATCCACCGTAGCTCCACCCAGTAAATCTCTCACGATCAGGCAGGTATTCCCCCACTGCTCCACATTCATGCCCGCATTTGCACCGAGTACATAAATATTGTCCTGAATCCTGTCATTCAGTGGTTTCAGCGCGGGTATGCACTCCACCTCCACATTTTTGGAGGGAGAGATCACCCGGTTCGTCTCCGCGTAGATCTGGAGCGCCTCATCGGAAAGTATCACCTCTAAAACGGCCCTCGCATCCTCTCCGTGCTCCGCGTTGATACCGATGCCTAAGCCAGTCATGGGCATAACCGGCATCTGTCCGCGGCTGCTCGGAAAACCGATCACCAGCATCTCAAAATCCGGATCCCCGTAAGCGGTCTCCGTGTTTGCCGCACCCCAGTACGCCATGACAATGGGCGTTTTCTGTGCAAGGAAATCCGCTCCCTCTCCTTCAATCGCCTCACTCACATAGGCTTTTTCGGCGTCCACATACCCCTTGTCAATCAGCTCCTGCAAAAATTCAAATCCCGGACGCATGTAATCGCTGTACTTACTTTCCCCGCTGTTTAACGCCGCAATCTCTGCCTCCGTATTTCCGCCGTTATACAAATCCGCGTAAGCCTGCGCCAGCACAAAGGTTTCCAACCACCATCTGTTGGCGCCCACCGGCGTCTCAATACCATTCTCCTTAAACACTCTGCAGCACTCCAAAAAATCCTCCGGCGTCTCCGGCAGGCTGAGATGATACTTGTCAAACATTTCTTTATTGATGAACAGACCGTAAGCAACTACCTCCTGTGGAATCGCAACCAGCTTCCCGTCCACCACATTTGCCGCTTTCACCACGTCTCTCAGATTTTTGGCGCAGTCCAATCCGGACAGATCCTGCAGTTTCCCCTCCTCCGCCAATGTGCGGATGGTATCCGGGTTCAGCAGGTAAATATCATCCATATCGCTGCGCGCCCTGTCAAGCGCTGCGTCATCATATGTCTTATCCTGATAATCCTCCGCCGTGTACGTCACATACTGCACGCTCACACCCAGTCTCTCCTCCGCAAGCATGATGGTCTTATCCGCTGCGCTTCTTGCAACATTTTCCACATCGGCTTCCGTCTTTTCCATAGGACTGAACAGATTTACTTCCCGCTTCACCTCATCTTCCACAACGATCAGATTGTTGTCCGATCCGCCTTTCCCGCCACATGCCACGATAGATAAAGCCGCCATCCCGGCAATGCACAGCAGCCCTAATTTTCTAAAAACACTCTTCCTGCTCATGTTCACAATGTCCTCCCTTGACCCCTATATACGACTGTCATTAGCATTAGCATTCACTTTCGCGTTTTGTATACTGCCTGATCACCTGCTTCAGCATTTCTATGTCAATCGGCTTTGCCAAATGCACGTTCATTCCCGCATCCAAAGCTTCCTTTTCATCCTCCGCAAAAGCGTTCGCCGTCATGGCGATGATCGGAATCGTCCGCGCGTCTTCCCGCTCCAGCGCCCTGATCGCCCTGGTGGCATCATAACCGTTCATGACCGGCATCTGCACATCCATGAGAATCGCGTCAAATTCGCCCTCCCGCGACCTTTCAAACCGCTCCACCGCAATCTGCCCATTCTCCACGATCTCGCATCCGGCGCCCTCAAAGGCAAGGATCTCCTGCAGTATCTCCGCATTGATTTCGTTGTCCTCCGCCGCAAGAAAATGCAGCCCTGCCAGATTATGCGCAGATTCCTCTGACGACTCATCAGCATTCTGCGCCCCTGCCTGCATCTCCTGTATCCTTTCCTTAAAGGCTGACGCGAAAAACGGTTTTATGAGAATGCCAACGTTCTCCATCTGACAAATATCGTCCGCTGTCTCGCCATGCATCGACATAATCAGGATCGGCACCATATCCCCCGCCTTCTCCCGTATACGGTTTACCGCCTGCATAACAGCGCCTTCCTCCACAGTATTTGTGCCCAGCAGAATCGCATGATAATCTTCCGCACTGCTTTCCAGCAGAGACACTGCCTCCTCTATGCTGTGCGCCATATCCGTTTCCACGTCCACATCACTCATAAGCGCACCGATATTCCCGCCGGTCTCCTCATTGGCATCCGCCACCAAAATCCGCGAAATGCCCTTTTCCGCCCAGAACCGCTTATCCGCCTGCACCTCCGGAATACGAAATTCCAGTTCGACCCTGAACAGACTACCCTGATCCACCTCGCTGAAAACGTCAATCGTACCGCCCATCAACTCTATGATATTCTTGGTGATCGCCATGCCCAGTCCTGTGCCCTGCACCTTATTGGTGGTACTGTTTTCTGCCCGTGTAAAGGCGTCAAATATCGTTTCCAGATATTCTTTGGTCATGCCGTATCCGTCGTCCTGCACCTCAATCCTGATATGTTCAAATTGGCTGGAACGCTGCTTTAAACCGATAATCCGAAACCAGATCGAACCGCCCTCCGGCGTATACTTTACGGCATTGGACAACAGATTGATCAGGATCTGGTTGATGCGCGTCTCGTCCCCCAACAGGCATTCATGCTTGATTCCCGTCACTTCCACGGAGAATTTCTGCGACCTTGCCTCCGCCATCGGGCGGATGATCGCATCCACGGAAGATACCAGATCATTCAGTGTAAACTCTTCCACATTCAGGACAACCTTGCCGCTCTCTATCTTAGATACATCGAGAATATCGTTGATCAGACTGAGCAGATGCTGCCCGGACGCCATGATCTTCTTCGTATAATCCCTTACCTTCTCCGGATTCTCCGCATCTCTGGAAAGCAGCGTCGTAAAGCCCAGAACCGCATTCATCGGCGTGCGGATATCATGGGACATATTGGAGAGAAACATAGTCTTTGAATTGCTCGCAATCTGCGCCGCCTGCAATGCCTCTGCCAATCTGCGGTTGCTGATCTCTCTCTCCGCCTCCCGCTCCCTGCGGAGCTTGATCTGCTGTCTCTGGTTCAGATAAAACAACGCGCAGCACAAGAAAAACGCAATCAGCATAGCAGCAACCACAATATAAATATTCTGGTTGACAGTCCTGCCCTCCTGCTGTATCGCCTCAATCGGCACATAACCGATCAGATAGAGGGTGCCGCCGTTTACCGACCACATATAATTCAAAGAATCCTTGTTCCTAATATCATGGTAAAACATAATATTCTTATCGTTTTTCAGGCAGTTCTCCACCTCTTCCCGAAGCCCTTCCTCCTGAATATCATTTGCCCGGTAAAAATCCGTCAGATTCAGATGTCCCGCGCTCCGCTCGCCCATTCCCTTTGGTTTTAAAACAAATCGCTGTGTCTCCGCATCCATAATATAGAGCATCGCCTTTTTATTGTAGAATCCCTCCGGAAGCGACTTGTCAAACGTATCATAAATATATTCTACATAAAGCGTGGCTATCTCCTGCTCTCCCCTTATAACAGGACATTTGATGCAGTATGCCCACGTCCCCATATAATTTAAGTAAGATTGGGACACCGGCAGACCATCAATCATCCCGCCTGCCGAGAAATCCAGTTCTTCCTCTGTGAACACCTCTCCCGTACTGCATACGCCTGCCGTTTCACCCGACCGTATATAGCCAAGCTTTACCATTGTTTCACTCTTTTGATAATTACGGATGTACTCCTCAGGTTCCTCCATTACGGCAATTCCCTGCGCCATCAGCCTCTGGTACTCTGCTTCTTTGTTGAGAATCGCTTCAATGGTACATTTGATCAGGTCGAGGCTCTCATTCAGGTTCTGCGTCGCCGACGCCGCCATCTCCGTCGTTATTTTTTTCGATAAAGCAAAAACGATTACGCCCAAAATAAAAAAGACCAAAACGATAGAAACAAGCAATGAAATACTTTTATCTTTCCTACTTTCATTTTGTTTCTCACTCATTTTGGTCCCCGTTCTACTTTAACTGCTTTGGTACTTTTCGCTTCTTTATAATTATTATATTCCTGTTTTCTGGTAAAGTCATCCTATAAAATCATTTTCCCAGTTGAAATAACGCCGCCGTCTTCTCCATCCGCTCCGCGATTTTCACGCCAAAAGGACAGCGGCTCTCACATGCCTTGCAGCCAATACACGCATCCGCACCATGTTCCAGCGCAAGATAATGCTCCCTCACCGTAGCCGGAACCTCCTCCTGCATCACGGCAAGGTCATAATACTTGTTCACCATCGCAATATCGATCTCCTTGGGACAGGGCTTGCAATGACCACAGTATGTACATTCGCCTTTACCAAAAGTATTGCGGGGTGCTTTGGCCAAAACCGCCGCATAATTCTTTTCCGACTCAGGCGCCGTCTCATAGGCTGCCGCCTGCTCCACATGCTCCGGCGTATCATATCCGGCCATAACTGACGCAACTGCCGGGCGGGTCAGACAGTAATGAATACACTGTACCGGCGTCAGCGCAACACCGAAAGGAGACCGCGCCTCATCAAACAGCCGTCCTCCCGCATAGGGCTTCATAACGGTGATGCCCACGTCGTTCTGTTCGCACAACTTGTAAACCTCCGCCCTTGCCGGATCGATACCGCCAAATCCATCCTGATATTCCTCCACAAAATAATCGTCAATATTGTCTGTGGGCGGCAGAAGGTCAAAGGCCGGGTTAATGCTGAACAAAATCATCTCTATCAGACCGCTCCGGGCCGCTTTTTTCGCCATCAGGGGATTGTGCGTGCTCATGCCGATATGACGGATCTTTCCACTCGCCTTCAGCTCTTTCACATACTCGATAAAAGGCCCGTTCATGGCGTTGTTCCAATCGTCCTCCTGATCGATAAAATGTATCATGCCCAGATCCACATAATCCGTCTGCAGGCGCGTCAGCAGATCCTCAAAAGCCACCCGGCATTTATCCACGTCACGGGTTCTCTCATACTGGCCATTCTGCCAGGTGGAACCGATATGTCCCTGGATAAACCAGCGCTCCCGCCTGCCTGCAAGCGCCTTTCCGATTTTCGTGCGGACGTTCGGCTCAGACATCCAGCAGTCCAAAATATTGATTCCCAGCTCATCCGCCCGGTCGATCATGGCTTTGCATTCGTCGTATTCATGGCGCTCCAGCCACTCGCCTCCAAAACCGACCTCACTTACCATCAATTCCGTTTTTCCAAGTCTGCGATACTGCATGGTTTCCCTCCTTTGATTTTGAATTAACCGCCTCCATTGCCAGCACATCCATGCCTGTCTTCCCCGCACCGGTATCCCTCTTCATGGTGATGGCCTTCCCCATGATGACTGCAATGCACGTCCGGATCATACGCAAGGTTTCCCGCAAGGAGCTGATCCACTGCCTCGTCCGCACTGCCGGATACCCCGCCGTAAAGACGGATTCCGGCCTCCGCCAAAGCCGCCTGCGCACCCGCGCCGATTCCTCCGCAGATCAGCGTATCCACCTCCAATGCGGACAGCATGCCCGCCAGAGCGCCGTGGCCGCTTCCGTTTGTATCCACAACCTGCGCACTGGTAACCTTCCCGTCCTCTACCGTAAATACTTTAAACTGCTCCGTATGCCCAAAATGGGGAAATACATTTCCGTCTTCATAAGTGACCGCAATCTTCATAATTGTGACTTCCTTTCTACGGCGGTTTTGACCGCATGATCTCCGACATATAGTGATATTATCATACCCCGAAAGCACTTGTAAATCAAGGTGCTGTAAGTGATCTCAGACTGCAGGCTTCGATTAATTTCTCTCAGCCTCTCCGAATGGCTGCAATAAACTATAATTATATCTTATTAAATTGACGGCAATCGCCCGTATATTAATCAATCAACGGTACAATCTCCGACATAAGAGCATTCTTAAACTCGTCAATCATCAGTTTCCTGAATTTGAACTTAGGCAGAGCATCTTCATTTTCTTCCTTGTAGGCTGCATAGTCTGCACTGTCCTTCAATTTATTTTCATTTGCAAGCTCACCGTCCCTGAAATGATACGCTTCATACTTGACATCTGCAAAGTCCAAATGCCATTTTTCAGCATATTTCTTGATTTCTGCATCAATAGCAGCATAGCGCATCTGGTTAATCATTATAGAAATATCCTGTCCCAGGAACCTTTCTCTGTCCTTTTCAATATCATATACAACCTGCGTTAGCAACGCACTTAGCTTTGGATTATCGCCCGCAAATTCTGCTATAATCCCTTTAATAGTCCTTATTCTGGTTTCAAATTCAACCTCATCAAAATCGTTCTCTGACTGATCCAAGGACTCAACAACTCCCCGCAATAATTCTACAATATACTCAAAATCAATCCGCAGTTTACTGTAGGCCACCAAATCATAATCATCCCACACAGGTTCTTCGTCAGAATCAGGGCCATCAGCGGGTCTTTTTAGCTCTTCAACTACATTTTTATACATTGCGGCATAATCTTCATATTCGCTTTCAGAAAATCCCAACTCATCAAGTATATGCGGCTCATATACCGAAAAGGATTTCAAATGTGCAAAGTCATGGTCCAATGCCCTGAAAAGATGGATAAACGCCTTCTTCTGCTTTCGGGACAGCCCCGCTATATCATCGGATGTCTGCGCCAGATTACGGATTGATTTAAGGGATATGGAAAAGGATGTTTTCACATCATCCCAATCCTCTGCAATAGGATTACCATCACCTCCACGCGAATATAGCTTGAGCGCCATATTGATTGCATTTTTATACTCTTTGGGTGCCTGAAATGTCACTATCTGCCCATACTGCTTTTTGTTATCAAACAGTCTGTTTGTGCGGGAAAACGCCTGAATGATATTCTGTGGAGCCATGGGCTGCCTGTCTATAAACAACGTAGACAGACACGGGGCGTCAAACCCGGTTAAAAGCCGATCAACCACAATCACCAAATCAAGCTGCTGACTTCGTTCCAAATACTTTTTCTCTTTTCTTGCCAAGCGCTCATTGAGATTATTATTGTAAGCATTTATGGCTTCTATCTGATAATTGCTCCCAAACATCTCATTATAATCACTTAACGCTTCCTTCATTTTATCCTGATTGACAGTGGAAGATTCTTCGTTTTCCGACAGCGAATAAGTTATCGCAAACTTAGGGAAATCAGGCAATGCCTTATGTACCGTATCGCTGATTTTCAGCTCATCCTGCCCTTCTTTCACCTTCCTCAACAAATCGTAATATTTCTGTGCCCGTTCAATCGAACCAGTCGTTAAGATTGCCTCATAGGTTCTGCCTTTATTATTGTTCATGCCAAATTTATCATAGGACTGATTCAAAATGACATTCAGAACTTTCCGCATATGCTCTTCGCTTTCATATACCTTTTTGGCCTCATCGTCACTTAAATCCTTCGCCCCAAGATTTTCAACCATAAATCCCAAAACTGCCTCATCATGGATGGCCTCTTTAATGGTATAACTATGCAGGCACTCTCCGTACAACTGCTCTGTAGTCTGCGGTAAATCGCCTTTCTGCTCATAGCTGTTTTCTTCAAAAATTGGCGTACCTGTAAAACCATACCATAGCGAATTGGCAAAAAATCTCTCCAGTTCTCTTTTTGTTTGAGGTGTTACAGCCCTATGGCATTCATCTACAACAAAAGCAACCTTTAAAGATTTAATCTTTTCATACCGCTTCGTCCCTTCCTTCAGGCGCCGATTCACCATAATCTGCATTTTCTGTCTGGTTGTTACTATCATCTGGCGGTTATCATCGGCCATCTTCTCAATAAGAGAATCAACATAATCTGTATCATCCACATCAATCGTATCATTATCAGCATATGACTGGAAAGCCATTTTAGTCTGTACATCCAAATCTTTTCTGTCAATGAGAAATACCGTTTTCTCAATCGCCGGAATATCCATCAGCAGATTTCTTGTTGCTTTATAGGAAGTCATCGTCTTCCCAGAGCCCGTTGTATGCCAGATAAATCCGGATTTACCCTGTTTTGAAGCCGTTCTCATAGCTTCGATCGCATGAATCTGATAAGGGCGTAATATCAAAAGTTTCCTTTTATCGTTATCAAGAACCGTGTATCTGGCAATCATCTCATGCGCTTCCGGTATCTTAAGAACTGCTTTCGCAAATGCAATATAATCACAGACAGGATGATTTTCCTCGTCAAGCCATCCTGTCATAAATTTTTTATTTAATTCCGTATCCCTCGCAGCAGAAAAATATTTTGTATCTACAGCATTGCTTACAACAAACATTTGCACATTGGAAAAAATACCGCGGAACTTACCCTCCGCAATATATTTTTTAATTTGACGGTAAGCATCCATATAGGAATGTTCTTTGTTCTTAAGCTCAATATGGATTAACGGAATTCCATTAATAAGGAGAGTTACGTCAAAACGCCTATCCCTTTCTCCCTCCGCATCCTCCGACTTAAACGACTGGTACTGGTTAATCACCTCATACACACTTGAGCCACCGGCCACATGCTCATTATTCATCACTACAAGATGTAAAGTTTCATTCCCACGCTGGACATGGACATATACTTTACCGTTTTCTCCTACCATCCATTTCCCGGCATCATAGAATGATGCGTGAGATAAATCATTCTTAATCTTGGCAAACTCGGAATCGCTGAGAGGAACATCATTCAGTTTCGCCTTGTTATTCTGTTCCAAGATATATTTAAAATTATTCCATAGCTGTTCCTCGGTTCTGATATCAGGTCTGTAGGTCCATTGAGACTCATCACAGCAGAGTTGATC
>ERZ808042.962-NODE-962-length-11214-cov-3.375146_pt1 | contig 11214 bp, 13 predicted proteins | sample MGYA00380193_ERZ808042 | MGnify/ENA primary metagenome ERZ808042 (study PRJEB31490, sample SAMN06133401) | mouse gut metagenome | isolation source: M1_2 | host: mice | place: China: Chengdu | collected 2015-05 ...
CGAAGGCAGAAACCCCTCAAAGCAGAATCGTCTGGAAGAAAGCCCCGAGAGCGTGAGCGCCGTGATGCAGGCCGCCGGGCCGGGCAGAGAAGTGACCGTAATGCCCGCCTCCTGACATTTCTGCACGAGCACCTCCCCCGGGTCGGAAATGGCCGGAGTGCCGGCGTCCGAAATCAGCGCCACATTTTTTCCCTGCCGCATCTGCTCCACAAGGTAGTCCGCTTTTTCTACTTTATTATATTCATGGTAGCTGGTCATAGAAGTCCTGATTCCGAAATGATTCAGGAGCTTAATGCTGTTTCGCGTATCCTCCGCCGCGATCAGATCCACATTTTGCAGCGTCTCCACCGCACGTGGCGTCATATCCCCCAGATTCCCGATCGGCGTCGCGCACAAATATAACATTCCCGGCATACTCCGTCCTCCCAAATTCGCGCGTTTTTAATAGCCGTACACCTCATAAATCTCCGGCGTATACACGCCCGGTTCCCTGTATACGATCAGCGGTTTCTCCACCGTCATCCGCGGCCTGCCGCCCCGTACCGCCTCGAGAAGAACCATGTTCGGCTCCTTGTCCACAAAGGGATATACAAGCCGCATACGCTTTGGCTCCAGCTTATATTTTGTCAGCGCTGCAATGATCTCCGCCAGCCGGAAGGGTCTGTGCACCAAAAAAAACCGGCCGCCCGGCACAAGAAGTCTGGCCGTCTGTGATATCACATCCTCCAGCGTGCATAAAATCTCATGTCTGGCAATGGCCTTCGCGTCCGAAGGATTTGTCAGGCCGTGCTGCCCGATCATGTAAGGCGGATTGCAGGTTATAACGTCAAAGGAAGCAGCGTCAAACAGCTTATCTGCCTCCTTGATATCCCCTGTAACTATATCTATCTTTTCTTCCAGCCCGTTTAAGGCTACACTGCGCCCTGCCATCTCCGCGCTGTCCGCCTGAATCTCCAGCCCGGTCAGATGGGCCGCCTTCGTCTTTGCCTCCAGCAGAATGGGTATGATTCCGGTTCCCGTCCCCAGATCGAGCACGCGCGCTCCCTCTTTCACAGCGGCAAACCCGGACAGGAGCACCGCATCCATCCCAAAGCAAAAGCGATCCGGATCCTGTATGATACGGTACCCGTTCCTTTGCAGATCGTCTATTCTCTCATTCTCCTTCAAAGGTATATCCCGCTTCAGCACCGTCCGCTCCCCGATCTATTTCCCTTCCTCGTCCTTCTTCTCCAGCTTTTCAAGCTCTTTCAATTCAGCGTCGTTCGCCTCCGCCTTGCGGTTCTTGCCGTGCCTTCTCTTAAAGCGAAGCTGATCCGCCCGGTATTCCTGAATTTCCTTTTCATCTCCTACATCCACCACGACCTTCACGAGCTGCCGCAGTACGTTTACACTCTGCACTTCACCTTTCAGCCCGTCGTCCGTGGTCACAAAATCGCCCACATTCGGCAGCTTTCTGTTCAGCTCCTCGTAAGTCTCCTCCTCATTTTTCAGGCAGCACATCAGTCTGCCGCAGACACCGGAGATCTTCGTGGGATTTAAGGACAGGTTCTGCTCCTTCGCCATCTTGATAGACACCGGCGCGAACTCCGATAAATGCGTATGGCAGCACAGAGGCCGCCCGCAGATACCGATGCCGCCCAAAATCTTCGTCTCATCCCTCACGCCGATCTGCCGCAGCTCGATTCTGGTCTTAAACACGGCAGCCAGATCCTTCACCAGCTCCCTGAAATCAATACGGCCATCCGCCGTGAAATAGAAAAGCACTTTATTGTTGTCGAATGTGTACTCCGCGTCGATCAGTTTCATCTGCAGACCATGTTTTCTGATCTTCTCCAGACAAATTTTGAAGGCGTCTTTCTCCTTCTGCCTGTTCGACGCCTCCTGCTCATCATCCTTCTGGTTCGCTATCCTGAGAACCGACTTGAGGGGCTGTACCACCTTGTCGTCCTCCACCTCTCTGGGCGCTCCGATCACCGTGCCGTACTCAATGCCCCTGGCCGTCTCCACGATCACATGATCTCCCTGTTTGATCTCCAGTTTTCCCGGATCAAAAAAATATACTTTTCCGGCGGTACGAAACCGCACGCCTATCACCTTAATCATAATCTATCAACCTCCAAATTCAGTTCTCCTTGATCGTCAAAAGCAAAAGCTCCATCGTCAGGTCAAAGTTAACGTTGGCCTCCAGCCTTCTCTTTGCCTGCTGGAGCGCATTCACGATCGTCTCGATCCCCTCATAGGTACTTCTGTCCGCCACTCTCCTGATCTGCTGGATCTCATTGCGGAAAATGAGACTGTTCATATCCTTGGTCGCCTTAAACAGGAGAACGTCCCTGTACCACACCGTCAAAATATCCAGATAATCATTGATATCCAGATTGTACTCCGTAATCTTTTTGATCGCCTTGACAATCTCGTTTATCTCCATATCATTGATGTATTTCACCAGCGATATGGCTTCCTCCTTGACCTTCTCGAACTCCTCGCTGCCCGCCAGATGCTTCGCCTTGCCCACATTTCCCCGCGCGAAAGCAACGCAGATATTCGCCTTATAATCCGGCACGGCAAGTTCTTCCATCAGATATTTTTTCACCAGCTTGTCCGACACCGGTTTCATATTCAATACCACACAGCGGCTGATGATCGTAGGCAGAAGCTCCTCCACATTGGAGGTGAGAATCAGGATCACCGCGTAGGCCGGCGGCTCCTCCAGCGTCTTCAAGAGCGCATTCTGCGCCTGCGGCGTCATTTTTTCGCCCTCGTTCATAATATAGACCTTGCGCGGACTGCTGTAAGGCTTGATTCCGATATCGTTGTTGATCTGTTCCCTGATATCCTCCACACCGATGGTATTCGGCTTTTCATGGCTGACATAGATGATATCCGGCTGGTTGCGGCTTATCGCCTGTTTGCAGGAATGGCACTCCCCGCACGGCTCAGGGCCGCCCTTTTCACACTGTAAGGCCATCGCAAAAAGACGGGCGATAAACTCCTTGCCCGCATTGCGCTCTCCGTTAATAATGTATGCGTGGGAAACCTTGTCCGTCTCAATCGCGTTCCGTATATGCTGTTTCAGTTCTTCCTGCCCGACAATGTCTGAAAAGTTTGGCATTTGTATCCCCCTCTTTAAGTAAAGATATCCAGCAGCAGTCCCCGTATCTCTCCGATTTTTTCCAGGATCGCCAGATTGTCCTGCTCATCCTTCACCAGCTCCTGCGCCAGCGCATCCAGATTCTGATCAATCAGTCGAATGATTCCGTAAACCCTGTGCCGTCCCCGCCTGTCCAGAAAATTTTCTCTGGCAAAGGCGTGAGATCTGTTTACGACTTCATTCAGGAACTCTTTCACCAGCGCGCGATAGCGCTTCATATCTTTGATATCACGATGCTTGGCCAGCTTATCACCCTGTCTGGTAATCTCCTCCATCATTCCGGCCAATGCATTCTGCAGATCCTGTTCCTCGATCCTGCTGACCAGAGTGAACTTAAAAGTACCGTCCGTCTCCTGCTGCTGCGTCGGCTGTTCGATCTGGGGCGCCTGCTGCACCTGATTTACTTTAATGTCCACTCCCATCACCTCCCCGCGCCGTCAACCCTTTACTTCAAACGCTCCTGCAGATAATCCATAATCTCACTTAAACAGCTTTCAAGCTGATCATTATAAAAAGTCCTGTCTATTTTGGAAAGCGCCAGCTTCTCCTCGGAAAAATCCTGTGCATCCGCCAAATACCGTCTGCACAACTCCTCATACTTCGGATGATCCTGCGCCTTCTCCCGGTCCAGCGCACGCTGCAGGCGCACGCCGTCATCCAGCTCAATCATAACCGGCAGTACCTTATCCGCGCCGTAAAACCCGCGAAGCTGATCGTAAGCCTCCAGCGTGCCTATCAGCACATAGGAGTGGGCCGAAAGATCAATGTCCTCATCCGCCACGGTAAAATACCTCCAAACACCGTAGCAGGTATCGTAGGCTCTCGCCTCAATCACACTGCCCTGCCTCAGAAACCTCTGAAAGCCCTCCTCATCCGTAAAATGATATTCCACACCGTCCTGCTCCCCCGCCCGTATCGGCCGGGTCGTGTAGGGCACGATCGTCTTTAAGGGAACGTCCTTTTGCGCCAGCAGTCTTTTATATATGGTATCCTTTCCCGACGAGCTCTTGCCCATCAGGCACACTATTTTCCCCATATTACTCATTATCCTTAGGTCACTTCAGTTCTTCTCACGCTTTTATCATGCCATATTTTCGTAAGAATTTCAACCGCTATAGCGCTACTGCGACAATCTCTCCACCCTCAGATACCCCCTGTACATTCAGCCCTATGTTCCGGTATTCTTCGATCCGTCTTATCACCGCCTCATCCAGAATTTCTCCCGGCGCCACAAGCGGACTTCCCGGCGGATACAGACTGATAAAATCAGCCGCGATCCTGCCTGTGGCCTTAATAAGCGGAATTTTTTCCCATTCACTGTGAAAGGCCCGGGCGAGCGCCATGCCGCTTTTGAGCGGTTTTTCCCGTAACGCCGCTTTTTTCCCCGATGCGCTGCTTTCCTCGCGTGCGCTCTCCTCTATCCTATCATCTATTTCGCAGAGCGCGTCAGCCAATCTCTGCCAGCCTGCCGCTTCGTCCATCAGCGTCATGATTGCCAGCACATAGGTTTCTCCCTGCATTTCCATCTCCAGATGATAAGTTTCCCGCAAAATGTCGGCAAGTTCTTTTCCCGTCATATTTGTCCCCTTGACAGAAATGACCATTTTTCCGGGATCCCAGCCTTTCAGCTCATGTTTTTTCGATGACAGTCGTGTCATTTTCCCAATGCGGATGTGCGAAAGATCCACGGTCTTTTCGCAAAAGCTCTCATAGTGCCCCCGCATGGCGGCAAAGCGCTCCTGCCCTTGTTCCTCCAAAAACTTCATGCAGGAATCCATACTTGCCATGAGCACATAGGAAGGACTGCTGCTCTGCAGCATACAGAGGTATCTGCGCAGCTTTTCTCTGTTCACCCTGTCGCCGTTCACGTGCAAAAGCGCCGTCTGCGTCATGGCCGGCAGCGTCTTATGCAGGCTATGTATCACCAGATCCGCTCCACCCGCAATGGCTCCCGCAGGCAGATGTGACGACAGGCCGAAATGCGATCCGTGCGCCTCATCCACGATCAGTATGCCGCCCCTCTCATGTACCACGGCAGCGATCCCGGAAATATCGGAGAGAACACCCTCGTAAGTCGGCGAGGTAATAACCACTGCCTTCACTTCGGGATAGGTGTCCAGAAGCGCGCTGATCTCCTCCGCGGACACGCCGTCGCAGATATCGTATTCCGAAATCATTTTCGGATAATAATACCGCACGATCAATCCCTGCAGAATCGCCGCATGGTACACCGATCTATGACAGTTTCTGGCTATTAAAATCTCATCGAACGGCCGGGTTGCCGCCATGATGGCTGCCAGCACCCCGCCGGTGCTGCCGTTTACCAAAAAGAAAGTCTCGTCCGCCCCGTAAATACGATTGGCGCGAAGCTGTGCCTCCTTTAAAATGCCCTCCGCCTGATACAGATTGTCAAAGCCGTCTATCTCCGTTATATCAATTTTATGGTAATCCGCCATCTCGCCGCCTGCCGGGTTTCGCTTATGTCCCGGCATATGATAGGGATAAAAATCGCTTTCCGCATAGTCCGATAATGCCTGATACAGGCTCTTCCCCGCCGTCATGACGCTCTGGCTCCATGTCCACGGTGAAAGCCCACGGTCTCCATCAGCGAACAGTATTTATCCGCGGCTGTCACAACCCATGCCTCTCTGCAGGTGGGCGGCACCACCGACAATGGCCACATATGTTTCTTTATAATTTCCCGTTGAATGTCGTTCAAATCGTACTCCTTCTCCGCATTGCGAAGCGCCGTCATCGGATGATGAAAGCCATGCAGACGCTTTCTCTGAGACAGATATGCCTTATCGTGCCAGTCGTAGAGGAAATAATCGTGCAGCAATGCCCCCCGGATCAGGTCATGCTTGTTGCAGCCGATTCCCAGTTTTTTGTTTAAAAGAAGACTGTAACGCGCCACATCCATGCAATGATTATGCACCGTCATAGTGCCATGCTGGATGTGTGCTCTCGTTTTTAAAAAATTTTCGGATTTCAAAATATCTTCGCCGTGCTCCCGAAGCAGCTCATGGATTCTCTTATGGCGTTCGTAAAGCCTCTGCAAACGCTCCCTGCGTTTTCTTTGATGGTTCTTAAACAATTCCATTGTCCCCTTCCTCCATTTCCTGCCCGTTAAATGCAAAAGGCGCTCTATCTATCGTTCCTCTTCCACCAGATTATGCAATACCCCAGCCCGATGTGCCCAGGTATGCCCCGCCTGCGCCAGCTCACAGCCGCCGTCCGCTACCTCCTGCATCCGATCCGGATCTGCCAGCAAGTCTTTCGCTATTTCCGGCAGTCTCTCCATCTCTGCCAAAGAGTACAGGCTGCAGTCTTTCCCGTCATGCAGAATTTCATCCAAATATATACTGCTGTCCGTCAAACAGACCGCACCGTTCAACATCGAATTAAAAATTCGGTCATGGGCGCCGTTCTTAAACCATGGCATCACGTTCAGGGAAAGCTTCGTCTGACACAGCTTTTTCAGACATCCCTCAGAGTTCAGATTATTCATGATCATCAGATTCTCCGGATGCCTGCACTCCAAAAGCTCCCAGCCGTCCCCAAAAACATGAACCTTGATCCCCGCGTCCACCAGCTCCTGCACCGCCCGGCCTCTGAACGTATAGCGCACATACAGGTCGATGAAGGTGAGCGCCGCAAAAGTCTTTTTCAGTTCCTCCTCGGGCACTTCGGAAAGCTCCGCAAGAAGATGCGCCTCGGCAACCTCCTCCACCGTCTTCCATGGATGCGTCAGAAGATCCTCTATCATTCCATGATAAAATGCCGTGTACTCATCGTCAATCCTTGTAATATATTTATCAAACGTAGACGGTTTACAGTAGTTCCCCACCATTGTCACATCATACTTCCGGCAGGAAATCGGTACATTTGATTTATTCGGATACAGCTTTGTGCCCGCAAGCGGCAGAAACGGCCCGTTTTCAATTTCCGGAAAAAACCGCCGCATATAAGACTCATGGTTTTTGTCAATGCTGATGTGATGATAATTATGAGGAACCTTTTCCAAAAAATGATGGTAATACATGGGATGATCCACCACAATGTTATAGCTGGGAATGCCCAGCGCCTCCCACATCATCGTATCGTTCTCATCCAGAAAATATTCTTCCCCGCTCATCCCGTGAAAATTAAAGTTGATGAGCGCCGTATTCCCCTGCTCAAAAAAACGGAAAAACTTATCCGTGCTCTCCCACGGCCTGCTCAGATCATAGATAAAGGTTTCATGGCCGAGCGCTTTCATGGCCTCCGCGATCTGCAGGGAAAAATACCCCTGCGTCTCAATATCTCCCGTAAAAAACAACAGCTTTTTCATCGCCGCACTCCTTTTTGTTGTGCCGTCAACTACTTTTTATATCGGCTGTATTTCACATTTCAAACAGTTTATTGTGCCTCAAGCTCCTCCACATATTTTTCTGCTGTTTTTTCCCGCGCTCCTCCCGACCCGGTCTCCAGATAAGATTTGATCTCATCAATATAGGGTTCCTTCTCCCCGGAAATCCTTCCCTTTACATAGGCGAGATAGGCATCAGTGAAGGCCCAGTATCCGTCGAACTCCTCCTCATAATCTCTATCGAAGTAGAGAGATGAAAAATTATGGGCCGGTCCAAACATGTCCTCGTCCAGCTCTATGGCTTCCAGACGGTAAGACAAAGACCTTGTCCTGTAATTGCGGGACAGTTCCCGAAACCGGCCAAAGCAGAATGCCATACACGCAAAAAACAGGATAGTAAACAGTATGATCAATACATAATATCTCGCATTGCTTTTATTTTTCAAAGTACGCCTCCATTCTCCTTTTGGTGATGCCCTCGATATCTGCGCTTCCTTCCAGCGTAAACTGTTTCCCCGATTCCAATGTCTTTAACTTCTCGATTTCCTCCTCCGTCAGCCGGTAATAATTCTTCAAAAAGCCGTCAACCTCCTTTGTCAGTTCTTCTGTGACCGCACTGTCCCCCGACGACCTGTAAAAAATCTGGAAGCTGATCACATCCGTGTCTTGCAGCGAGGCGTAATTGTCCCCCTCGTCCATGGAATCCATGGACTGCAGAACCCCTACCAAAACAAGGGAATAGTTGTATATATCATAAAGTTCCGCCGCATATTCCGGATAATTTTCAAAATGCTCGCCTGTCGGATCGGTTGTGGACGCAAGAAGATACGCGCGTATATACTGGCCCTCATCCAGATAGCGGCCAATCATCTCCTTGTTTTTCGCAAGGCGCGCACCTGTCACCTCATAAGAAGATTTTCCGGAAAAGCGGTACTGAAAAAAGGCGACACAGCCGACCGAGACCAGAGCAATCACCAAAAAGACAATCCCCAGCCCAAATGTCAGATGCCTGAGCACCTGATTCGTCCCGCTCTCCAGCAGTTCATCCCTCTTTTTTTCGTATGCCGCATCGTACGTTTGCAGTTCCTTAGCCAGCTTCAAGGCATGTTCGTTCACTGTACCACAATAAGGACATCTCAGTTGGTCGCTGGCAAAATCAGCGCCGCAGTTTGTACATTTCATCTTCCAATCCTTCCTCCACCATGATCTCTGTCTCCCGTTCCACTTCCCTGGCAAGCGCCGCCTCGGTCTCCTCATCCGTCCCGTAAATGGAAAAGAAAATGTCATCCGAGCGCATATCATAATCCTCCGCCATTATCTCGTATATAAAAAGCATTTCCTCCGTATCATGCGCCTGACGGGCCTCATCGAAAAGAGGCGGGTATGTATGCAGAAACCAGGCCGTGCGGTAGCGAAAATAATCGGGCGAATCAAGATACACTTCACATTCATCGATCAGATACTGTTCCAGCTTGTCCCAGTCCTCTTTCTCATAGGCGCGCTGCATTTCCCGGGACAGTTTGTCCATCCCCTGCTGCATTTTAGTCTCTCTGATTTTATCCGGTATATCCAGAGCGACGACGAGCGCAAACAGCAAAAACAGCACCAGCAGCGTGACAACCACGATCACTCCCAGCTTTTTCGGGACAGCCGCCGTCTCGGACTGCGCCCTCTTTACCGCCCTGATTTTTTTATCCGTATTTTCCCTGCTTAAATCAATCAGTTCTCTGCCGCAGTAGGGGCAAAAGACTGTTCCTTCGCCTGGCAGTCCGGCTCCGCAGCCGGGACATATCCTCACTTTCTGTTCCAAAACGACAAATTCCTTTCTGTCACTGTAAATTCTTTTCGGTATCGCGGTACACAAGCGCGGTAATGACAAAGCTGGCCACAAAGGATACGCCTGCCACCGCAGCCGCCTTCCACAAATTAGCCGGGTCATCCACGCTGTAAAACATCAGGATCGTCGGAATACACGGAAACGCAAAAGTATAGCAGTGTACCGTCAGAAGGCCCTGCACCGCTCCCGCGATCATACAGCCGAAAATATTGCCAAGTAACGGCGTTTTCTCCTTAAAGCACACACCGAAGATGGACGGCTCCGCAATACCGGAGACAAATTCCGTGATCATCGCGCTGATGGACATGGCCTTCTTCTCCGCCGTTTTCGATTTGACAAAGACCGCGAGATCGCAGCCCGCCAGCGATATATTGGAAATCAGAAACGCGACCATTATGCCGTAATCGACGCCCGTCACCCCGATCTGGGTAATTGCCAGCGTAATAAAAATCCAGTGCATTCCCGTGGATACCAGGAACGTCGTCAGCGCCGCAAACACAGCCCAGGCTATCATGGGCGCCTTTATCTGCATGATCTCAAGCCCGTCCGCCAGCATACCGCTTAACAGACTGACAATCGGCTCGATCACGAGAATGCCCAGAAGCGAGGTGACAAAAATCACACATACTGCCAGAAAGTACGGCTGCAGGCTCTCCCTGATCACCTTTTTCAGGAATCTTACAATATGGGACATGCAAAAAATCAGCAAAATAATCGGAATCACATTGTAGGCGTAGGTCGCCGCTACCACAGGTATCCCCGCAAAGGTGACCTTCTCCCCGCCCTCCATCAGAGCCGCAAAATCGGGAAGCAGCATGACGCACACGCTGGCCAGCGCAAGCAGCGGATCCGTGTCAAAATGCTTCGCCGCCGAATAAGCGACAAATACCGGCAAAAAATAGAAGGGCGTTGTCGCCAGCGCCGACATGATCACCTCCGTCGTACCCGACAAAACATGGACCGCTGTCAGCAGCATCACGATGATTTTCAGGATACCGCCCGCCAAAAGAATCGGTATGATCGGCATCATACATTCCGTAATATGGTCAAATACTGCCAGGACACCTTTTTTCAGCTTACTCATATTCCTCCACCATCCGCCATCTTTCTCGTCATTTATTTTCCTATTAATCGTATCACACTCTGATAGAAATATCTATTCAAAAATCCGATAAAAAGGGCGAAAACGAAAAAGAAACGTCGACATACGCGGCGTTTCCTTTACAAAAATATAATGCCCAGAACCGGAATCGAACATTTTCGGCTAATAAAAAATCCCAAAAGAAAGGAGTTTTCCACATCTCTGATAGCCTGTACAAACCGCATACAAACAAATACAGAATATGTTTTTAGAAAACACCTCAATGGCAAGGGGGCTGAGCAAGCCCCTTTTCCCATTTATTCATTTTCACTACTGTTACTTCTTGGGTACGGACGTTTTTCATCCGTTAGACCTGCCAAATAGTCCATGCTTGTATTCAACGCCACAGCAATCCGTTTACATTGCTCAAACGTATAATAACGTTTGCCATTCTCAATCTTAGAATAGTCGCTCTGGTCAATACCTGTCAGATGTTGCATTTTTATCTGAGTATATCCCAATTCTTTTCTCAAATCTCTCAATCGTGACAATCCGCTCACCTCTTTTTATTATTATGTAGCCATGAGCAAAACTCCGTACATCCAGTATTTATACGGGTTTGCAAGGCATGGCAACCTCTTTTATCACTCCAAATTTATAGTAACAACCAGCTCCTAATGGTATAATTAAGTTGTCAAAATCAATTCACCGAAAGGAGCTGATTGCTATCTACCGTCAACAAATCATTCAAGACATCCGTCTTTTTACCTCTCAACCTGTTGCTAAATTTTATGATT
>ERZ808042.970-NODE-970-length-11112-cov-10.573176_pt1 | contig 11112 bp, 15 predicted proteins | sample MGYA00380193_ERZ808042 | MGnify/ENA primary metagenome ERZ808042 (study PRJEB31490, sample SAMN06133401) | mouse gut metagenome | isolation source: M1_2 | host: mice | place: China: Chengdu | collected 2015-05 ...
AGTTCAGATTTCTTTCAAAATCTGCCTTGTTTTATTGCGTATTTCTACGCAGATTGTCAAGGAACAAAGCGCACGTTGTTGCCATGGATGGAGTATGCCTCCATTTGGACGCGCTGGCCGTTGACGTAAATGGGCTGGCTGCTGAATGTGGCCTTGAGGTAGTCCGCCGCTTGCGCGGCGGGGCCGCAGAGGGTGATGCCGGTGAGGATGCCGATGCCCATGAAGATGATTTCCCGTGTCCTGTTCATATTCTCGCGCCTCCTTGAATGACGTGGTTTTTGTTTACACCCATATGATACCAAAGGCGGCGCGAAAAGTCGAGGATGTCAGCGGGGGGTCAGGAAGCGGCTACCGCCTTGACGCACCAGCGGTAGGCGGGCTGGTTCTCCACACAGGTATAGAGGGTGATCTGATTGTGCGCGGTGGCGGACAGGCCGGAGGTATCGGTCACAGCCACCTTTGTGACGCTGGACACAGAATAGGTCATGGTGCCCAGCACGGTGGTGAAGGTGATGGTATCGCCGGATTTCAGCGTGTGGATCTTGCCGAAGTCGTTGCGTACACCGCGATTGTGCCCCGCGATACAAACGTTGCCCAGCCAGATGCTGGTGCCCTCGAAGTGGCCCGCGCCTTTCAGCAGCGGGGCGGAACCAGTGCCCTCGTAGACGCCCACCGTCAGGCCGATAGAGGGAATTTTGAGGGTGCCCAGGCTCCCGTTGGAATAGTAGAGGCTGGATGTGACCTCCGTGAACGCGGTGGCCTGACCGTCCGTGGAGCCGCCGCCGCTCACCGTGGGATAGCCGGAGCTGTCCAGGCTGGTGCTGGGGGCGGGATAACCGCTCCCCGTGGTGTTGGTGGGGGTGCCGCCATTGGGGTTGCCTACGCTGCCCACCTGGTTCACCAGCCCGCCATTGAGAGCGCCGGGAACCAAATTGGGGGTGAGGTATTCCCCGGAGTTGGGCAGGTAGCTGGTGGGGCTGCCAAAACCGGGCGGGATCAGGGCGGTGTTCTTGGAGCGGTCCACATTGGGGTTCTCCCACTCGTAGATGGTGTCATCGCTGGTGGGACGGCCAAAGAGATAGTCCTCCGGGCCGTCGATGGTGTACTCCAGCGCATGGGCCGGGGCCACGCACAGGGCGGCGAGAGCCGCCGTCAAAAAGAAAATGCACAGGTGCCGTTTCATGTTCTGGATCTCCTTCCTCTTTTGGTTTGGATGGCCCAAACTGCCGCCGCCGCGACAGCGGCCACGCCGCCCACACAGCCCAGGATGGGCAGCAGGGCCACGCCACCGCCCTCGTCAGGGTCAGCGTCGGGGGCCGGGGATTCGGGCTGGCTGGATTCCTGGGCGTCCTTTTGGTCCTCGGCCAGCTCCACGCTGCCGAAGATGGCGGTGTAAGTCACCACCTCGCAATCGGTCTTGGCAACCTGCCCGGTGTAGCTGGCTGTTACTGTGTAGCCGGTGGCGGAGCGGGTGCTGGAGGTGCCGGTGTAGGAGGCGGTGGCGGTATAAAAGCCGTTCTCACCGCCGGACCACTCCACAGCGCCCAGGGTCAGGGTCTTGCCCCCGTCCGTGATCGTTTTGGGGATCAGCTCCAGGTCGGCGTCGGACAGGTTGGGATAGGTCCGGGTGGCGGACAGGCTGCGGGTATTGGTTTTGTAGCCTTTGGCCTCCACCTTCACAGAGGTGTAGTCCAGGGCCAGCAGGCCGGTGTGGCCGTCCTCGGTAGTGACTTCCCGATGGGGGTCCAACTGCTTCAAAATCTTGGACAGGTCGTTGGTATCGCTGTCCATGGTGATGGTGTCGGTGTAGTCCTGGGTGTCCACACCGATCTCGTCCTCCTTGATCATGTCCAGCAGGTAGTAACGCCGTCCGCCGCGCTCAAAGTCCTCGGTGGGGATGCCGCTGGGATCATCGGACAGGGAAAGCTGGTATACCTTGCTGATGCGAAGCTCATCCAGGGGACCGTAGGTGTACTCGTCCACCTTGATGGGGTAGAACGGCCCCCCGGACGCCATCGCCGGGGCCAGGGTAAGGCCCAGGGCCAGGACAGCGGTACACAGCAGCATCACGATTCGTTTTTTCATTTTGTCAAAGCTCCTTTCAAAGATTTGGGGTATCTTTTTGTTGGGACGTGCCTTTTTGAGGTGGGCGACAGCCAATCTTCTGTGATGCTTTTTGGATTTGCTCTCGGATAGACGGCTTTTTTGATCGCGCAGAAACGTCGGCCTCGGCTTTCTGAACGCTACGCAAAAACTTCGTCTCCTGCAAATTGAGAACAATTTCCTCAAGAGTGGCTCCATTCTTGCCGACAAGGTCAGATTCCAGGAGGCACTGGGATGCAATGTATTCCAGCGGATTGCTCAGTTGGAGCAGCAGATTCGCTTCGCCATATGTATAATTGAAGCTTTCCGTCATGTAGGAATACGCCTCTTGTACGGCGGCGATATCTTTGCAGCATTCGATCAGCTCCGGCTTGCTTTTCTCCATCAGAGCGGCGATGTAGTCCGCAAGGTTTTGGTTCAGCCGTTCCTGCAACCGCCGGACTTGGGGCTCCACCCTTCGCCGCCGTTCCTCCGGGGTCAAGTCAAAGCGTTCATAGGCATTTATATCATCCAAAATTTTGCAGATGGGGTAGCTGGGAGCGAACTTATTTTCATTCCAACAGATTTGTGCCACTGTCAGCGGTTGTTGAAAACACAGCAGAGCTTCTGCCTCGCCCGGGGCAAAGCTATGCTCATTTTTTAAGTAGCGATGCCGTTCAATAAGGCGTTCCAGCCCGTAAACGGCATCCACATTTATACTGCCAGTTTGCCCAAGCGTAGCGGCGTCCCACACGAGACTTCTATCCAATCGTTCAAACAACTGCTGCTTCACGGAAATTTCCAATCAATCACGTCCTTTTTTCCGATGAAAAGAATAGCGCGTCCGGCGCATACACATCTTCCAGCTCCCTGGCCTGTTTGCCCAGAAGTGCGGCCTCCCAAATCAAGCATTTATCCAGCCGTTCAAACAGCGTTTTCTTGTTCTCGGTTGTCTTTCGGGGCATATCCCTACCTCCCCCGGCCCTGGCCCTTCACGGTCAGGATGCCGTCCAGGGTGGTGGCGGTGATGTGCAGGCGCTCGGCGGTGGCGATGTCGTTTTTCACAGTCTCGTCCACCCGCTGCCCGCACACCACCAGGACGCGGGAGCGGCGCAGGTAGTCCCGCGCCATATCCAGGCTGTCTTTGTGTTCCTGGGGGATGCCGTCATGGATGAAGCGGCCGGTGAGCAGGATGGGGCAGATGGGCGAGTAGCCCGCCTCGTACACCTGGCGGCAGTAGCGGGCGGCGGTCTCGGTGTTCTCGCACTCGTTGCCGCTCCAGGCGGCGGTGATGTAGGCAAGGGGTCGTTTCATGGCACAAATCCTTTCTCCCGGTGGCCGGGTAAAAAATAAAACGGCCTTTCAGCCGTTGTGCAGGTCGTGGTTGACCTGCATGGTGTAATGGTTGTCCATGGTGGAGGGCGCGTTGAACAGCGCCGCCAAAAGATAAGCCCTGGTGTTCCAGACGCGGGTGGTGTTTTCCTGGATGCCGTCCAGCACCTTCTCGATGTGGGTGGCGGTGATCTGCTGGAACCGCTGCTGGACAAAGGCTGTGGGATATTCCGCGTCCCGCCCGATCTTCATGGTGGGGGCGCGGGCCAAGGCCACCTCCAGCATGATCTCCACAAACTCGTCGAGCTGCGCCCGGTTGGAGGGGGTAGCCAGGAAGTCGTACTCAATCTGCGCCCTGATTTCATCCCGCCGCTCAAAAATTTCCTTCATTCCTTCCACGGGCTGCGCCGGGGGGGTAGAGGGAGGGAATGAATGAGTATTGGATCGCTGAGTATTTGATTTTTGAGTAATGGATTGATTTATATTTAATTGGGCGCGGTTTTCCGTATGCGGGGCGTCCATATCCGGGGCAACCACATCCGGGTCAGCCATATCCGGCTTTCCCGTATCTGGCTGGCCCATATCTGGCGGGGTCGTATCTGGCCCGCCCGCATCCGGGGCAGGCAGCTCCTGGGGCTGCTCATAAATGACATACTCCGTATCCGTGATCCGCCCGTTGGCCCCGCGAAGCTGGCGGCGGACGATGTAGCCCGCCTTTTCCAGTTCCTTGATGGTGTTGCCAATGGCCTCCACCCCCTCTTTGCAGATGGCGGCGAGGCCCCTGGTGCTGTAATTCCAATCGTCCGGGAAGGACAGGAACATGGATAGCAGCCCTTTGGCTTTCAGCGACAGGGCGGTATCCTTCAAATGATGGTTGGACATGACGGTGTAATCCCGCGTCCGCTCCACACGATAGACAGCCATGCTTCACTCACTTCCTACAGTAGATTTCCACGGCCTTACAGCTCGTAGATGGGCAGCGTATGCTCGTAGCACTGGCCGAACATCTCAAACAGATTCTCGGCCAGTTCCTCCAGGTTGAGGCACATGGGGGTGTTCCAGGGGTCGCCCTGCTTGATCTCCCGGTACTCGGTGACAAACTCACCGTCCCCAAAGTCCACGGACACGCAGGACACCACCACAAGGCTCATGTCCTCCAGCAGCCACAGCTCATAGCGCCGCTCCGCCAGCACCTGGGCGGCGTCGCTTTGGTCGAAATCGTCATACAGCAGGGTGGCCCGCTGGCCGAACAGATCCGCGCCCCGGTAGTCAAAGGTCTGGGGCCGCTTACCCTGGGTGGTGTAGGCGTACACGGTCTTGACCTCGTGGCGGACGGCTTGGAGCAGGGAGTGGTAGTCCATGCCCTCCAGCAGTTCCTCCACCTCCCGCTCCTTGTAGCCCGGTTCCCCGATGCCGCTGCGGAACAGCCGGTCAATGACGTACTCCAAAGAACTCACGATATACATGGGAAGTCCCTCCTTTGGGTTATTTTCGCCGCCGCTTTTTGGGCTTGGGGGGCATGATGTGCCCCTCAATGACGGCGGCGTGTTTGTAGACGCGGACACGGCCCTGACGCTGGGCGGCCAGCAACTGGGCATAGCCGCCCTCGCTGAGAAAACGGCGCAGGTACTGGCCCTCCTGCCCCAAAGGACAGTCCGCCAGCACATAGAACTCGGCCATGTGCCGGGTATCGTCCCGGAACCGCTCCACGGCCAGCAGGTCATGGCCCGTGATGGGCTGATGGGGTGCTTTCACGCTTTTCCCTCCCTGTCGGTGATCTTCAAAACAGGACAGCCGTACCGGGCAACCAGCAGAGCGTTGACGATCAGGCTGAACGCCAGGGTGTCCACCACCTCCGTGTTGGCGAGGTCGCTGACCATGGTGCCGGAGGAATCGGTGTAGATGTCCCGCGCCGCGCTGAACAGGGTGAAGTCATGGGGTGGGATGCCCCGCAGGTCGGCACAGCCGAACTCAATGCCGTGTTTACAGAAACAGGTTTCCGTGCGGCGGCACAGATCCTCGCTGGCGGTGAGCAGGTACATGGCGGCATAGTAGGCCGGGGTGTCCCGCCTGCGGCGGCAGCCCTGGCCGATCCTCACGCGCTCCATGCGCCGCTCATGGCTGGGGGAGAGGAACAGGGAGCCGGTGAAGTGCCGGACTACGACCCGTAGGCGGGCGTCCAGGTGGGCGTCGTGGGGGAAGGTCTCTCGGACAGCTTCCTCATAGCCGACCACACCGGCCTCGATGCGCTCCGCCAACCAGGGACAGACCTTGGCGGTGCAGCCGCGCTTTTTCCCTTTGTATTTGGCGCAGAGGGTACAGTCCACATCCTCCGGCTTGCATTGGAATGTATTGATTTGAAGCAATGGGTCTCCTTTCCCGGATAAAGAAAAAAGCCAGACAGAAAAACCGTCTGGCACCTTCGTCATCCGATATTTAGTTACCGCTCCTGTTGGCGCTGGCGTTTTTTTAGCCACCCCTCCAGCAGTTTGATGATGGTGTCCTGCATCTGCTTGGGCGTATAGGAGCGGGGGAAGTATTTGCGGAGGGTGTCTGATGTGAACACGATCTTGTCCACCTCCGGCTTCTTTTCCTCCGTCATGATGTCCAGCATGGTATCCTCGTTCAGCTTCCCCGACTGACTGAGCTGTTTCATCCGCTGGGCCTGGGACACCGAGGGCGTGGCCTGTTCACTCGCAATGGTTTCCACCAACAGGGCCTGTTCCTCCGGCTTGAGGGCGGCAATTTGATAGGCGGGGGTCACGGCGATCTTCTTATCGTCCACCATCTGCTGAAGCTCCGGGACCAACTGTGTCAGGGAGATGATGTTGCGGACCGTATCGCCGCTCATACCCATCTCCGCGCCGACTTCATCATCGCTGCGGAACTTCGCCGAATTATTCGGCGAAGTCAGATCCGTTCGCATACCCTGCCGCCTGATAGCCTCCATCTTCATTTTGAGCGCCTTGGCCTTCTCCATGGGAGAGATGTTTTCCCGCTGGATATTGCTGTCCACCATGAAAATAATTGCCGTGTCCCGGTCTAAATCCCGGACGATCACCGGCATGGTGTCCAGCCCAGCCAGCTCACAGGCACGTTTGCGGCGGTGCCCTGATACCAGTTCATATCCGCCCCCCTCTCGGGGGCGGGCAATGGCGGGTTGAAGGACGCCGCTCTCTTTGATGCTCTCAACGGTTTCTTTCATGGAATCATCATCCCGCACAGAAAAGGGATGATCCGGGAAGGGGTACAGTTCAGCCAGTGAGATTTGCTGCACCCGTTCCAGTTTGGCGTCCTGGCGCTCCTGTTCCGTAGAGAACAGGTCAGAGGCTGAAGCCAGCTCGACTTTTCGTGCGCTGCTTTTCAAGCTGTAGCACCTCCCGCGTCAGATTTCCATAGGCTTCCGCTACCTTCCCGCCGGGGTCATAGGCAAAGATGCTTTTGCCCTCGGCGCTGGTTTCCTTGGCTCGGACAGAATGGGGTATCTCCGATTGGAATACCTTGATGTCGCTGCCGTAGGTCTCCCGGAGCAGGGTGCTGATCTCCCTGTGAATGACCCTACCCTATCTGAACAAATGGTTGTCAGTTGTTTGGATTGGGTAGGGCTGTTCTTTGCCTGCAACCCTTGTGTTTCAAGGGCTGCAGGCTTTTTTAACTTAGGACACCACATGTCACCGGCCAGCGGCAAACAGTTCAAAATCAGAGTGCAAAACGTGTAAATTGCGGGATTCGAACCCCTACTGACATCACCTATGTCAGCCTTAGGCCTTGCAGTTCAATGCTTTCTCTTCTGCTTGACATGGCGTTTGGTTTCTCAATGTACGATGTGGACGCCGACAATTGTAAAATTCTATGTACGAATCCACCCCTCGCCTGAACTCTGCCTCAGATGTATAATCTTTTCGGTAAAGTTCCTCCTTTTTGAATGTAGCAAAAAAGGATTCGGCCACTGCGTTGTCATGCGGTTTGCCAGAATTTGAAAAGGATTGTACCATAGAGCGCTCAAGGAGTAGTTGCTGGAAACGATGAGATGTATACTGTGAACCTCTGTCGCTATGAAAAATCAAGCCAGCTTCCGGAGAGCGCTGTTCCCATGCCATCTTGAATGTAGATGTGATTAGTTGAGTACTATTTTTCTTTGATGTCTTGTATGCAATGACTTTGCGAGAAAAAAGATCCAAAATCACGCAAGTATATAGATAACGATCTCCCAGCTTAAAACAAGTCACATCACTGACCCAAATCTGATTTGGCTTATCCGCATGGAATTGCTGCCTAAGAACATTCTTTTTCTTCTCTGGTTCTTGGAGCTTTAAATAGTCTTGTTTTGCTGCAGTACGAACACTAGTCAGACCCATCTCCCGCATCAGCTCCGCTACAAACTTTGTGCTGACCTGATGTCCTCGCTGCATGAGAATCGTACGGATTTTCTCAGCACCTAATACTTGATGATACTCATCAAATACCTCGCGGATTAGGATGCGGTATTCCTCCCGACGTTTCTCAAACCATGCGTTGCCACGCTTATTGCGGAGGATATGGTTATAAAAGGTACCCCGAGAAACATCTAAAGCCTCACAAAGTGTGTGGACATCATATTGACCATAAAGCAGTTCTAATTCGTGAAGTTTCTCTTTCAATGAATCATGGACAGTACAGTTAACTGCTTTCAATATGGCAATGATATTTTCCAGCTTGTTGACACGGCGAAGGAGCATATTATATTCGCTATCGATAAAGGCTCGCTTTTTACCGAGATCCATTTCTCGGTATATTCCTATCCACCGATAAATTGTACGCTCACATACTCCATATTTTACACTTAGTTCTTTGGCAGAAGTTCCTTGTTTGTGCTGGGCAACGATTGCAGCTTTCTCTTGATCTGTGTAAGTCATGTGGCGACCCCTTTCAAATGATATAATTCATCACAGCACCGTACACTCAAGAAACCAGAAATTGTATTAGCGGATTAGTCTGACTTGCATTTTACATCCTAATCTGTTATTATTATGAAAAACTATATTTGGTTTATTAACTCAATTTGTATTGCGGAGTTATAGTAGTCATGATTTTTATAAGTGGTGTTCATGGGGTAGGGAAATCATATTTTTGCAATCTAGTCAAAAAGGCCACAGGCATTGAAACCTATTCTGCTAGTGCGCTGATTGCAGGGAAAAAGCAGTCTGGTTTTGCAAAGGACAAACTCATCCCGGATATCGATGATAATCAGCAGTATCTTCTACTTGCGGTGGACGAAATCAAAGATGCCGGGAAAAACTTTATTCTGGACGGCCATTTCTGCCTGCTGAATGCCTCTGGCGATGTGCAACGTATCGCTTACAATACATTTACTATGCTTAATCCGGATGCTATCATCCTCTTGACAGAAAAGCCGGATGTAATCGTGTCACGGCGTAGGGAACGAGACAACATTGAAGTCACAACCCAAAGTATCGAAAACTTTCAACAGGAAGAAAAAGCCTTTGCTACAAAGGTTGCTGCTGATATCGGTGCTAAGCTCTTCATATCCGAAGGGGCTGACGACCTTTCAAAAGCAATTGATTTTGTAAAGGCACTTTAGGGAGTGTTACTTATGGCTGGTAATTTTTCTCTCAAAAAATTCAGCGACATTAATCTGAATGATCCTTTTTTTGATTCTTTAAAAGCTGATTACCCCGGAACAGACAGCACCTCTGCCTTTGCGGACTGGTTTCCAAGAAAGGCTCAAGAGGGCCGCACTGCACTGGTCTTCGATGATGAGAATGGCCTCGGTGCTTTCGTATGCATTAAATCAGAGACTGAACACATTATCCTTCAAAATCGCGTTTTGCCCAAAATTACTCGGTGCAAAATTAGTACGATCAAGATTGCAGAGCGTTTTCGTGGTCAGCGCCTTGGCGAAGGTGCAATTGGCCTTGTATTATGGAAGTGGCAACAGCTTGGACATGAAGACATCTATGTTACCGCTTTCGACAAACAAGATGTGCTAATTTCCCAGCTTACCAAGTTCGGTTTTGAGAAGATTGGCTATAATTTGAATAATGAGGGTGTTTTTCTCCGAAGCCGAAATAATGTGGATTATAGTGATCCATATAAATCATTTCCTTTCATCAACCCCGATTTCAAAAATGCGGGATATTTGATGATTAAAGACTATTATCACGATACGATGTTCCCGTACTCAGAACTAAAAAACACTTTGCAGAATTATGTAGCTCTAAATGTGCGCAATGGTTTGAGCAAGATTTATGTTGGCGCTCAATATACGCCGCCTCCGTACAAAGTTGGAGAGCCAATATTCATTTATCGAATTCATAATGGTGACGGGGTAAAAAGATATAAATCTTGCCTGACTTCTTTTTGCATCGTTACAAATGTTATTGCGGTAAAGCAAAATTGGCAACATCTCATGACATTTGATGACTTGCTGAGGAAAATTGGAAACAAATCGGTGTTTGATGCGGAAGAACTGAAAAACCGATACGATAATGACAAAAATGTGGTTGTCGTAGAAATGCTCTATTATGGTTACTTTGGAGAAGGTAATAATATCAACATGGACTGGCTTGATACAAATGGCTACTGGAGCAGTAGCCATGGTGGCATATATCCGGCATTGATCAGGCTCACACCAAATGATTTCAAGCAAATATTGCGGGAGGGCAATGTCGATGTCGACAATGTTATTATCGATTAAACCTAAATATGCCAAAGTCATACTTGAAGGGAAAAAACAATATGAATTTAGGAAAAATAAGCCAAAAGATGGTGTGAATCGAATTATCTTCTATGCATCTTCGCCACAAAAGCAGGTAGTTGGAGAGGCTATGATAGAAGCAATACTAACGGGAACACCTAAAGAAATATGGGAAATCGCTAAGATGGCAGCAGGTATTACAAAGAAATTCTACTTTTCCTATTATGCAGGGAAAGACAAGGCTGTTGCATATAAGCTGAGGGATGTGATAATTTATGACACACCCAAAAAACTATCTGATTACGGAGTAAGTCAACCTCCCCAATCTTTCGTGTATCTGAACGACCTTATCGAATCTGAACAACCCTGAGGGATTTTGCGGACTGGATAGGGTTGGTTTGTGTCTCAGAGAAATGAAACATAAGCAATTTGAAGAAACCATGTCCATATGAAATGAACCTATTCTGGAAATGGAGATAAACTAAATGGGAAGGTGTATCTTTTGTTTAAAATCCGGTGATATATTCCATACAATTGAACATATAGTTCCAGAATCGTTAGGTAACACAGATGATATTTTAAAATATGGGGTATGTGATCAATGCCAAAACTACTTTGGAAGAGAAATCGAACGCTATGTTCTTCAAAAGACACCAGTTGGATTTTGGCGCACGATAGCTGGAACGCTTACAAAGAAGGGAAAACCACCAGCATTTAACCCAACACAAAATCCAAAATCTAACGGGAAACTACCTGATTACCATCCTCAAACGGATAGTGGAGTTATTATACATCCAGGAGACGGAGAAACAATCATTGACGCTGAATTTAGCAATGATAGTTTATTTGATGATGTTGTTACAGGAAAAAAGAAGGATTTCCAAATTGTACTGACACCCAAAATACTAGTCTATCTTGGACGCTTTTTGGGTAAGATTGCGTTAGAATACTGGTATAAATCCTCTGGGAATGATGTATTTCGCAAAGATTTTAATGAGTTA
>ERZ808042.974-NODE-974-length-11002-cov-3.724211_pt1 | contig 11002 bp, 7 predicted proteins | sample MGYA00380193_ERZ808042 | MGnify/ENA primary metagenome ERZ808042 (study PRJEB31490, sample SAMN06133401) | mouse gut metagenome | isolation source: M1_2 | host: mice | place: China: Chengdu | collected 2015-05 ...
ACGAATCTTCACGAGGCCCATGAGCTTTACTGCGCGGGGCATATGATCGAGGCGGCAGTTGCCTATGCGGAGTGCACGGGGAAAGCCAGACTTCTGGAGATCATGTGCGATATGGCTGATCACATCTATCGTCATTTTATCGAGGAGGGAGCGGAGGGGTATCCCGGGCATCCCGAGATCGAGCTTGCGCTGATGCGGCTGTACCGCAGCACCAAGGAGGAGAAATATAAGGAGCTTGCGCTGCACTTCATCAATGTGCGCGGTGTGGATCCGGATTATTATAAGAAGGAAATGGAGAAAAATCCCTGGCGTGTCTGGGGAAATAACCCTGACGATAAGGAGTATGCCCAGAACTATGCGCCGGTGCGGCAGCAGGACAAGGCGGTGGGACATGCCGTCCGTGCGGTGTACCTCTACACGGGGATGGCGGATGCGGCCATGGAGACAGGGGACAGGGAGCTTGCGGATGCCTGCAGGACCCTCTGGAACAACATCACGCAGCACAGGATGTATGTGACGGGAGCCATCGGCTCCGCCTATGAGGGGGAGGCCTTCACGAAGGACGACCATCTGCCCAACGACACGGCTTACGCGGAGACGTGCGCGGCCATCGGTCTGATCTTTTTCTCCAATAAGATGTTGTATCTGGAGCATAACGGCAAGTACGCGGACGTGATGGAGCGGGCGCTGTACAACTGTGTGTTGGCGGGGATGCAGCTTGACGGCACGAAATTCTTCTATGTAAATCCGCTGGAAGTGCTGCCCGGTATATCCGGGGAGGCGCAGACCCACAAGCACGCGCTGCCCGTCAGACCCAAGTGGTTTGCCTGCGCCTGCTGCCCGCCCAATGTGGCAAGGCTTCTGGGTTCGGTGGCGGAGTACGCCTGGCATGTGATACCGGGCACGTTATTCTCGAATTTGTTTATCGCGGGCACGCTTGACGTGAGCGACCGCTTTGGCGGCAAGGTGGTTTTGCAGACCGGCTATCCCTATGACAATACGGTGGAGTACCATTTTGAGCCGCAGGCGGGAAAGGAAAGCATGGAGGTGCCGCTGGCAGTCCGCATTCCCGCATGGAGCAGGCAGACCCATATTCTTCTGAACGGAAAGGAAATGGATTGTGAGATCCGGGACGGCTATGCGTATCTGAGAGGGGAATATACCGCGGATGACGTGATCACGGTGGAGCTTGACATGACGGTGAGACGCGTGTTCACCAGCAGCCGTGTTTCCGCCAACACAGGGAAGGCAGCGCTGCAGAGGGGGCCGTTAGTCTACTGCGCGGAGGGCGTGGATAACGAAAACGATATACTTTCCTTAAGTCTGAAAAGGGACGGGGAGGTGACGGTGGGCGAGTACCTGCCGGATGAGCTGTTCGGAATCCAGAAACTTTTTGCGGAAGGATATCGGGAGACGGTAAACGAGGAGCTTTACAGTTTTGACAGGCAGAAAACGCAGCCCTGCCAGGTGACACTGGTGCCTTATTATACCTGGGGCAACCGGGGACTGAACCAGATGAGAGTCTGGATTCCGGAGCGGGATTAGTAAAAAAATTACTCCAAATAAAGTATAAAAAGGGAATTGTATCCGGGAGAATTTCCCGTTATACTTACCTTAATATGGAATTGGAGCAAACAGGCGGTATGTCCATATGGATGTGCCGCCGCTTTTAAACTTTTAAATCTGTACAGGAGGGTACCGGGAAATGTTAAAAAAGGACGAGAAAAAGACCGAAAATAAGAGGGAAAAAGAAATCAGCAGGCTGGTCAAAAAACTGACGCTGGATGAGAAGATTGCCATGATTCACGGGGCGTCTCTCTTCCGTTCCGGTGCAGTGGAGCGGCTGGGGATTCCGGCAATCGAAACGTCGGACGGGCCTATGGGTGTGCGCGCGGAGTTTATGGACGACAGGTGGATCCCGTCGGGAAATCAGGACGATATGGTGTCCTATCTTCCCAGCAACAGTGCGCTTGCCTCTTCCTGGAATACGGAACTTGCAAAAAAAATGGGACATGTGCTGGGTATGGAGGCCAGAGGGCGCGGCAAGGATGTGATTCTGGCGCCGGGCATCAATATCAAGAGAGATCCCCGCTGCGGCAGAAACTTTGAGTACATGAGTGAAGACCCGGCTCTCACGGCGGCGTTTGCAGTGCCTTTCATAAAGGCTGTGCAGGAAAATGATGTGGCGGTCTGCGTGAAACATTTTGCGGCCAATGTGCAGGAGACAGGCCGTCTGGTCGTGGATGAGACCATCGACGAGAGAACGCTCTACGAGCTTTATCTGCCGGCTTTCAAGGCGGCGGTGCAGGAGGCTGGCGCCTATTCCATCATGGGTGCTTACAATAAGATAAACGGTGAATACTGCTGTGAGAGCAAAACGCTTTTGGACCGTATTCTGCGGGAGGAGTGGGGCTTTGACGGCGCGGTGATCAGCGACTGGGGCGGCGTGCACAACACGAAGGAGGCGGCGGAGTGTTCCATGGATCTGGAGATGTCGATCTTCCCCGATTTTGATGAGTATAAGCTGGCGAATCCCCTGAAAGAATTGATCAAAAATGGTGAGGTATCCGAGAGCGTAGTGGATGCTAAAGTGAGAAATCTGCTGCGCATGATGTACCGACTGAAAATGATCGGCCCGAAGAAGGACACCAGAGAGAAGGGCGCGTACAATGTCCCGGCCAGCCGGGAGGCCATCCTGCGCACGGCGGAGGAGTCTGCGGTTCTGTTGAAAAATGAGAACCACACACTGCCTCTGGACGCGAAAAAGGTGAAGAAACTGGCGGTGATCGGCGCAAACGCGGCCAAGGTACACTCCGACGGCGGCGGCAGTGCGGAGATCAAGGCGCTTTACGAGATCTGCCCGCTGGCGGGGCTCAAGATGTATCTGGGCGGCAACACAGAAGTGGTGTATGCGCCGGGTTACTATGTGCCCGCGAAGCCGAAAACCTTTGAGATGAACTGGCAGGCGGCAAGTCTGGATGATCTGAAAAATACCACGGTGGGACAGGCAAACAGGGACGAAGCAGGCGAAAATGAAGGACACATGAAGGGCGAGCAGGAAAGGCTTGCGCAGATAGAGAGGGAAAAGGCCGAGATCCACGAGAAGAATCCGGCGCTCTTTGAACAGGCGCTGGCATTGGCAAAGGAGGCCGACGCGGTAATCTTTGTGGGCGGCTTAAATCACGACTATGACAGCGAGGGATTTGACAGGCCCGATATGAAACTGCCCTACGAGCAGGATCTTCTGATCGAGGAGCTGTTAAAGGTCAGGAAGGACGCCATTATCACCTTTGTGGGCGGCTCCCCTGTGGAAATGCCCTGGCGGGACAAGGCGCAGGCGATCCTCTGGAGCTACTACGCGGGCATGGAGACGGGAAACGCACTGGCAAAAATTATTTTCGGCGAGGTGAATCCTTCCGGGAAGCTGGCGGAGACCTTCCCTGTAAAATATGAGGACTGTGCGACTGCAAGAAACGGACAGTTTGGCGTGTGGGATCAGATTACGCTGGAAGAGGGACTGTACTGCGGCTACCGCTATTTTGACAGGCATCACATTGCGCCGGCCTTCTGTTTTGGACATGGTCTTTCTTACACGAATTTTGAGTACAGCGGCCTTACTTTGAAGGCGGAGAAAGGAAAGAACGTTAAATTGACTTTTTCGGTCAAAAACACCGGAAAACGCGCTGGGGCGGAAGTTGTGCAGGTTTACGTGGCGCCCATTGCGCCGCAGGTGGACAGGCCGGATAAGGAATTGAAGACTTTTGCAAAAGTGGAGCTGGGCGCGGGACGCTCGAAAAAAGTTTCCCTGACTTTGAAACAGGAAGATTTCATGTATTTTGATACGCAGTTACATAAATTTATCGCGGATGCGGGCGATTACGAGATTCTGGTCGGCGCATCCTGCGGGGATATCAGGCTGCGGGGCATTGCGACGCTTAACTGACGCGAAAACCATATTGATCTGAATATTTCTCCACTCTGCTGTACATGCTTGTTTAATAGGAAACGACATAACAAATGTTGTTAACTACAGGCCGATTCGACCGGAAAGGTTCGGCCAAAAAGCAGGAAAGGGTGGAGAAAATGGATTATAATACGTTACCTGTCGGCCTTGGGCTGGCATTTGCGACAAACCGTGCGGCCATGGACCGCTTTGTGGATATGACCGACGACGAGAAGAAGGAGTTTGTGGAGAGAAGCCGGGGTGTGATGTCCAGAAAGGAGATGGACAGTCTGGTGAACTCTCTCACGGAGGACGAGGAGCCGGACCTTCATCTCGAGGATGTGAATCAGATTTTCAAGGGGCCGAGTATCGGATAAACGGCGGCCCGGGAGGTGAAAGAGTTTCCCATGCAGATACAGCTGCCCGAAAAAGTGCATAAAATCATAGACACGCTGGAAGAGGCGGGGTTTGAGGCGTACGCGGTGGGCGGCTGTGTCCGGGATTCCATACTCGGCAGAGAGCCGGACGACTGGGATATCACCACTTCGGCCAAGCCGGAGGAGATGAAACGTCTCTTCCCGAGAACCGTGGACACGGGGATCAAACATGGAACCATCACGGTTCTTCTGGGAGGAGAAGGTTTTGAGGTGACCACCTACCGGATCGACGGCGCCTACGAGGACGGCAGGCACCCGAGCGAGGTGACTTTTACCGCCAGTTTAAAAGAAGATCTACGACGGCGCGACTTTACGATCAACGCCATGGCTTATAATGAACAGAGCGGTCTGGTGGATCTTTACGGCGGCCTTGCGGATATGGAAAATCAGGTGATCCGCTGTGTGGGGAACGCGAGGGAACGGTTTGACGAGGACGCCCTGCGTATGCTGCGGGCGGTGCGTTTTTCCGCCCAGCTGGGCTACCGGATCGACGAGGCGACCGGGGAAGCGGTAAAGGCTCTTGCCCCCAACCTGCAAAAGATCAGCGCGGAGCGGATTCAGGTGGAGCTGGTCAAACTGGTGACTTCGCTGCATCCCGATTATCTGCGGAAGGCTTACGAGCTTGGCATCACGGCGCAGATTCTGCCGGAATTTGATCTCTGTATGGAAACGCCCCAGAGACATAAGCACCATTGCTATGATGTGGGAGAACATATTTTACACTCCATGCTCGGCGTGGGGCCGGACAAGGTACTGCGGCTTTCCATGCTGTTTCACGATATCGGAAAGCCCCAGACGCTGACTGTCGATCCGGACGGGACGACCCACAACAAAAGGCATCCCCTTGAGGGAGAAAAAATCACCAGAAAAGTGATGCGGCGCCTAAAGTTTGACAACGATACCACCGACAAGGTGACAAAGCTGGTATTGTATCACGATTACGATATCGCGCCGACGGAGGCGGGCGTAAGAAGGGCCGTCAACCGGATAGGAGAAGATATTTTTGCCATGATCTTCACGGTGCGGCGCGCGGACATCGCCGCGCAGAGCGACTATATGCGGGAGGAAAAGCTGGCAAAAGTCGCCTACATAGAAAAGCTGTACAGAGAGATTTCAGCCCGCGGGGATGCGGTCACATTGAAGGAGCTGGCGATTTCGGGCAAGGATCTGATCGCCGAGGGGATGCCGCCCGGCAGGCAGATCGGGGAGACGCTGTCCGCGCTTTTAGAGAGGGTGCTTGACGATCCGTCCCTCAATAAACGGGAAATTCTTCTCAAACTGTATAAAGAAGTGTAATGAAAACCCCCTGCTGTTCATAAGATGTAACAGTCAGAGTCAGGCGGGGGGTATTTTTGTGAATGACAGAGCTGTCAGTTTATTAGAGCAATATGAGATAGAGGTACGCCGTACCTGGAAAGGCCGTGGAGCGATTCTCTGCGATTCGGACCGGGGTCTGCTCATTATGAAAGAATACAGCGGACCGGCGGAGAAGGTCGGCTTTCAGGAATATTTGCTGAATCATATCCGGGAGAGCGGCGCAGTGCGGGCGGAGACCATCCTGCGGACGAAGGAGGATGAACTGATCGTTCGGGATCAGGACAGGACGGCCTATATCGTTAAGACCTACTGTGAGGGCAGGGAGTGCGATCACAGAAACCCGCAGGAGTGCCGTCATGCGGTGGATACGCTCGCGCGTCTTCACGGCGCCAGCGATCTTTCCGGCTGTGAAATTTTGGAGGAACAGCCCGTTTTTCGTGTGGAGAGCGAGTATGAAAAGCATAACCGTGAACTGAAAAAGGTGCGGAAATTTTTGCGGGAAAAGAGCCAGAAGACCGATTTTGAGATTTATTTGATGAAACATTATGACTATTTTATGGATATTGCCTTGCAAATTACGGGGGAATTGAGTTATTATGCCTATGAGGAGGATTCTCTTACATTCTCCGTTATCTGCCATGGCGATTACCAGTACCATAATATCATACAGACCGAAGAGGGCAGCGTACTCGTGAATTTTGAGAAATGTATCAGAGACTATCCTGTCCGGGATCTGTATCTGTTTATGCGTAAGCTCCTGGAAAAAAATAACTGGTCGCAGTCGCTTGGTGATATGCTGCTTTCGGGGTATAATGAAGTGAGACCCTTAAGCGACAGGGATTACAGACAGTTGTATTTCCGCTTTGCTTACCCGGAGAAGTTCTGGAAGATCGTGAATTTCTATTATAACAGCGGTAAGGCGTGGATTCCCGGGCGGAATATGGAAAAAATAGAGAAGCTGTTTGCACAGGAGAGGGAGAAACAGCTCTTTTTGAGGAGTGTGTTTCCATCCTGTGTGTCATAACAAATGCGGATTTGCAGGAATGGAGTAAAAGATGATCGGAATGCACAGAAGAATTTCCGGGGCCGTCACGATGTTGACGCTGGCGGCGCTTGTCTTGACGGGGTGTACCTCGGAGGCCAGCAACATTGGGCGGGCCAAAGATAAAAACGGCGAAGTGGATGTGGTGGACACAGGCTTCACGCTTTCCACCGTGGGCAGCTTTGACTCCGCGGATACGGCGGTCGTGTTGACCACGGATCCGGATAACAAAGCGGTGTCCCTCATCAATATGGATACGGGGAAACAGTACACCCTCTATTATGACGGGACTACCTACGTGAAGGATAAGTATGACGGCCCCATGTCGATTTCCCAGATCAAAGCGGGAGATGTGGTGGACGTCACCTTCCTGAAGGGCAAGAAAAAACTTGCAAGCATTCAACGTTCCCCGGAGGCCTGGGTGCTTGACGATGTATACAATTATGATCTGGCGGGCACGAACAAGACAGCCAGCATCGGCTCCCAGATTTACTCTCTGCCTGACAGTGCCGTTGTTTTGTCGGAGGGCCGCCGTGTGGAGGCAGGCGAGGTGGTGTCTCAGGATGTGGTCACAATTTCAGGCATCGATCATAAGATTTACAGTGTCAACGTGGACAAGGGCCACGGATATCTGCGGCTGAAAAATGACCAGCCCCTTCTCGGCGGCTGGATTGAGGTGGGCAACAGCGTGATCCGCCAGATTAAGGAGGACATGCTCCTCACGGTGCCGGAAGGCAGCTATCAGGTAGTGCTTTCCAACAATAATCTGGGCTGTGTGAAGGACATAACGGTGGAGCGCGACAAGGAAGTGGTGCTCGATGTGAGTGATCTGGAGGTCGCGGAGGATGCTATTGGTAAAATTCTCTTTACGGTAGAGCCGGAGGACGCGAAGGTCAGTGTGGACGGAAAGCCGGTGGATATCAGTAAGGCCGTGGAGCTGAAATACGGGATTCACCAGATACAGGCGGAGGCGAACGGCTATGATACGCTGACCAGACATATTCAGGTCGGATCAGAGTATGCCACGATCTCCTTTAAACTGGAGGAGACCTGGAAGGACGATGAAAAGGAAACCGTCAGCGCTAATTCGACAACGCCCGAGCAGATACCATGGGAGGACACTTTGGAGACTTCCAGGGAAAACAAACCCAGCGTCAGCGACAATACCACCTCCAGTCTCAGCGAGAATGCGCTTGGCACTTCCAGTAATTATAAAGTGTATGTGGATTCCCCTAAGGGAGTGGAAGTCTATCTGGATGGCAACTACGTGGGACTTTCTCCTGTCAGGTTTACCAAGACCGTGGGCAGACACGAGATCACGCTGAAAAAGAGCGGTTATAAGACGAAGACCTACACGATTTATCTGGAAAATACCAAAAAGGATGAGACCTATTCCTTCTCCGCGCTGGAAAAGGAAAATAGCGGGAACAGTAACAACGGTAATAATAATGGCGACAATGACGACGATAATAACCCCAGCGGCGGATCGACAGGGACACCGCCCCTGCCTACCGGGAAGGTGACTTTTACGGTTTCGCCTGCGGAGGCCACAGTCAGCGTGGATGGAAAGTACGTGAATATCAGCGAACCGTTAGATTTAGAGTACGGCGTACATAAGATTACCGTTCAGGCGGAAGGTTATGAAACCGAGACGAAGGAGATTGAATTTGCGGCGGATAGCGCGGAGTATTCTTTTACGCTGCGGCAGATTTCGACCGAGAATCCTTCGGGCGGCAGTACGGGTACAACCCCTGGTGAAGGAGATGGGAATCAGGGCGGCACGGGAACTATTCCGACTAATCCAACGGATCCCACTACTCCGACTGACCCTACAAAACCGACAACTCCCGGTGATAGTGAAGCCGGTGATAATGCAGATGGAAATCAGAGCGGCGATAAAGGCGACCAGGGTGATGGAACAGATAAAGGCGGGACAGGCATCACAGGAGGAAGTGATGCGGAAAACGGCGGTGGTCAAGGCGGTGCAGGAGGGAATGATACGAAAAATGACGGCGGCAAAGGCGATACTTCGAACGGGCTGACCACGGAAACCGTTACGATCACCAAAGAGGCACACCCGATTCGAAAATGGTTTTCCTCCTTGTTTAAGTAATCAATTATCATATAATAAATAAACAGCGCCCGATGTAGGGATATATATCCTTGGTCGGGCGTTGATTTCAAATTTAATTTATGCAGACATGTGTTAAGGGGCAGTTCGTATAGACTGTGAATATGGGGTTATTATTTACAGTAGAGGAGGCGTAAAATTATGCCGAGAAGTATTCAGGATATCATAAATCAATATGTATCTTCTATAAAAAATAGTAGAATTTTTCTCTCCCGTACAAGCTGATTTTAGGTCGGTTGAGGAATTGAAAAACGCCGGGAAGCCGCATAAACACTATGTTTTTGCACGCTCTCGGCGTTCTTTTTATTCCCTGTTTTTGTGGTGCTTTTTGGGTGAATGGTGCCCAAATGGTGCCCAAATCCCACGCGGGGATATAAGGGGCTATAAAAAGCAGTAAAAAGATATGCCCGTTAAAGCTCTAAATCGCTGCTTTTTTTCTTTGCCTTGTCCTTTGTCTTTTTCGGCTCGGCTTTCTCTGCTTTCGGCGGCTCGGTTTTCCCTACCGCGTCATGGTATGCGTCAAGGACTTCTTTCTTCCGTTCAAGCCGCACGTCCACATAACGCGCTGTGACTGCTTCAAAGTTCATAGACAGCCCAAGCGATACGCCGATACCCGCAAGCGTGTGTCCTAAGACTTCGCCCACTGTGTAGAAGTCGCCCGTCAGTTGGTGCATATTCGTAGCCGCCGTATGCCGTAAATCATGGAAACGGATATGCGGCATTTCCAAATCTTCAAGCAGCTTTCCAAACTGTGAAGATACCCACGCCGCAGAGATAGGCGCGCCGTCCGGCTTTGCAACAACAAGGTCATTGTCATAGTAAGGCTTTCCGTCCTTTGCCGCCTGTTCTTTCTGTGCCTCCTGCATGGCAAGCTGTTTGAGGAAAAAGGGGCGGGCAAGCTCTGTGATAGGTAGCTTTCGACCGTTGGATTTCGGCGGTGCCATTTCCTCAATGACTTTTGTTTTCGGCGGCACCTTAAAGGGGAGCTGCTCGGAAACGTCAAAGGTGTTGTTTTCCAAGTCAACATTGCGCCAACGCAAGCCCAAGATTTCAGAGCGGCGCATACCGTAAAGCCCGCCCAAGATAACGGGCATTTCCCAAGCTGTCCCCTCCACGCGCTGCATGAGGGCTTTCACCTGTTCCGGCGTGTAGGGGTCGGGCGTCTTGTCGCCCTTGCCAAACTTTGTGAGCGTGTCCTTTGCCGCGTTGGTTTCGATATAGCGGTATTTGCGGGCATGGCTCAACGCCACGCTCAACACGCGCTTTGCCCCGGCTGCGGTGGACGGCTTCAAGCCTTTGTCGATAATCTGCTGAAACATCTTGTCTACCATAGCGGGGGTAAGCTGATTAAGGGCAACGCCGCCGATATAAGGGTTTATGTAGATTGCAATGGTCTTTTTGTAGCCGTCATAGGTGGACGGTCGCAGATTTACCCTTGCATAGCTTTCCACCCATTCATTAAGGTAGTTAGCGACGGTCTGCTTGCGCTGTGAAGTGATAGACGCTATCTGCCCCGGATTTTGGAGCTTCGTTTTCATTTCCGCTTCATGCTGTGTCGCTTCCTTTTTGGTGGCAAAGCCCTTTTTCGCATAAGACTTTTTCTGCCCGTCCGGGGCGGTGTACTTTATATTCACGTCGTAGACTGTGCCCGGTCGCCCGGTCAGTACGCCGTTACTGTCGCGTTTATTCTTAACCTGTCTTGTCGATACTGCCATAATTTAGCCCCCCTGTGCCGCCGGGGGTTTAGCTGTTATCTTCGCTCTTTGGTACCAGTCCCAAATGGCAGCGTCGGCAATCAAGCGGCGGTTTCCATTTTGGATATATTCAAGCTCGCCGTTATCCATCAGCTCACGCAGTTTGTTTTCCCCGATACCGCTAATCCTGCTCATCTGCTCAACGGTCTTTAACATGGGAAACATGGGCGTAACGGGGCTTGCTGTTTCTCTTTTTGCCATAGGAAAAATACCCCCTTTCATAAATGGCAAAAGGTTTGTAGTTTCCAAAAAGGCTTTAATCGGACGGTTAGCAGCATAACCTCATGGGAATTGCACCCCCGCATGGTTCTCATGCAGCCCTACCCATTGCCTGCGACGCTCTTAACGCTCGGACTGTGGCTGTAAGGAAGTATCATT